>ERZ857827.284-NODE-284-length-76219-cov-6.935836_pt1 | contig 76219 bp, 72 predicted proteins | sample MGYA00519761_ERZ857827 | MGnify/ENA primary metagenome ERZ857827 (study PRJEB31778, sample SAMEA3449370) | human gut metagenome | biome: human gut; feature: human-associated habitat; material: faeces | place: United Kingdom | collected 2010/2012 ... | reverse complement strand
TTATATCAAACTATTAAAATTTTTAATTTTACTATTGACTTTTAATAGTTAGACTCCTTTATTACTACTTTATATTATATTTACAATCATCAATCTTTAATTTTTTATTTTCTTTTTCTAATTCTTTTAAACTTTTATCTGGAGCCCTCAATTCTTCTGGCATAGTACCTCCTAATTCTTTAATAGTGTTTCTTATCTTGCTTCCAACTTCATAATGAGTTTTATTTGCTTTACTTTCAGAATTAACATCATCTCTTTTTAATTTTTGTTCCGTTTGAGATATTTTAAACAGATTAGCAATTAATTCCTCACTACCCATATTATCTAATATATCTTCTCGGTATCTTAATTTCTTTCTTTTAGCAATATCATCTGCTGTTTCTCCATTATATAATCCTTTATAACCATAATTATGGAATCTATCAAAGTTCTTAACTCCAGCATTTCGTGCAGCAATATTTAATGAATAATTTCCTTTCTTTGTTAGATTTCTTTGATAAAATCTTTTTTCTTCTTCTGTTAAACTAGAATATTCTCTTTCTGTCAATTCCATCTTTCTAGTTTGAATAGCAAAATATGTTTGTGCTAAAGCTATTACTTTTTTTCTAGAATCACCATTTTGAGCAATAAGATAGCAGGCATATCTTGACAGTTTGTAATCAGGAACTTCTCTTTTGGTATCAGAGCCTATTTCAACCATTTTGTCGGCGCCGACAAAATGGTCTAAAGCCTTATAGCCACTTGATTCACAAGCAATTTTTGCTTTATCAATTACACCTTTAAATTTTCTCCATTCAGTATATTGTAATACACTTTGTAATTCTCTGGCCAACCAGTATTCATTACCAAATTCATCTATATGTTTTATATCATCAAACATCTTTTCTGTATATTCTTTTATTTCATTCATCTAAAACATCTCCTTCCCTTATAGTCACTATTTTTAATTATAATAACCCCTTTTACTTTTGCGTAATCATTTCCTTATTATCATATTCATAATCTAATCTATTACTTGAAGTAATAATACTTTCTCCTAAATTACTTTCTAGTTCACATCTAGCAACCTTAGCAACATTACCACCTACTTTGGCTACTTTAATATTACCATCAAGTCCTACTGGTTTATGTTTTTCAGCAAGTCTTTTAGTAGCTTCTTCAGATAAATCAGTAAGAATAAGTTCTATACTATCCATATTATCTCTTAGATTTTCTTTTCTAAGTCCTTTATACTCTTTATATTCCTTACTAGTCATACCAGACCAAGTTTTATATATCTCATTAGTTAAAATAGCATACTCTTTAGCATCTTCTATACCATTTTCTTTCCAAACATCAGTTAATTGTTTTCTATTTTGAATAGCTTTCATTCTCTTTGCTATCCAGTTTTCATCATAACCTTTTGACCTATATAAATCTATAGATCTTTGCATAGCAATTGATGGATCAAATACCTCATCAATTCTCTCACTACCTAACTTAGCTAACCATTGCTTTATAGGCTCAGCATTCTTACTAGGAATAGATTCTATTATTCTAAACATTCCTTCTATATCAGTAACATCAGTCATACGATATTTACCATCAGTAGCCTTAAGTTTCAACTGTCCGATTTTTTCGGACACTTCACTTCCTTCCGAAGTTAATTGCTTCTTTAAGTCACTCCAGTATTTTCTGGGTCTAGCACTTCCAGTTAATACTTCAATAATATCAATAATACTAACATAATATTTCTCACTTTCTTTATTCCAAACAGTTCTAACTTTCTTATCATTAAATATTTTGTTAATCAAATATAATTTGTCTTTTTCCATATAACCCTCCTCTTTTCTTACACTCCCAATATAACACATATAAAATATCTAAGTCAATGAATTTTAATACATTTCTTGGTAATATTTTTACCAAAAAGAAAAAGTACTCTATGAGTACTTATCCCCTAAAATAAATTCATATACACATTCAGTTATATCAATACCATGTACACTAGAATGCTCTAATTCTACTACTTTACCACCTATCTTTTGATAAAATTCATTAGCAGTATTCTCTTTTAGACATCTAATAATAACCCTTTTATATCCATCTTTTTTAAATATATTAAAACAATATTTAATAAGTTTAGTTCCATAACCCTTTTTCTGATTATTATCTTCTATATAGATAGAATATATTTCTTTATATCCCTTATACTTATCTCCTCTTGCATCTCCGTAGCAGATAAATGCTTTAACCATATTATCTTCTTCTAGAAGAACATAATTAGAAGTACCTTTCCTTATAGCATTCTTAATATTTTCTACTCTAGTATTATATTCACTTTCTTGTTTATCAAATACTTCTTTTGGGAAAACATTACTATAAGTACTTCGCCAAGAATTTAAATGTATTCTAACTATTCTTGCAGCATCACTTGTATTAGCTTCTCTAATCATCTAAATCACCATTACTAAAATATATTTCTAATCTATTATATTTACCAGTATACTTTTCTATATAATTATTATTAGTATAATCATTTACTACCATCTTCCAAAAAGATTCTGCCACTTTAGAATTAGGTACAGCCTTAATAGTCCAATTACCTTTATACATATCAAATACTTTAATTGCTACTTCTTTACCTATTTTATTTCTTTTATAATTATTTAAAACAAATATTTCACTTATTTCATAATTATTATTTCCATTATCATCTATAAGTACAAAGCCTAATATATCTTTATCACTCTTAATAAAATAAGCATAATTATCTATAAAATATTTATCTAAATCATATTCATACTGACATATATCAGAATTAAAAGTAATAGGAAAATATAAACTTAAATCATGTAAATATAATTGTAATAATCTTTCTAATTTATTTCTATCTTCTAATCTAACTTTTTCTAATTTAATATTCATATTATTCATCTAACAACTTACCTCTTATAATATTCATTTCTTCATCAGATATTCCAATCTTTTTCATATATTCTTCTACTGAATTATATTTATCATAAAACATTTTTAAAGTATCTTCCATATATTCTAATTTTGAACCTCCAAGAAAATATGGTAGATCAGGATTATCAAGATGAATCTTTCTAATTTTATCTCTTAAAAACGTATAAGATACTTCATAATCCGCTATTACATCATCATCTGCTACTCCTCCTAATAGAAGTATAAGCATTGATATAATACCAGTTCTATCTTTACCAGCAGTACAATTATATAATACACCACCTTTAGCATTAGCAATTATTTTAAATATCTTTTTAATATTATCAAAGTCTTCAGTAATCTTTAAATAACCTAGTGCTATATCTTCTTCTTTTGAAGGTGCCTTTTCACCTACTATATTAATATTATAATAATCAAACTTACCATTATTTAAAGGATTTCTCTTTCTTTCTAATTCTTTACTACTTCTTAAGTCTATTATTGTTGTAATACCATTATTAAGTAAAGTATTTATACTATCATCACTTATCTGAGGCATTTCACTTCTTATAAATCTATTATACTTAGTAGTAGTACCATTTAAAGTAGTATAGCCTCCTAAATCTCTCATATTATTTAATTCATTTATAAATAATCTCTTCATTAATTATCATTCCTCTTATTCATATTTTATCATATATTTACATATCTCATCATATATATTCATACTTTTATTTACTAATATTGTATTAATTCCCATTTCATCAGCAGACTCAATATTATCTTTATTGTCATCTAGGAATAATACATTGTCACTATTAATATTATACTTATCTAATATATATTTATAAAAATCATAATTAGGTTTAATTAAATGTATCTCTGAAGATATAATAATATCATCTAAATAACTACTATTAAAATTATTTATAATAAAATCTTTAACATACGATACATGATTAGTGGCTATAATAATTTTAACATTATTATATTTATCTTTTATCTTTTTAAATATATCTTTATCTTTTACATAATATAATTTATTAATAATATTTTTAGTAATATCTATAAGTTCATTCTTATCATAAATAATATTTATTTTATTATTTAAATATTCTTCATCACTTAAGTTAGGTCCAAATAATCTTTCTATTTTATCTTCTTTATCATTTAGTACATCATCTCTTTCAAATACAAGTACTCCTACTAAATCTAACATAATTAATTTAATATTATTATTCACTATATCCTCCATAATATTTTCTTTAACCTCTTCAGCCTGTAGTCTTCCGAGGGATGATGAAGCCTATTCTAGTCTTCCTCATAATATTTTTTTAGTTTATTTATTTGTCTATTTAAAAGAATACATAATTTATTTATTCTAGTATCAGAAAAATTAGTTATATATTGATAATTATGAAGTAAGGCATCAAACCATTCTACTATTCCATCTAGTTTATTTATATCAATTCTTTTAATATCTTCGACTACTTTAATTATTTCATCAAAAGGTTTAACTTCATAGAATAATCTTCCTTCTTATAATTTTATTGTATCAAATATTTAATAAAAAGTCATTAAATTTAAAGAAAATAAGTACTATTTCAAGTACTTATCAATTATTTCAAATAATTTATCTTTACTAATAGGTTTAAGTAAATAACCACTAAAACCATATTTTAAATATTCTTCATTATATTCATATTCATTATTTCTAGTAAGTAAGATAACATTAGTTTTAAAGTTTCTAATATCTTTAAATTTCTTCATAACAGTTACTCCATCTAATGGGTCCATAACTTCATCTAGTAATATTAAATCATATTTCTCTTTACCCCTAATTTTATCTAGTGCTTCTTTACCTAAACCAACATAATCAAGTTTAATATTAGTATCACGAAGTAACTTACTAATAATCTTCTCAGTAGAAATATTATCATCTACTAAAAGTATTTTCTTTTCATCATAAAAACTTTCGTACTTATTATATTTTTCATTAGCTTCTTCTACTATCTTTTGATCAAGTACTATCTTCATAGTAGTACCATTACCATAATTACTACTAGGAATAATAGTACCACCCATTAAAGTAATTAATTTTCTAGCAGTAAATAAATTACTCTTCATATTACTTCCATCTATTTCTTCTTTTCTTTTATAGAAGATACTATCCATCTCATCAGGAGATATTCCTACTCCCGAATCTTCAATAGTAATAATAAGTCTTGCTATATTATTCTTAATAATAGTATTAACATTAAGTTCAATATAACCTTCTTTAGTATACTTAATACTATTATCTAAAATACTAGTTAAAACATTTTTAAGTCCTAAATTATCTCCATATAAGTATTCAGGTAAATCACTAGCAATATCACTTCTAAAAGTAAGACCTTTCTTACTACATTCATCACTATATAAAGTAACTATCTTTTTTAATAATAATTTAATATTATATTTATCATCATATACTTTAATACTAGCACTATCAATACTATCTACATCAAGTATCTCATTAGTCATTGTAGTAAATCTAGCAGTATTTTCTTTAATAGCCCTCAAATAATCATTAACTAAATCTTTATCTACTTTCTTATTACTCATTTCATTAATCGCAGCATCAGTATTATAATTAATATCCTTAGTAATAAGTCTAATATCATTAGTCATATTATATAAAAACATAGTCTTATCTTCATTAGCATTATCACTAATCTCTTTAGCCTTATGATATTCTTCAATCATCTTAACATCAGGATTCTCTATTGTAAAATACATAAGAAAAGTAATAAAGGCATGAATAGGAGTAGCAAGTAATAATCCCGGATTCATATATTGAATATAAGATGCAATACCACCAACAATTAAAAATATAAGTATTGGAAAAAATCTCTTATCTTTAATATTTTTTATATTTCTAATTAATGCAATAATACCTATAAAAGAATATAAGAAAGCTGAAAGATATATAATATTAACACTAGGGCCATAAGTATAAGCAATATATCCATCATATTTAAAGTTAAGTGGTAAGATAAAATTCAAAGTAGTAAAGATAATCATTAATACAATAGCTATATTTCTAACTACTGGTATATATCTTTCTTTCTTTTTAATACTAAGACATACAAATAGTACGTAGCAGAGTAATATAGTAATCCAAAGTTCTACTCCAAAAGAAAATAATCTTGCTACAAAATAACTAACATTAGGTATTTCTTTATACATAGGTCCAACAAAATCCAAAATAAGTTCTACAATAAGTTCAAAGAATGATACCACTACTAGTATAGAATATACTTTATTTTCTTTACTTTTAAATACTTTCTTTCTAAAGTATACAGTCATAAGTAACATAGAATATACTATTGCTTCAATTAAGAAATAAATACCAGTATACATATAAACAACTCCTATCTATTATCTATATTAAGTATACAATTTTTTTGCTTTTTTTACAATAGAAAAAGAAGAAAAAACTATTTAAGTTCTCTCTTCTTAGTTTTATGTTCAGCTTCTTCTTTAGCAAGTTCTTCTAATAATTTATAATCAGCTTTATCAGCTTTAGTTCTAGGAATAGCATCTAAGAATGTAATAGATTCTGGTACTTCATATGGTTTTAATTGAATAGTCTCTCCTGTAATATTATTAATAATTGGCTTATAACACATATCTAGTATATAATCACTTATTTCTTTCGTAGGCATAACACCATCTTTTAATACTACATATGCCTTATTAGTAAATAATAAATCTTTATCAGGTTTAGGAACTACTACTACACTATCTACTACATCAATTAAAGCTATAACATTTTGAATATGTTCTAGATATACTTTATTTAAGTCTGATCTAATATAATATCTACTACTTCTTCCAGTTAAAGTAAAGTATCCTTCATTATCTAAAGTACCCATATTACCAGTCTTATAATACTCTACTCCTTTATACATAAATTTAGTATTTTTAGTCATTTCTTCATTCTTATAATATCCTTTATAAATATGTTTACCTGCTATACAAAGCATTCCTTCTTCACCATATTTAAGTTCTTCCAAAGTATCAGGATCAACAATAATAGCCTTAGTACCAACAAGCACTCTACCTACTGTTTCAGGTCTATTAAGTGAGCCAACTGCCATTGTATTAGTACCAACTGTTTCAGCATTACCAGAACCATTACATATAACAGTATTAGCTCCGTGTTTTCTAAAAAATTCTACTCCATCAACATTTTGCATTGGTGATAAGAAATCCCCTCCTGATACAAAAGTATGAATACTAGATAAATCATCACTATCTTTAACATTTCTTTTAATAAGTTCAAGAAGAGCAGGGCTACCAAATACATAGTTAGGATTTTTACTTAGATAATATCTAATATTATCTTTACTTAAAGTAGGAGCAAGTACTGCTACTCTACCACATATTAAACTCATAATGGTAGAAGTAGCAAAACCATAAGGATAAGAAAATGGTACACATACTAAACATCTTTCTCCCACTTTTGCTTTAATCTTACCAGTATTTTTCATATAAATACCAGAAGCAAGTAAATTCTCATTAGTTAATACTACACTCTTAGGATTACCAGTAGAACCACTAGTAAATAAAATTAAAGAGTCTTCCTTACCACCATATAAAGTATATATAGGTTTTTTATAATATTTAGCAATACTACCAATATCACTAAAAGATAAATCATCATTATATCCATTAGCACCTGTCTCTATACTACTATAATTCTTAGTACTAATTTCATTACTATGTAAAGTAATAATATTTCTTACCTTACTACCATCTTTAATCTTTTTATTATATTCTTTATCTTTATCAAAATTAATAAATAAACTAGATTCAAATTCATTCAAATATCCTAATACTTCTTCAATCGAAGACATTGAATTAATAAAAGTAGTAATAGCTCCTATTCTGTTGCAAGCTAAATAAATAATGACTCCTTGATAATAATTAGGCATAGCAGCAGATACTATACTTCCCTTCTTTATTCCTAATTCTTTTAATGTCTTAGATAAAGTAATTGCATCTTTTAACATTTCATCATAATTTACTCTTAAATCTAAACAATCAATAGCTTCTTCTTTTCTATAGAAATTGCTAATTAAATTAATAGTATTATAAATACTCATATTAGGTATTATAGGATTTCTACTAAAAAAACTATAATCACTATTATGTATATTATCTATAGATGGATAACCTGTTAATTTTTTCATATAAAACCACTCCCTTTTTCATATGTAAGTATTATATAACATTTTTGTCAAAAAAGCAAACACTTATATATATTTTAGTATATTTCCCCTTCAGCCTGTAGTCTTCCGGGGTATTCGTAAGCCTACTTTAGTAGTCTTCCTCATAAAAATATTATAATAAATTAATTTCAAGACTACTTATGTAGGCTCAAACTAAAAAGAAAAAGAAGAATACTTCTTCTTTAACTAATAATCATCTTACCAAGATATACACCTAGTACAATACATATAAGAATAATAAGTATTGTATATAAAATCTTAGATATCTCATTAGTATCTTCATCCATATAATAACACCACCTAATATTTATCTTTTAATTTAATAGTAACAGTATCAGTAATATCTTCTCCTACAGGAACACTCTGTTCATATACATAACCATTACCCTCTAGTATAAAACTAACATCCATCATCTTAAGAATATTATTAGCTTCTTTATAAGAATAACCAGTTAAATCAATCATCTTCTTAGCATTACTATTAGTCTTTAATATAACCAAATCATCTTCATATATAGTACTATTAGTACTAGGATACTGACTAGTAACCTTATTACCATCTCCTAGTACAAGAACTCTAATATTCTTACCTTCTAAATATCCTTTAGAAGTACCAATATCCATATTATAAAAAGATTCCATAACATATTTTTCTTTATCCTTATTAGACTTCTCAATATTAAGATACTTAGTAATATTCTTCTCTACCTCTTTAATCATCGGAGCAACATAATTAGTAGTATCCTTAGGTCTCTTAATCGCAGCATATAAAATAATCTCAGGATTATCTCCAGGAAACATACCAGAGAAAGAATAAATATAATCAGATTCTCCACTCATATACTTACCCTTAGTATAATCATATATCTGTGCAGTACCAGTCTTACCAATCAAACTATAACCATCCATATGATATAAATAACCAGTCGAATTAGTATTATCACCATTAATAACACTAGCCATTAATTCTTTCATCTTCGTAACAGTAGTACTACTTACAACAGTACCAACTTTCTTACTCTTACCCTTATATATAGTCTTACCAGTATCCGTATCCACTATCTTATCAACAATATAAGGCTTTAACATCGTACCATTATTACTAATAATAGTAAGTGCCTGCAAGTGCTGTATAGGAGTAGTAGTAATACCCTGACCATAACCTGCAGTAGCAGCTTCTATCTGATAAGTATAATCTATACTACCAGCTTCTTCTCTATTCATCGTAAAACCAGTCTTACTACCAAAACCATACTTTAAGTAGCAGGCTTTCAAATCATCCTTATTAATAGTAGACTCAACAATATTAGCAACCGCTATATTAGAGGATAAAGCAAAACCTTGGTCATAAGTTAATTCTCCCCATCCTTCTTTTTTCCAGTCATTAATCGTAGTCTCTTTACCATCTTCTCCTGTATAAGTCTTGCTACCAGACATATACTTCGTATTACCATCATAATTACCCGAATCAACTGCACACATATAACTAAATATCTTCATCGTCGATCCTGGTTCATAAGTTAAAGTAGCAATAGGATCAATATAAGAAGTCATATTTCTAAGATTAGGATCAAAACTAGGAGTACTAGAATATCCAAGTATCTTACCCGTCTTAGCATCCATTGCCGCCATAACAACCCATTCAGCCTCCGAATCATTTTGAGCAGTCTTAACAGCGGACTCAATAAATAACTGAATATTATTATCAATAGTAAGATAAACATCATCACCATTATCCGCAGGTTCCGTATATTCTCTACCATTAGCTATCTTATAACCATATTTATCTCTCTCATAAGTAATATACCCACTCTTACCTTTAAGTTCATCATTATAATATTCCTCTAATCCTAACTCACCAGTAATCCATTTATTCTTATCATCATCTTCTTTAAGAACAGTATATCCAAGTATATAACTAGCAAAATCCCCATTAGGATAATATCTCTTAATATCTTTAAGAAAATCAATTCCCTGTAATTTTAACTTATCAATTTCTTCTTTAGTAAGTTCACTAAGCCCTTTACCAATAGTACCAAATTCTACTTGATATTTATTACTCTCTTTACCCTTAACTAATACATCTTTAATCTCTTCACTAGTAACACCTAATGCACCCGCTAATTTAGTACTAGTATCATCAATATCTTCAACATAATTCTTATTACCCTTAGCATCTACCCTTTCATTAGATAAATAAGCAATAAGCGTATAACTAACAACATCATTAGCTAGTACATTACCATTAATATCATATATAGTACCTCTCTTAGGCATAATAATATCTTCTTTAGTATTCCTATTCTTAATAAAAGCCGCTATTGTAGAATTACCTACTTTATAGTCAACTAAACATAAATAACATAATCTACCAATAAGTAGTAAAAACAAAAAAAAGGTACCAATAATAACTAATTTACTAACTTTAAACTTGTCATTATTAACATTACCTTTTTTCATTATAATCACCTTATTCTATAGTCTTAATATTTTCATTATTATAAGCAAGACCAAGATTTCTACTAATACTCTGAATATTATCAAGTGAAGCCATCTCATTAATCTTCATAGCTAAACTCTCATTAGTATCCAAAGCCTTTTCTACTTTTTTATTCATATCTTGTAATTCAATATTCATCTTACTAACCGCAGTACTAGTAAATACAATACCTACTACTAAGAATACTATAATTACAAGAGAACTCTTATATAGAAATCTCTCTACCTTAGTAAACCCTTTCTTTTTCTTCTTTTTCATAAAATCAATCCTCTATTCTTTCAATAACTCTAAGTCTAGATGACCTTGCTCTATTATTTTCCTCTAACTCCTCTTTACTAGGAGTAATATTTGTTATTAATTTAAACTTAGGTAAATATTCCTTAGGTATAAAAGGTAGTTTAGATAGACTACTATCAACCTTAGAATATTTATTAAATATCTCTTTAACAATCTTATCTTCTAAAGAATGAAAAGTAATTACAGATATTCTTCCTCCAACATTTAACATCTCTATTGCTTCTTCTAAAGCATCCCTTAGAACACCAAGTTCATTATTTACTTCTATTCTAATAGCTTGAAAAGTTTTTCTCGCTGGATGACTATCTTTCATAGCCTTATATGGCATACTCTTTTTAATTACTTCAACTAACTCTAGTGTCGTTTCAATCTTTTTATTTTCTCTAGTCTTAATAATATTATTTGCAATACTACTAGCATATTTTTCTTCACCATATTCTCTTAATATTCTAACTAAATCATTATAAGAATAAGTATTAACCACATCGTATGCTGAAAACTCTTTATCTCTATCCATTCTCATATCAAGAGGAGCATCATTATGATAACTAAAACCTCGCTCAGGAATATCAAGTTGTGGTGAAGAAACACCTAAGTCAAAGACAATACCATCTATTTTATTAATACCCCTTTTATTTAATTCTTCTTTAAGATTAACAAAATTAGATTTAATTATCTCATAATTATTACCAATTTCTGATAATTTCTTATCACTATATTCTATCGCCATTTCATCTTGATCAAAGGCGAAAAGAAAGCCCCTTTTAACTCTCTTTAAAATTAAACCACTATGTCCCCCAAAGCCAAGTGTAGCATCTACATAAATTCCATCTTCTTTTACATTAAGATTATCAATGGCTTCATTTAAAAGTACTGTCTTATGCATCAATATCAAATCCTTCAAATAAATTCTCTGCTACTTCAGATATCTTATCCATATTACTATCAATAAGATTATCAAACTTATCAGTAGCCCATATTTCTAGGCGATCATTAACCCCAATTATTGTACATTCCTTTTTAATACCCGCATAACAAATTAATGAAGATGGCAAGTTTATTCTACCTTGCTTATCAAATTCACATACAGTAGCACCAGATAAGAAAAATCTATTAAATGTTCTGGCATCTTGCTTAGTAAATGGAAGACTCTTTAATTTAGATACAATATTATCCCATTCTATCTTACTATAGACAAATAGACATCCATCTAATCCTCTAGTAACAATAAACTCATTACCAATATCTTCTCTAAATTTAGAAGGTATAATTAATCTTCCCTTTTCATCAAGATTATGATGATATTCTCCAATTAACATAATATCCCCCACTTTCTTCCACTTCGTGCCACTCTATGATTATATTCTACTATAAAGTATTATCTTTGTAAATATTTTTCTTCTAATTTGACAAAAAAAGATGTAAACTTATCTAATATTTTCTCCTTCCATGAAAATCCAAGGTATTTTCATGTCTGATATAGCCTAATTCTTAGTCTCTATCAGAGTCTCATTAGACCTATCATATATAAGTTAAAGCTAAAAGAAAAAGAACTAGCTCAGTTAAACTAATTCTATTTATCTAATAACCAATCCACTACATTTATTTTTGTTATTCCATCATAATCAGATTCTAAATCCATATCTAAAGTTAATAGATACTTAGGATAATGGTCTCCTGTTCTTTGAAGTGATTTTAATTCTCTTTCTAAAACTTTATCATCTCTAACAGATAGTGCAACTTGAAAATATTTAAGTCCTTCTCTATTTTCTGCTACAAAATCAACTTCTAGATCATCTACTTTACCAACATAAACCTTATAACCTCTTCTTAGTAATTCTAAATATACTATATTTTCTAATATATGTCCCATATCACTATCAGCTTTTTTACCAAGTAAATAACTTCTAAGACCAGTATCAACTGAATAATACTTATAATCCCTAACAAGTAAGTTTTTTCCTTTAACATCAAATCTTTCTGCTTTATATATTAAGAAACTTTCTATAAATGCAGTTATATAATTCTCTACTGTATGATTACTCGTAGACATTCCCTTACTAGTTAAAGTATCACTTATCTTTTTAGTAGAAATAGGACTACCTATACTATCATATATAAATTTTAAAATATTTTCTAGTAATATCTTATCAGTTATATTATTTCTAGCCATAATATCTTTATATACAATTGTTGAAAATATTCCATCCATATATTTATCTATATCATTAGGATTAGTATCTATTATACTCAAATTACCAGGCATACCACCATTTCTCATATATTCAAGAAACAATTGATAGTAATTATTATTATTTGGAAATGCAGATACATATTCCTTAAAAGACAGTGGTAACATTTTAATTTCAATATATCTACCAGACAATAATGTAGCAAGTTCTCCCGATAAAAGATATGCATTAGAACCAGTTATATATACATCAACATTTTTCTTTATATATAAACTATCTACCGCTCTTTGAAATTCTGGAACATTTTGTACTTCATCTAAAAAAACATAATTCATTTTATCTGGTATTAGATTAGTCTTAATATAATTATATAATTCTTTATAATCTTTAAAATCATAGTCAGCATCTTCTAAGTTAATTTTAATTATTTGCTTTTCAGAAACGCCAATACTCTTTAAATAATCTATAAATAAATCAAACAAAGTAGACTTTCCACATCTTCTTATTCCAGTTACTACTTTTATTAAATCTTTCTCTTTCCATCTCTTTAATTCTTCAAGATACTCTTTTCTTTCAACCATAGTTAATCACCTCGAGATAATTATACACTCAAAAACGTCAAAAGTCAAGTATTGGAAATATTTTTCCAATATTCACAATTTCTCACAAGTATTGGAAATTCATTTCTTCATATAATATATACGTTAAAACAAAAGAAAAAGAACTAGTTCAGTTAAACTAATTCTATATATTTCATTAGTAGACCACTTCAATTAAATAAAGACCTATTTTTACCACGTGTCCACTGCTGTAGAAGAAATATCAATCCGCCCGCTTTACACGGCCAATTGATATGGTTCTGAACTCGACCCTGTTCCAGACTTTATATTTATATTAGCATTTAGCTAAAGGACTGAAGCCACACCATACGCACGATAAGTGCTGGCGATGCTAACATTGCCGGACGAATAGACACACCACGCATTACTGAAGTAGATGGAATCAGGGGTTAATAACCATCCCAAGCTGGAAATTCCTAATATTGCATTCATTCAGTTATTTGATGTACATGCACTATCATAATAATTAAATAATGTTCCACTACATTTACTAAAAGCTACAGCATAGCCATAATCACTTGGATATGCAAGTGCAACTTTTCCTACCCACTTTGTCGACCTCTTCCCATCATAAACCTCAGTTCCTATTTCTTTATTATAAATGAAATCAGAATTAACCGTACTACCATACCATCCACCTAAATTAAATGTAGTTTCCGATATTAAGTTTCTTGTTATATCATTTTTTATTCCAGCACTTGTAAAATCACATGTAGTCGTAGCATTACTTTTACCAAAATAGCAATTACCACTCTTAGAATTCCAATAAAGACTTCCTCCAACTGATTCATTATCATATCCTGGATTTAATAATTTCATTAATCTAGCATCGGTCCAATCATTTCTTCCATTTGCTGATTCCGAGCCAGTTGTTGTATCCCTATTATCTCAAGAATAAGAACCTATATTTTCATTTCTAATAAGTTTTAACTTATCATTAAACACTCCTATTATATGCCAAATTTCACATGTAGATGATAATTGATTATTATAATAAGAACAATTAAAATAAATATAATTATTATGATTTGCTCCATAATATCTAATATTATTTCCTACATCTTGCATAAGACTATCAGTAGTATCATATTGATAAGTTATACTATTATTAGTAACAGCAGTTTTTGTTAATTTATTATAAATACTAACAAGTTTTCTAGAAAAGCTAAAAGTATACGCTTCATCATCAATTTCTTTCATAGTAGCCTCGCATCTTATTTTAGCACTAATCGAAGTATTTTCTACAGATAAAACGTTACTATTCGCTTCATCGAGTCATAGATATACTCTATATGTAATTGACACTGTTTTTAAAGAAATATTTACCGCTAGCAAGTAAGAGTTACCTGCAGAAACTCCACCAAGCGATCCTTCAGATATTTTAGTATTCCCATCTAGTACAACATATTTTAATGCATCACTACTACTAAGAGTAGAACTAATTGTAGTTATATCTAAATATATATGCCCATAAATATCATATGTATTATCTTTTTTATATAAAGATATATCTATATTATTTCCACTATTATAATCAGTACTCGGATTTAAAGTGCCAGCAGTTATATCAGTTCTCTTAGTATAATTAATATAATAATCTAAACCTATAGTAATAGTATTAAAGTTAACTGAAGTAATCACATATTTATAATAAACATATGCCGATCCTAATATTGAAGCAGCCAAAGCAACAATACCAATATACATATACACTCTATATTTTTTCATAACTTACCACCTCAAAATCACTAAACAATATATTTAAATAATATGTTCTTATAATTGCAAATTATTTAGAAATTTCTCACTGTTTTTTTACCCTATTTATAAATAATATCATTAATATTTTTTAATTACAATGTTATTTTTTTAATTAACTAGTAACTATAATATTACTTAAATTACTATAATTAGTATTAATCCATTGCTTTTCAGTATTACTTTTTACATATATAGTAGCATTATTTGGTACCATATAAAGCATCATATTAGCATAAAGAAGATTACTACCAAAAGTCATATTTCGCATATCAATATAGGCAAGTTTATTATTATAAGAAAATATACTATTCATATTAGTTACATTTGATGTATCAAAGCCACTTATATTCAGTTTAGTAAGTGATGTACAATACTGAAACATATTAAGCATTGTCGTAACTTTAGAAGTATTAAAGTTACTTAAGTCTAACTCTTTAAGTGCATTACATTTTGTAAACATTCCATTCATGCTGGTTACATTTGAAGTATCAAAATTTGATAAATCTATACTTTCTAGAGAATTACATTCAAAGAACATATGATACGTACTTGTATTTTTTGATGTATTAAAACTAGATAAATCAACACTTTTTAATTTAGAACAATTTGTAAACATAGATCCCATACTAGTCACATTTGAAGTATCAAACATACTTAAATCCAATTCTGTTAACGATTCACAGTTCCCAAACATTCCACTCATTTCTGTTACCTTTGAAGTATTAAAATTGCCTATATTTAAACCTACAAGTGATGTACAATATCTGAAAAGATTTTGCATATTTGTTACCTTTGAAGTATTAAAACTAGATAAATCCAAACTTTTTAATGAATTACAATTAGCAAACATATACTTCATATCTGTTACCTTTGAAGTATCAAAATTAGTCAAATCTATTTTTTCTAAACTAGTACAATCATTAAACATATAATTCATATTTGTAACATTTGACGTGTTAAAACTACTTAAATTTACTGAAGTTAATTTTGTACAGCCATTAAATAATTGTTCCATCCCCTGTACTTTACTTGTATTAAACATACTTAAATCCAAACTAACCACTGATCCATTTTTCTTAAACATTTCTGCCATATATGTAGCATTTGATGTATTAAAATAAGTAAAATTCATAGAGATAGTATTAGTAAAATAACTAAAATACATATAAGCTCCTGCTGGAAGATATACTTTTCCACCTTCACCACCTATATATACATTATATAAATTATCGCCACTTCCTTTTGTATACCATAATTTTACACTACCATCACTATTCCTTGATACGTCAAAACTTTCTATTGCATCAACTGGTACTAGATTATCATTAGTTATAGTAAGTGTTTCTATAGTATTTCTAACTAAAGTTGTACCAAGAAAATTAGAAGTCGCACTAACACCACTTTCAGCATTTCTTAATGTATTTATTTGTTTAACTTTATTTTTTACTAAAGTTACACCATTTGGTACTATCAAATCTCCTCCATGCTCATATCCTAATATTGTACTTAATGTAATAGTACTACTTGTAGTTCCATTATTTATTAATTTAAGTTTTACAAATTTATTTCCCATATAGTCTATTAAACCAGTTTCTGCATCTTTAGTATCTTCATATACTTTAGCTTCAACATCAGTTCCAGAATATCCTACTCCATATTTTACAACCCCCTTATTAGTATTCTTTACTTTATAATATACTTTCTTTGATGTTCTAGCAGGTAATTCTATACTAGTATTACCATCAACATCTATTACATAAATATCATTTTCTTCAGAAGTTGTACTAGAAGTTGCTAAAGTTTGATATAAAAGCCTATTAAAATTAATATAACAATTGTTAATATAATTATTACTCTCTTTCTCATTTTAATACACCACCTTCAATAAAAAGACTATGAAAAATCACTAATATTTCTATTAGTTATTTCATAGTCTTTATTTATATTATTATTTATTATATTTAGATTAGATTTTTGCCCCCCCCCAACACGTACAAAAGTACTAGTTAACAAGTTGTTAATTTTTATTAATTCTTTCATGTTCATAGGGGTCACTCCTCTTTCTTTACTTTATAAATTAATTTTATCATAAACAAATATATATTTCAAGAAAGTATTGATATTTTTATAATTTTTTAGTTGTATTTATTTAAAATATATACTAACTACTATTACACTTAATATAACACTTAATAAATCTGCTAATAAACCTACTAATAATGAATATCTTATTTTTTTAATACCTATACTAGCAAAATACATACTTATTATATATATTGTTGTATCAGTAGACCCTTGCATTACTGATGCCAATCTACCTATAAAAGTATCAGTTCCATGTTTTGCCAAAATATCATTCAAAACAACAAGTGAACTAGATCCAGATATAGGTCTTAATAATGCTAATGGTAATACTTGACTAGGAAAATTTATTTTAATAAAGAAATTATTTAATAGATTACAAACATAATTAATAATATTACTATCAGTTATTATAGATATAGCAATAATCATAGTAAATATTGTAGGAAATAAATTTATAGATAATCTCATTCCTTCTTTTACTCCTAATATAAAAGTATCAAAAATATCTACTTTTTTATAAATACCATATACAATTATACTTATTACTATTACAGGTATAAAATAATTAATCATATTTTCTTCTCCATATAATATAAAATATTCGATCAAGTATTAAAGCAAAAATAGTAGATAAAAAAGTAGTTATAATAGTAGCGGGTATTATATCCGTAGAATTTAAACTTCCATTTACTAGTCTTAAACTTATTACAGTAGTAGGTATAATAGTCACCGAAGAAGTATTAATAACTAAAAATGTTATCATTGATCGTGATGCAACACTACTATTATTATTTAATCTTTTAAGTTCACCCATAGCTTTTAATCCAAAAGGAGTCGCAGCATTTCCAAGTCCTAACATATTCATAACAATATTTGAAGATATATACCCTATAGCTTTATCCCCACTAGGTATTTCCGGAAACAAAAAACACACTATTTTAGAAAGTTTTTTTGATATAATATCTAACAATCCAGATTCTTCTGCTATTTTCATAGTACCAAGCCATAAACACATTAAAGGTAAAATACCTAATATCATATCTATCCCTTTAGTACCAGATGTTAAAAGAGTATTAGTAATATTATCATTTTTTGTAATGATACTAAATATTATACCTAATAATATAAAACTTCCCCAAAGATAATTAATCACTAAACCACTCTCTTATTTTATTAAATATATTCTTCTTATTTATACTTTTATTTTTTATAATATATATATCTTCTTCATATAATAATTTATCACCTAAAAATATTTGATTTCTCCCTACTTTATCATTACTATTGTAATCTTTCTTTTTTTCTAAAATAATATGACTAACCAAAGATCTAGATTCTTCTTTTTTCAGTGGTATATAAATATCTTTACTAATATAAAGTTTATCTTTTTGATAATATTTATCACCATAAACACGAAATTTACTTTTATTTAATACTCTATAACCAATATAATTTTCTTTAGCATAATTATATAAATCCAAATGTGTATTCCAATCATCTGAATCTCTTATAGTTACTACAATTAAATTCATATCATCAATAGAAGCAGTACTAACTAAAGTTCTACCGGATTCTTCAGTATATCCTGTTTTGCCACCTGTTATATAGTCATATCTTAATAATTTATTTTTATTATCCCAAAGATATGTCTTTTTATTAGTAGTAACTTTATATTTTTTAGTTTTTACTATTTCACGATAATCATTATACTGCATAGCATACCTAGTAAGAAGTGCCATATCATACACCGAAGAATAATTGCCTTCTGGTGTAGGTAATCCACTAGGATTATTAAAAGTTGTATCTTTCATTCCTATTTCGTTAGCCTTTTTATTCATCATATTTATAAATTCTTCTTCACTGCCACCTACAAAAACCGCTATCATAGTAGCGGCATCATTACCACTTCTAAGCATTAATCCATATACTAAATCTCTTAGTAGTATTTCTTCACCTACTTCAATATATATTCCAGAACCATACGCTTTTAATATATCGTCAGTTACTACTACCATTTCATCTAACTTTCCACTTTCTATAGCTAAAGTAGCAGTCATTATCTTAGTAATTGAAGCAATTAACCTTTTACTATGAATATCTTTACCAACTAATACTCTCGAAGTAGTATCATCCATTAATATATATGAAGAAGCACTACTAGTATTAGCCTTTACAGTATAAGGTATAGACAAAGTTAATATCATTAACAATACTAATATTTTTTTCATAGAATCACCTAAATAAATATATGAAAATAACACTAATTTTAGTCATGATATTTATTAAATTAAATATTTAGTATATAATGTATATAAGGACGTGATATAATGGATAAATTAATTGTTAAAGAAAAAGATGAACTATATAATTATTTAAGAAAAAATTTAAATAAATCCAAAAATAATATTAAATCATTATTAAAAAACGAATGCATTTATGTTAATGATAAAATGATCACTAAATATAATTATATTGTTAATACTAACGATATTATTACTATTGGTAAATATATTAAAGAAAATACTTTTGATTTAAAAATAATATATGAAGATGAAAATATTATTATAATTGATAAACCAACTAAAATATTAACTATTTCTAATGATAAAGAAAAAAATAAAACTCTATATAGAGAAGTTTCTAATTACTTAAAAAAAGAAAATAAAAAAGTTTTTGTAATACATAGACTTGATTATGATACTTCAGGAGTTATTATGTTTGCTAAAAATCAAAAAGTTCAAAAATTATATCAAGATAACTGGAACAATTTAGCTAAAACTAGAGAATATATTGCAGTAGTTGAAGGAAGAACTAATAGTAAAGGGCATATTGAATCTTATTTAAAAATGTCAAAATCACTACAAGTATATTCTTCTAAAAATAAAGATGGTTTATTTTCTATTACAGATTATGAAAGAATTACATATAATGATAAATATTCATTACTTAGAATATTAATATCTACTGGAAGAAGAAATCAAATAAGATGTCACATGTCTGATATTGGTCACCCAATACTAGGAGATACTAGGTATAAAAGTAAAACTAATCCTTTAAATAGATTAACCCTACATGCTAGTTTATTAGAAATAACTAATCCTTTAAATAATAAAGTTATGACATTTAAAAGTAATATTCCTAAAGAATTTTATGAGATAACTAAATAGAACTATCAAATTGATAGTTCTATTTTTAATCTAGCCATTAGCTCTAGTATACTTATAAATAGTTGTAAAATCATCAATAGTTTCTGATAACACTAATATATTATCTTTTATTTCATAAGTATATGTAATGTTATTCTTATTATTTTTTTCTGTTAATACTAAATTATTATTTTCTATTTTATAAGTATAGTCATCACATTCATACTCTTCACTATTCTCTTTTTGTGTACATCTTTTTAATGTGTTATCATTTATAGAAAGATATTGTATAGAAGCAAAAGCAAAAGAATACTTTTGTTTATCAGAACCATATGACTCACCTTCACTATTCCTATTCCAATATCCTTCTAATTCGTTTTGCTCTTCATTAGGAATATTTATATCATTATTATTATCCTTATGAGTAAATTTAAGAAACAATATAGCAATAATAGTTAAAATCAAAATAATTATAATTATAGTATAAATTACTATTTTTCTATTTAATTTTTCCATACCATTTCTCCTTTATTGACAAGCCTTTGCTCCACCTTTAGTATATAAATAACCATTTTTACATGTATAATTTTTCAATATAGGTGCAGCTTTACCATTAGTACAATCTCCAATTAATTGTATTTTTCCATCTTTACAATTACATAGCGCTCCGCATCCAGCAGTTCCACCACCAGTAGAACCACCACCTGAAGAAGGACAATTTGTTGGTTTCGTAGTACTTAAATATTCACCTGAAGAATAGCAGCCGGAATCCGGTACATAATACCAACCATTTGTAGGATCAGCATTAACAGTTATAAGTGCTCCGCAGACAAAGGCCGTTTTAATAGTTCCACTAGTACTAGGAGACAAGCGGCAATTTAAACCTATATCAGAATTTACATACATATTTTTAGTACTTACTGTCCATTTAGCATATAATGTTCTATTACCAGTTGTTTTATATACATTATTAATAAATGTTCCCGAACTATTCACATAATTAGTTCCACTACCATTAGTACCTGTATAATATCCACTAAATGTATAGTTTGTCTTAGTTGGCTTAGTAATATTATATCCATTAGATAAACAATTAGTTAAAGTACTATTTGTATAATAATAGCAAACTGTTCCATTAATAGTCTTAGTTGTATTATATTGATAATATACTTTTGTTGTTCCACTACTAGTAGCACCTTGACTATCTAGTGTAATTGTATAAGTAGATGCTACCCAGTTTACTCCTAATGTTACAGTACAATCTCCCTTAGATGCATCACAGAAGTCACTTGCTTTATAAACTGTTGCTTGATTAAATACCTTTCCACTTAATGTACATCCACTTAAACATTTCCATTCTTGTCCCGATATAGCATTATGACCAGTTTTTGTAATATTTAAATATTTTGAATTATTATAATTTGGTAATCCATCTCTATCAGTACTACTTCCATATTTTAATGTAAAGAATGGATTAGAATAAGTACTTCCATTTGCAGCAGTTCTTGATACTACTCCACTACTATCTTGCTTCCATTTATAAATATTACCCGATGCATTAGTAGAACTAGTTTGAACAGTACCACTATTAGTACTAAATTTTATATTAACCTTATTAATTTTCCATACTGCATAAAGAGTAATACTCTTATTATCAGAATACGTTCCCCCTGGTTGATAAGTAGCTGTCGTTGCGCTACTACTTGTACCCCATCCTTGGAAAGTATATCCTACTCTTGTTGGTTTAACACTACTTAAAGTTAAATTATTATTAGTAGTCTTTGTCTGACTAGCAGGAGCTCCACTTCCTCCATTTGCATTATAACTTACCGTATAAGTATTTAATTTAGTAATTGGATAATATGTAGAATTTGTTGATATACTTTTACTAGTATTAACATTCCAACTACTAGTAGTAGCACTATTACTAGTATTCCATCCTATTATTTCATAACCATTTTTCTCAACACTAGGAGAAGTAACACTACAAGTCTTACTCTTTTCAGCAGTACATAATTTTTCAATATCCGTAGCAACACCATCAATTGTATCAGCAGTTCCTTTTTTAAATACTATTTTATATACTGATATTTCTTTTACTGCTTCAGCCATATTATTACTTTTATCTAATGTTCTCGCAGTAATCTTACCATTACCATTCTCTGTATGTGTTATATTAATATTATTATCTAAAGTCTTATACCAAGTAAATCCTTTAATCTCCTTAGTATTACCATCTTGACAAGTAAATATATTATTACTCAAAGTACATTCTTGTACATCTTTATCACTTGTTCCTTTTATCGTAGAATTAAAGTAATATCCAGCCTCCCCATTAATACCATCATTTTTATATTCAATATTAACATTATTATTAATAGTGATAATAGGATCTTTAATCTTTTTAGTAGTTCTACTCTCAGTATTAGAACACATTGTACTATTTTTTTCTGTTTCCATACATACTCTAATATAATAATCAGTATCATCTTTTAAATTATCAAAGACACATTCATTATTTACTACTTTTCCTTCTTTATTAATACTACCAGAGGTATCACCATATAAACATTTTCTATCTGTAATGCTTGATTCAGCTTCACCATCAGTAAATGGGGTTCTTATTTCATCGGTATAACTAGTACCAGTATCAAGACTTGGATATATCTTTATTTCTTCATTTTTAATATTACCAGTACAAACTTTATATTCTTCTTCTTCACTATTGTCACTAATTAATAATCTTGGATCACTATTAACTAGAGTAACTTTATTTTTTTTAATTACAATATAACTATACTTCTTAACATTATTTCCTTCTAGTTTAGCTTTTTTATCAAGAAGACCATTATTCATAAGTTCTTCAATAGTAGTACAAAAATATTTACCACTACTAATATCTATCCACCTATCAGAATCATTTGCTTTCTCTTCTGAAAAGACACTAGCAGATTTCTTTATACTACTCTCTGATATAATAGTAGCTTTACCCTTAGAATTATTATATGCAGTTATAACACCATAAGTAGATAATCCAATAACTAAACCAATTACCACTACAACTGCTAACAGCTCTATTAAAGTATAACCTTTTCTATTTAGTTTCATAGTATTCCCCCTCTACTAATCCATTGTTTGAATTATTTTCTTTACTACTTTCATAGCGGACTTAAGCACATTTTCATCTTCTATTTCTTCAATATAGTCATAACCATCTTGATCTTTATTTATATAAGCAACTTCTAAGTTTACTAAATCTTTAGCATCATAGTCACCTACTGTAAATAAAGCTATTTCTTTTTCAACATCTGGAAGTTTAAATATTGTAATAATTGTGCCAAGTTTAAATTCATTATTTTCATTTAATATATTAAAATTCATCACACTCACCCTATAATATTACCAACTACCATAAATATTATCGCCCCTATTAGCAATGTTCCTATTATTGTCAAAGTACTTATTGCTACATATCCTGCTCTTTTTTCATTTTCTAATTGTTTTACTCTCTTGCGAACATTTGCTTTTACCAATTCATTGGCTTCCTGCACTCTTTGAAAATCATTTTCATTACTATTAGCTTTAGCAAGTTCATTAAAAGTATTTTGCATGCGCTCAGCAAGTTCTATTGGAATAGCAGTAATATTATTCTCACTATCATTCCATCTCTTTACATCATCAGGCTTAAAATTAGGTTGTCTATTAATATACTTTTCTTTTTCCATAAAGTCCTCCTACTCCCATTTAAATAACCTTACTTCTTCCATATCAATTCCATATTCACGTATATATGAATCATGATATTTTAATTTTTCTTCCATTAATCTTATTATCTTTTTACCTTCTCTAGTTTTACCAACCTCTAAATGATTAATTATATCAATAACAATATGATATCTATCAATTTCATTTTTAACTCTCATATCAAATGGTGTAGTAATAGTCCCTTCTTCCATATAACCATGAACACTAATATTTTTATTTTCTCTTTCATAAGTTAACTCATGAATTAATGTAGGATAACCATGATAATTAAATATTATTGGTTTATCTTTAGTAAATAACTTATTATATTCTACATTAGTAAGGCCATGAGGATGTTTAGTATTTGGTTCTAATTTCATTAAGTCTACAACATTAATAAATCTAATCTTTATATCCGGAAGATAACTTCTTATAATAGATACCGCTGCCATATTTTCAAGTGTTGGAGCATCTCCAATTGAAACAAGTACTATATCAGTTCCTTTATTATCATTACTAGCAAATTCCCATTTTGACAATCCTTTGGCACAATGTTCTTTAGCCTCTTCCATAGTAAGCCACTGAGGACGCATGTGTTTAGAAGCCACAATAACATTAATATAATTCTTTGTCCTTATAACATGATCAAAACATGAAAGAAGGCAATTACTATCTGGAGGTAAATATACTCTCACAATGTCTGCTTTCTTATTAGCTAGATGATCAATAAAGCCTGGATCTTGATGCGTATATCCATTGTGATCTTGTTGCCATACATTTGATGTTAATATATAATTTAATGAAGCAATATCCTTTCTCCAAGGAAGTTCATTAGCTACCTTTAACCACTTAGCATGTTGACTAGCCATAGAATCTACTATTCTTATAAACGCCTCATAACTAGCAAAGAAACCATGTCTTCCTGTTAAAAGATATCCTTCTAGCCAACCTTCACAAGTATGTTCACTTAAATATGAATCCATTATTCTTCCATCATATGATAAGTATTCATCATCCTTCTTTTTAGTTAAATACCAGCATCTATTATCTGCTTCAAAAATATGAGAAAGTCTATTACTCATAGTTTCATCAGGACCAAATGCTCTAAAATTATTTGGATTGCTTTTTATAATATCTCTAATAAATTCTCCAAGTACCCGCATATCTTCTTTTTCAATCTCACCTGGATGAGAAAACTTAACAGCATATTTATTAATACTTGGTATTTTTAATTCTTTTAATAGTAGTCCACCATTCGCATTAGGATTAGCTCCCATACGATTATATGGAACAAGTTCTTTTAAATAAGGCAGCAAATGACCATTATCATCAAATAATTCTTCTGGATGATAACTCTTCATCCATTTTTCTAATAATTTTAAATCTTCATCAGACTCTAATGGTATAGGTACCTGATGGCTTCTAAAAGTTCCTTCTATCTTTTTACCATTTACTACTTTAGGTCCTGTCCATCCTTTAGGAGTTCTAAGTACAATCATTGGCCAAAATACCCTAGCAACCTTATTATTATATCTTGCATCATACTGTATCTTTTTTATTTCTTTTATTATCTTATCTAGTGTTATAGCCATCTTCTTATGTAAATCCATTGTATTAGAAGCTTCCACTAAATAAGGTTTCCAACCATATCCATAAAATAATGAAGCAAGTTCTTCATCACTAATTCTTGAAAGAACAGTAGGATTACTTATCTTATAACCATTTAAATGAAGTATAGGTAATACTGCACCATCAGTCTTAGGATTTAAAAATTTATTTGAATGCCAACTAGTAGCAAGTGGCCCAGTCTCAGCCTCACCATCACCCACTACACAAGCGGCAATTAAATCAGGATTATCAAATACTGCTCCAAAAGCATGTGATAAACTATAGCCAAGTTCTCCCCCTTCATTTATTGATCCCGGTGTCTCAGGAGCAGCATGCGAAGCTATTCCCCCAGGGAAAGAAAATTGTTTAAATAGTTTTTTTAATCCTTCAGTATCTTCAGTAATTTCAGGATATATTTCACTATATGTTCCTTCTAAATATACATTAGATACAACAGCATTACCACCATGTCCTGGACCAGATATATATATCATATTTAAATCATTATTCTTAATAACTCTATTTAAATGTGTATATATAAAATTCTGCCCTGGTACTGTTCCCCAATGACCAACTATTTTTTTCTTTACATGACTCCATTTCAATTCTTCTTTAAGTAAAGGATTATCTACTAAATATAATTGTCCTACTGAAATATAATTTAATGCTCTAAAATAAGCATCTATCCTTTTTAATTCTTTATTAGAAATACCCATCATATCACACTCTCTATTCTATTAACTTAAGTATACCATAAATTTATACTCATATCAAGAAAAAAATGTTTTATTTTATTTCAATTTATGGTACAATTAATAAGGAGGAAGAAGTATGAAAATCATTGAACTTACAGAAACACAATTTAGAAATTATTCAAAATTACATAGCGCTAGAAATTACAAACAAACTACTGAATATGCTAATATGCAAGGTAATAAATTCTATTACTTAGGTTATATTAATGAAAAAGATAACACTTTAATGGGTGCTACTCTATTATTTGAAGATCATATTGGTAAAATAAAATTTGGCTATGTACCTGGTTCTTTTTTAATAGATTACAATAATGATAATTTATTCAAAGATTTTATCATGTCATTAAAAACCTATTTAAAAAATAAAAAATACGTTTATGTAACAACTGATAATATTTCTACTTATAAAATGTTTGGTAAAAACGATGAAGTTATATATTATGATACTAACATTATCAAATTATTTGATGATTTGCCATTAAGAAGAATTGGTAAAGTATCACAAAAAAATGTTGTATTAGAAACAGAGAAAACTCCTGAAGAAACATTTAAATTATTCAATATAAATACTAAGAGAAATATTAACTTATCTGTACGAAGAGCAATTAATATATATATAGATGGTAGTGGTAACTCCATTCCACTAACTGATATGAATCCATTAATTAATAAAGACAAAATAGATAAATTAATTAGTAATTTTAATAGTGACGATGTTAAAGCAGAAATTTATTATGCTAAAATAAACCCTGAAGCATATGTTAATAACTATAGATATATTCTTAATAAAGAAGACAAAGAAAATGATCGTCTAAATGAACTTATGCAAAATATTAATATAAAAAAATCTAACTCTATAGTTAATAAAAAAATGACTTCAGACAAAAAAATAACTAAATATCAAAACGAAATTATTAAAGCTACTAATGTATATACAAAATATCCTAAAGAAGTTATCATCGGAGGCATTCTAATCATTAGAAATAATAGAGAAATATATTTTCTTGAAGAAGCCTATAATAAAGATTTAAAAGCCTTTTATTCATCGCATCTAATAAAATGGGAAATTATTAAAAAATATTTAAACCAAGGATATAAAATATTTAACTTCGGACCAATCAAAAGTACCAGTAAAAAAGATGGTAACTATACTTTTAAAATGGGATTTGGAGCTAAAGTATATGAATATATTGGAACCTATGATTTAGTAGTTAATAAATATATCTATTTTATAATTAAATTTATTGTTAAAATTAGAGAACTAATAAAGAGAATCACCAAAAAGTAATTCTCTTTTTTTATTTTAAATCACTACTTCCAAATGGATATGGACATAACTCTTTAACAGTATGTAGTTCTTTTTCACCATCATTACTATATAAAATAACTTCCGCATCTTTAGGAAAAAATTCACTTATTGTCTGACGACAAATAAAGCAACATGAAGATATCTTTGGACTATCACACATTACATACAATTTACTAAATTCTCCTTTAGTATATCCACTTGCTATCGCCGAAGTAATTGCTACTCTTTCAGCACAAATACTTCCACCATACGAAGCATTTTCTACATTTACTCCACCAAAACTTTTACCATCATTCATTAAACAAATACTTGCTACTCTAAAACCCGAGTATGGGCTATAACTATTTTTTAACAACCTTTTTAAACTTTCTTCCATTATATTCCTCCTTGTAAACTAATTATTTTAGGTATAAATATTATTGCTCCTATGACTAGAGAAATTATACACATAAGTAAAACAGCAAATGCCATAATATCCTTTACTTCACCTGCTATTTTGTTATATCCCGGACTAACTAAGTCTACTAATCTCTCTACCACAGTATTAATAGTTTCGCATACTAACACTAGTCCTATCATAATAATTATTATTATAAATTCTATTTTATTTACTCTAAATACATATGATAAAACAAGAACTATTATCCCTAAAAATATTTCTCTTTTAAAATTGTCTTCGTTTATATTAATAAATTTAAATCCATTAATACAATTCTTAACACTGCTGCTAAACTTCCTTTTAGATTTAGTCCTTGAAAGCATAGTAGTCCTCCTAATAAAATTATTTATCTATTTATACCATATTCTTTAAGTAATTCTTCTTGTTTACCAAACATTTCTTTTTCTTCTTCTTCAGTCATATGATCATATCCAAGTAAATGAAGAAGTCCATGAGTTGCTAAAAAGCACACTTCTCTTTCCCTAGAATGATTATATTCTATTGCTTGATCATATGCTACATCAATTGCTATATATATATCTCCTAACAGTCTAAAATCATCATAAACAATATCAGGATTATCTTCTAAAGCAAATGATATAACATCAGTAATTCTATCTACATGACGAAATTCTTTATTAATTTCATGTATCTTTTCATTACTCACAAATATTATATTAAATATACCATTTTCAATTGTTAATTTTTCAACGACAAATTTCATATATTCTTGTAACTTAGTAATTTCTTCAATTTCTTTACCACTTTCATTAAATATTTCAAACATAATTATCCCCCTATCCAATTAAATACATTTATATTAAATGAATATATCATAACCAATACTAAAATTATTATTATAAGTATATCAAGTACAGTATCATTTCTAAATAATTTTATTTTTTTTCTTATAGCATCTAAACCAACATATATTAAAAATCCAAATATTCCACCTATTACATTAAGTATTATATCATCAATATCAAAAACTCTACCAATATAATATTGAACTACTTCTATAGTAAGTGAAGTAATAACTGTAAGAATAGTAGCTATACCAAGTTTATTATTTTTTAGTAAATAAGAAGATAAGAATCCAAAAGGAATAAACAAAACAATATTACCAATTATATTTCTAAAGAATTTGTAAGACCCAATATCATATCTGAATATCTCTTTAAATGGTGTAAAATTAGATGTTCCATAATTAACATCTTGAAATGTTACAACGTGAAACAAACAAAGTACATAAATAATTGCAAGTAAATATATTATTTCTTTGTGGAGTAAAAATTTTTTATGTTTAGTAATTAAATATGTAATTCTAAGACTAGATATAATTACCGTTATTATTATTAACATTGGCCATACATCAGGTAACACTTCCATAAATGTTTGTTTTATCACTTTTGACCCTCTCCTTTTTACTACATATTAATTATAACTTTTTTTTGATTATTTTTCAATAGAAAATTAAAGAAAAAATACCATTATGGTATTTAAACTTTTATTGTAAATTATTACTTATATTATTGTTATTATTAAATTCTAGCATCACATTATTTACTTCTAAGCCAATATTACTACTAGGTACTGGATTCTGAACACTAGTATTTAAATTATTATCCATATTACTATTCATATTATTATTAAAATCACTAACAGAATTATTAACGTTATCAGCGGAAGCCATATTCGTATCCATAATCATCATATATATTAATAATTTCTCATACAAAAGTAGTACCAAATTGTACTACTTTAACTACACTCTCTATTTTTAATTATCCAAATCATACTTATCTAAGTCTTCAGCAATTTCCAGTTGTGATTTAATAATATTTTTAACTCTGTTTTTATATACAGTAATATTCTTTTTTAAAAGCATTGCTTCATGCTCAGTCTTTTCAGCATTTAAAAGAGCTTCATGTACAATAGCATTAGCATTATTTCTAGCCTCATCCACTATCATATTTGCTTCTTCTCTAGCTAAACTTTTAATCCGATCGGAAGTCTCTTTCGCGGCCATTATAGCCTCAGTTACTTTAATTTCACTTACCTTTTCTTCCTTCAACTTCTCTTCTAATGAAGAGATTTTTGCTTGTAACATAGTATTTTCATTATTCATCTTTTCTAATCTTTTAATTACTATATCAATAAACCTATTTACTTCTTCAATGTTGTAACCTTCATTAACAACTGTAAATCTCTTCATAAAAGTCACCTACTTTATATTTTACCATTCTAAATCTGGATCATTTTTCTTTTTATTTTTTTCATCTTCTTCAGATATTGAGCCTTCAACGTTCACGTTTTTAGGAGTACATAAAAATATTCCTCCTCCTATTTTTTGAAGATCTCCTCCAATTGCGTAAACTGTTCCACTCAAAAAATCTACTATTCTTTTGGCTTGATCGGGAGTAACTCTTTTCATATTGACAACAACAGTATTTCTCTTTTTAAGATGATCTGCAATCTGTTGACTTTCAGAATATGCACGAGGTTCTAAAAGAATCATCTTTCCAGTTCCATTTGGAATAGTTACTTTTTCGGCATCATAGTATTCATCTTCGCTTACTTCATCCATTACTTCTTCAGTCACAAATTTTTTTAATTTATTTAGTGCCATACTCATCTCTCCTATTCTTCTTCATTTTACCATATTTTTTTATAAAAAACAATATCTTTTTTTATTTAATTACAATTTATATTATTTACCTCATATTTAAATTCATTAACTTTGTAATCACAACTATATCATTTAAACTAATCACTTTCTTTATTTACTACAAGTTATACTGTTTATCTCATATTTAAATCCTTTAACCTTACAGTCATAAGTTACTGATACTTTACTTTCTAAATTAATTTTTTCATCATTTACTGGATTAACTAGTTCACCACCTAAATAACCAGCATCCACTAATGTCTGTAATGTTATCTCTTTAGCAGTACCACTGCAATCAAAACCTAATTCATATTTATTTTGGTTAACATACATTTTAGTAGCGCTCTTAATATTATCAATCATTTTTTCACATGATCTTTCATTATTTTTATTTATTAGCACCATCACATTAGGAGCTAGTATTATTGATAATATTGCTATTATGGCTATTACCATTATAACTTCAATTAAAGTAAATCCTTTTCTATTCATCACTATCACCATGATATAATATTTTTTCTAACTTACCAGTACAGTTCATTTCATCACTTTCATAACTTTCACCTTTATATAAATACATAACACAATTATTTTCAAATATATATTTACCTGTATATGGAGCATCATATGGATAATTAGGTTGAATAGGATTAGTTATTTCTTTATTAAATTCATAATCTTTTTCTATATCACTAGTTACTGTATCTATTCTACTTTTTTTAGTACCTAGTAGTGTTAAATATGAACCTATTAAAATAACAAATAGAATAAGTAATCCATATAGAACCGCAGTTATAGCAAAACCTTTATTATTTAACTTCATAAATCCTCCTAATAAGTAATTACTTTCTTATCCGTAGTGCCTAACTTATCTTTATTTACTTCTTTAATAACAATAGTAGTGGCATCTCCATCAGATATATATTTATTCTTCTTTAACATATTAAATACCATATCTATATCAAAATCCTTACCATTATTATCATAAGCACGACATCTCTTTAAGAAAGTCTTATCAAAATCTTTATCAAAACATGATACTTCAGGTTCCCAACCTACCCTTAAAGCAGCCTCAGTCTCATATGTTTTTCCATTATAACTAGTAGATAAAACATATTTAAAATTATCATGTGTTTTAACATAAGGACTACCAAATGGTAAAGCAATAATTTTAACATATTTACCAGGTATTACTTTCTCTAACTCATCATATACATAAGCTATTTCTTTTTGTACTCTATCACCACTAGATTTCTTAATATCTAAATGTGTCTGTGTATGATTACCTATATCATAACCATTATCTACCATCCATTTTAATATCTTATCATTATATTCACTTTGATTAAATATACCACCATTTACAAAGAATGTAGCAGTAACATTAGTATCAGGATGCTTCTTCTTAAATTCCTCTAATATACCAACTGCACTATTCTTATCAATAATAATATTACCATTATCATCAAGACCAGTAACCTTAATATTATCTTCATTACCATCATCAAAAGTAAGTATAATAGGACTCTTACCATAACTAGCTTTTACAATACCATTAATATAATCATCTAGTCTAATCATTTCATAACCATTTTCATAATAGAACTCCAAGTCTTCTCTAAAAGCTTCCGGTGTTCTATTATAACCATCTTTATCTACATTACCACCTACTGTACCAGTACTATTACTAGTCTTTTCTCTAATACCATGATACATCATAATAGGTACTTTACCTAATTCATTAATACCATCACTAGCTAGTTTATCTTTATCTAATTTACCTAGTGATACTACTACATCAATTGAAGTAACATCTTTAATACTATCTCCCTCTTTAATGCTTTGACTAATTACTTTATCTTTCTCAATATTATCATCATATTCATAACTAATATTAACTTTGATATTCTTATCTTTACTAAAACTATCTACTTCTTCTAAAGTATTTAATTTTATCATTATATTCTTATCTTTTCTAGGCTCTATCTTATTATTCTTATTTAATATAAATAAACCTCCTAATAATAATATTAATACTAATACAATAATTACTACTACTAAACTTTTCTTTACTCTAGTTCTTTTTCTCATAATCTAATCTCCTCTATTTATTTAATTATAATACATTTTTATATTTTTGAAAAGATATATTTATCATCTTTCATAAAATGCCAAGGTCATTTCATGTCATTCCTAGTCTAAGGTCTAGGAATGAATAGTCATAAGATATCATATTCATGGTGAAATACTTTCTAACTAAAAAAGAGACAATTACTTATCTCTCTAATTAATATTCTTTTTATATGTTAAACATCCGTTAGTATAGTTAAACATTTTTATCATATTTGTTACATTACTCGTATCAAAATTTGATGAATCTAGCGTTACTAAACTAGAACAATATGAAAACATATCACCCATCAACTTTACTTTTGATGTATCAAATGAACTTATATTTAAACTTACAAGTGAACTACAATTTCTAAACATCCCTCCATAGTAAAAAGACTATAAAATTTCACTAATATTTCTATTAGTTATTTCATAGTCTTTACTTATATTATTATTTATTATATTTAGGTTAGATTTTTGACCCCCCAACACGTTTATTTCCTGTTTTTTCTATTATCTATATAGACAACAAAATAGACAACAAAGAAAAAGATTATCATAGCAAGTGCTACAACGTAATCCATTACTCAAATCTCCTAACCCCCTGAGGATGAAAGAAAACTTTTTTCATACAGAATCACTTCTCCCTCCCAGAGATACTCGGAAAAATGGAGAGACGCGCCTTATTGGCGTTACCTAAATAATTGTACTATAATAATAGTAAATAATCAATATATTATCGACTATTCTTTTAACTTATATACACATACAATTATTTATTATTCTTCTAAACTGTTAATACTATTAATATTAGAATATTTAATATTTACCTCTGCTTTATTTATATTACTATTATCTATTTTAAATAAATTAGTATAATCAATTAGAATATTTTTATCTTCTTCATTTACTGTTAAAGTAATGGTATCAGCACTATTATTATTTAATACTATATCTGACACTTTTACACTATATACAGTATCATTCTTAGTACCAAGTTTAATGAATTGTTTAATATTGTTAATATTTAAATATCTATATTCGATATAAGGATATATATCCTCAGCAGTAGTTAATATATAATTACCTTTAGTATCTAATATATAATATTTATCATTCATTTGATAAAAAAATTCTTCTTTAGTACCAACTATTCTAGTAATAGACATATTATTACCTAATTTTTTACCAGAATATTTATATTTATTATTATCTATAGTAATATCTATATCATATTGATAATTATCTGTTATTTCATCTATAAATGTATTATTTATATCATTATCTTTTGGTATATTAGTACTCATACTACTAGAAATACGAGCAAAGATAATAATAACTAAAAAGAATATACCATATAACATTAATTCAATTTTTGCTCTTTCTCTTTTATCTTTCCATCTTTCTTTTAAAGAAAGCTTTTTCTTTGCATTTTTTTCTTCCATTATTCAAATACCTCTCCTATATATTCTTCTTTTTTAATACCATTAATAAAATCTTTTACTAAGCATCTCTTTTTACCTTCTAGTTTTATATCAATTAGTTTTATTACATAATCTAAAGTAGTAACATAAATACCATCACTAGTTATATCTACTATCGTACCAGGTTCCTTATTAGATTTAATATTAGTTTTTTCTGATTTATATATCTTCATTCTTTTATCATTAATAATAGCATAAGCTCCTGGTATACTAGATAATCCTCTAATTTTATTATGAACATTATCTATATTATCATTAAAGTTTACTTTTTCTTCTTCTTTAGTAATATTATAACCAAATGTTACTTCCTCTTCGTTTTGTTTTATTCTATCATTAGTACCATTTATAATACTAGGAAGGGTTTCTATTAATAAATCTCTACCTAAATATGATAATCTACTATAAAGTTCATCTAATGTTGTATCTTCATGAATAGGAGTACTCTTTTGACTTATAATATCACCACTATCCATTTTCTTATCCATATACATGATAGTAACACCTGCTACTTTATCACCATTAATTATAGCATGATGTATTGGTGCTCCTCCTCTTAATTTAGGAAGTAAAGATCCATGTACATTAATACAGCCATATTTAGGATAATCAAGAATAATACTAGGTATTATTTGACCATAAGCAGCAGTTATTATAATATCTGGATTAGTATCTAATATTTTTTGATATTCTTCTCTAATTTTAATAGGCTGAAATACTTCAATATTATTTTTTAAAGCTAATTCTTTACATGGAGAATATATAATTTTTCCTTTTCTATCTTTTTCTCTATCAGGTTGAGATACTACCATAACTACATTAGTATTCTCTATTAACGATTTTAATATTGGTACTGCAAATGAAGGAGTACCCATAAAAACTACTTTTATATTTTTCATTCATATCACCAATATCATTATATAGTATTTTTAAGTTTATTTCAATATTAACACGTAAAGAAAAAAAAGAAAAGCACTAAAATAGTGCTATAAAGTAATCTCTCCTAATCTAATTAACTCTACTACCGCTTGAGCTCTACCCTTAACAGATAACTTTTGCATCGTATTAGAAATATGATTTCTAACAGTCTTTTCACTAATATTTAGTACATCTGCTATTTCTTTAGTAGTTTTATTCTCTATCAGTAATGAGAATACTTCTTTTTCTCTCTTAGTTAATATACCTTTACTCATAAATACCTCACTTCCCTATAGGGTGGTATATATCTGTTCATATTATTGTATTCAATATTCACAATTAAGTGCGGTATTTTTAACTATTATTTTTAGTATATGTATATACTATTGTTTCTTTATCACTAACATTCTTTAGTATAAGTATATTATCATCAATACTATATTCATATACTATATCTTTATCATTATTCTTAATAATTAACTTATTCTTCTTTATACTATAATTATAATGATCACAATTATAATTATCAGTCTCATTTTTCTTTATACATTTTTGAAATTCTTTATCATCTATAGATATATATTGATAACCATCATATATAAAATTATGTTTTTGATTATCAGAAGTATAAACTTCAGCAAGACTATTTCTATTCCATATACCATATAATTTTTCTTCTATAATCTTATTATTTTTATATTTAAGAAATAATATAGTAATAATAACAGTAATTAAAATAATTATTAATATTGTATAAATTATAATCTTTTTATTTTTTTGTTTCATTATTTCACCACCTATGCACAACCAGATGCTATTTGATTGTTATCTCTGTTATATACATATCCATTACGACAATAATATTTTTTCATATAATAGCTTTTTTGATCTGCTGTACAACTACTAGAAAATACAAGGTCTTCACCATTACAGCTACAAGGAATACCACATCCACTACCTGAAGGGGTACCTCCTGAACAATTTACTGTTAAAGTGTCACTTAAATACTCACCTGAAGAATAGCAGCCTAAATTTGGTACATAATACCATCCATTAGGTTCAGAATTAGCTTTAACTGTTATAACATCTCCACATGAAAATAGTCTAATTCTCTCTCCTCCGCCAGATTTACTCATACAATATAAGCCATTAATATCATTAACATACATTTTCTTAGTATTTAATGTCCATTTAGCATATAATGTTCTATTACCAGTTGTTTTATATACATTATTAATAAATGTTCCCGAACTATTCACATAATTAGTTCCACTACCATTAGTACCTGTATAATATCCACTAAATGTATAGTTTGTCTTAGTTGGCTTAGTAATATTATATCCATTAGATAAACAATTAGTTAAAGTACTATTTGTATAATAATAGCAAACTGTTCCATTAATAGTCTTAGTTGTATTATATTGATAATATACTTTTGTTGTTCCACTACTAGTAGCACCTTGACTATCTAGTGTAATTGTATAAGTAGATGCTACCCAGTTTACTCCTAATGTTACAGTACAATCTCCCTTAGATGCATCACAGAAGTCACTTGCTTTATAAACTGTTGCTTGATTAAATACCTTTCCACTTAATGTACATCCACTTAAACATTTCCATTCTTGTCCCGATATAGCATTATGACCAGTTTTTGTAATATTTAAATATTTTGAATTATTATAATTTGGTAATCCATCTCTATCAGTACTACTTCCATATTTTAATGTAAAGAATGGATTAGAATAAGTACTTCCATTTGCAGCAGTTCTTGATACTACTCCACTACTATCTTGCTTCCATTTATAAATATTACCCGATGCATTAGTAGAACTAGTTTGAACAGTACCACTATTAGTACTAAATTTTATATTAACCTTATTAATTTTCCATACTGCATAAAGAGTAATACTCTTATTATCAGAATACGTTCCCCCTGGTTGATAAGTAGCTGTCGTTGCGCTACTACTTGTACCCCATCCTTGGAAAGTATATCCTACTCTTGTTGGTTTAACACTACTTAAAGTTAAATTATTATTAGTAGTCTTTGTCTGACTAGCAGGAGCTCCACTTCCTCCATTTGCATTATAACTTACCGTATAAGTATTTAATTTAGTAATTGGATAATATGTAGAATTTGTTGATATACTTTTACTAGTATTAACATTCCAACTACTAGTAGTAGCACTATTACTAGTATTCCATCCTATTATTTCATAACCATTTTTCTCAACACTAGGAGAAGTAACACTACAAGTCTTACTCTTTTCAGCAGTACATAATTTTTCAATATCCGTAGCAACACCATCAATTGTATCAGCAGTTCCTTTTTTAAATACTATTTTATATACTGATATTTCTTTTACTGCTTCAGCCATATTATTACTTTTATCTAATGTTCTCGCAGTAATCTTACCATTACCATTCTCTGTATGTGTTATATTAATATTATTATCTAAAGTCTTATACCAAGTAAATCCTTTAATCTCCTTAGTATTACCATCTTGACAAGTAAATATATTATTACTCAAAGTACATTCTTGTACATCTTTATCACTTGTTCCTTTTATCGTAGAATTAAAGTAATATCCAGCCTCCCCATTAATACCATCATTTTTATATTCAATATTAACATTATTATTAATAGTAATAATAGGATCTTTAATCTTTTTAGTAGTTCTACTCTCAGTATTAGAACATAAATAATTACCTCTACTAGTTTTCATACATACTCTTAAATAATATATAGAGTTTTGTTTTAGTCCCAATAACTTACAATCATTACCTTCTATAGTACCTGTCTCTTTTATATTCGCAGAGCTATCACCATACATGCACACTCTATCAGTAATTTCATCTTCTGAATCAGTTATAGCATCACTAAATGGTGCATCTATTTCATCAGTATAACTATCACCTTTATCTAATTTAGGATAACTAATTATTTTTTCATCACTAATACTACCACTACATACCTTATAGTCATCACTATTGATATCAGTTAATATTTCACCATTACTATTAACTGAAGTAACTTTATTTTTCTTTACTAAAACATAACTATGTATATTAAACTTATCACTTTTAATATTGGCTTTTTTATCAAGTAATCCTTTATTCATAAGTTCTTCAATAGTTACACAAAAATATTTATCTTCCTTATCAATAATATTTTTCCAATAATTTTCATCATTAGTTTTTTCATTAGCATAAGTTTCACCTGCATCTATTATACTTCCTTCACTTATATCAGAAGCCTTTCCCTTAGAATTATTATAAGCCTTAATAATTCCAAAAGTAGCAAAACCTAGAATTAATCCTATTACCACAATAACTACTAATAATTCTATTAGAGTATACCCTTTTTTATTTAACTTCATATCAACCACCTATCTTAAAATAATTATACAATAAATAAAAAGAAGTAGCAATACTTAAACCCTAATTGGATTAAAATCTACTTCTACATCTATCTTATTATTATTTTTATACATATCAATAATAAAATTTAAAGTACTAATTAAATTATCTTCTTTTTGATATTTAATAATAATCTGATAATGATAAATATTATTTATCTTAAATGCACTACTAGTAGTAGGACCAAGTATAATTGAATTACCAAGTTTACTTCTTAAATAATTACCTATCTTATTAGCTTCTTTAAATCCACCTTTATAATCTCTTGAAGATATACTAACTAATGCTAAATAATAATATGGAGGATATTTAAGCATCTTTCTAATACTCATTTCTTCCTTATAAAATTTTAAATAATCATGATTTTTAGCTAACATAATACTATAATGATCAGGATTATAAGTTTGAATAATAACTTCTCCCTTTGAAGTACTTCTGCCCGCTCTTCCTGCTACTTGTGAAAGTAACTGAAAAGTATTTTCACTAGCTCTAAAATCTGGAGCCATAAGTGAAGAATCTACTGATACTACTCCTACTAAAGTAACAAGAGGAAAATCAAGTCCCTTAGCAATCATCTGTGTACCAATTAAAATATCATATTTATGCTCACCAAAATCATCAATAATCTTCTGATGTTCTCCTTTTTTACTAGTAGTATCAACATCCATTCTAACTATTCTAGCTTTAAATAATTTATTTAATTCTTCTTCTAATTTCTCAGTACCAAGTCCAAAATCTCTTAACTTACTACCACATTTAGGACATACCTTACTAGGTACTTTAGCAGTACCACAGTAATGACACTTTAAATTATTACTTGTCTTATGATAAGTATAAGTAACATCACACTTAGGGCACTTCTCAGTATAGCCACATTCCCTGCAGCTAATAATACTAGAATATCCTCTTCTATTAAGTAAAATAATACTTTGTTCCTTTCTATCTAGTTTTTCTTTAATCTTACACTTCAAAGTATCAGATAAAATAAAATTACCTTTCTTGACTTCTTCTTTCATATCAATAATTTCAACATTAGGCATTGTACTACTACTAGGTCTTTTAGATAATACTAATAATTTATATACTTTATTACCTGCTCTAGCAAAAGATTCCAAACTAGGAGTAGCACTTCCCATAACTACTGGACATTTATGATATTTACTTCTAAGAATAGCAATATCTTTAGCATTATATCTAGGATGATTCTCTTGCTTATAACTACTAGTATGTTCTTCATCTATTATAATAACTCCAATATTATTAAAAGGAACAAAGATAGCACTTCTCGTACCAATAACAATCTTAGCTTCTCCAGTAGTTATCTTTCTATATTCATCATATCTCTCAGTATCAGATAATTTAGAATGTAATACTGCTACTACATCGCCAAATCTCGATATAAACTTTCCTACTACTTGAGGAGTTAAACTAATTTCTGGTACCAACATAATTGCCTCTTTACCTAGTTTTAAAGCTTCTTCAATAATACTCATATATACTTCAGTTTTACCAGAACCAGTAACACCATATAATAAATAAGTATTAGCTGTTCCAAATGAATTAACTACTATATCCTTAGCCTTTTCTTGTTCTTCATTTAATACTACCCTCTTATAATTACTTATCCCTGTATAAGAGTATCTTTTATATTCTTCTAAATATATTTCACCAAGACCATTTTTAATAATAGTATTAATAGTACTAGACATCTTAGTAATAAGAATATCTCCTTCTTTTAACTTACAAAGTAAATTAACTTGTCCTTCATACTTGCAACTACTAATATATTTATCTATCTCTTCAATACTCTTAGTTCTTCTTAAATATTTATTATATTTAATCTTAATATTAGTATTAACTTTAGCTTTTAAAGCTTTAGGAAGCATTACTTGATAAGCACTAACAAGTGAACATAATAAATGTTTACTCATATATTTACCAAGTAGTATCATCTCTTTATTAAGTACTGGCCTATCATCTACTACATCACTAATATCCCTAATCTTACTCTTATCATAATCAGTATCATTAAGAATATTCATAACAAACCCTTCTAATTCCATTTTACCAAAAGGTATTCTAACTCTAATACCAATCTTAATATTATTCCTAAATACTTTGGGTACTTTATATACATAATACTGATCTACTGCTTTAGCACTAATTTGTGTTAATACTTCTACAAACATAATAATATCACCTACATCTATTATACTAAAAACCATCTCTAAAGTACATAATAATATTAAAAAAATAAGACTCTAATCAAATACTTTAGTCTTATTTTTGCTTATTTAATTTAAAATAAATGTTATTAATATTGTTGTTATTGATAATATTAAACTCAATGTAATTAACATTAAATATGTAATATTTCCCCTACTATGCCTTGATGGTGATTCTACAATATAATTCTCAACAGTTTGATTCATAACTTGCGTAGCGGCTATTTTATACTTTTTTTTAAATTCTAATAATGTCTTTGTCATTTTTAAATATCCTTCTTTACTCATATTACATGATACAAATTCATCATATGGAAAGACTATTTTTTCTGAAGAACCAATTTTTATTTCTCTTGGTTCATGGTTTTTTCCAAAATCCCATATTTGATATTTATCTTTAAATTCTTCATATGGTATTATATTACCATCTTTTACAGCTTGAGCTAGAAAACTATTAACAGCATTTATAAAAGAACCACCATTTTGAAGTATCCAGTATTCTACTCCAATTCCTCCTAATCCACCTTCTGCCTCAGAAGATCTTCTTGATTTATAAGCCTTGCCAGCTTTTAAAATCTTTTTAGCATATACTATATTTGCTTTAACAAGTGGAAATTGTTCTGGATATTCTTTTTCTATTGTTCTTAATAAATCAGATAAACAAGTATCTGTTGAATAATCAACTTTATCTCTCTTCTGAGTAAACGAAATATCTATATCAATTGGCTCTTCTATTCCATCTAACTTAATATCTTTTCCTCTAAATCTATTATCATGTGATATATTTGTTTGGGGAGAAAATAAAGAATTAAGATCTCTAATTACAGCAGCAGTATTATTTAAATCATTACGACCAACTCTAGTCATAAAATCATAATCTGCATCCCCAGGAACATTTGTGCCTCTTGATGTTGATCCTGTCTCTAACAAATCAATATTACCTTGTGATAAGTCATTTAATATTGTATCATTTATTTGTGTTGCTCCTAATGAAGATACTAATATTTCTTTTATTTTATCAGTAATAATTTTTCTTCTTTCTTGTTGCTTACTTCTATCTTGTTGCATTTCAGTTACAAGTTCTTCAATACCAGGAAAATATAATAGTGATGTATCCGCTAGTGGATATGCTTTTTCTTCTTCAGTAATTGTTTTATAACGAGAAATTCCATCTAATTTACTACGAATAGTATCATATTCTTTTTTTGTAAAAACTAATTTACCAGTAAAGTCATATACTGGTTTATATATACCTTTTTTAGCAAGTAACATTTTTAAGCGAATCAAATCATCATAAGCATCTGAAGTCTGATTAACATAATTAACACTTCCATCTTCATTATATGGTTTTAATGAATTTATTTCAAAACTCTTTTTATATATAATATAATCAACATCTGTTACTAATGAATAGCCTGTTCTGGCACCCCAACGTGTGGCATTTACACCGCTTGAAAATTCGGTAGAAAATACTTCTAACTTCATTGGATCATAAGGTGTATCTATGTTATCATTATTATCTCTTGTAATTCTAATATTAGGATTACTTTTATCAGTTACAAGATAAATATTACCAAAAACAAAACCAGTTGGAGTATTCCTTATGCAATCATATATTGTTTTTTTCATACCATTTTTTGTATCTATTAATGAAAAATCTATATCTAATGGTGTCTGGTCAGAAGTACTTGTTCCCTGAAGAGGGCCCAAAAATTCTTTACAAACATTTCCAAAATCTAGTGATGCCTCAAGTGTATCAATATTACCTATACATCTTAAAAGGTCACCATCTTCAAATGAAAATATTTGCCTTTTAATTGCATTACTTTCTCCTAATCTTTCGGCTTTTTCATAAGAATTTATAATATAACTATTTAAACTTTCAAAAGAATCAAATCCAGCATAATAAGCAAAACTTCTAATTATTCTATCAGGTAAATTATGCCTATCTGTTGGAGAAAATTCTTTACTTAAAACCTTAATTTTATCCTGTAATGATAAATTATCAAGTATCATATTTTTACTTTTAATCTTATTTTCTTGTAATGTCTCTAAATGTGAAGAAAAAATATCTAATATATTCTTTTCTTCAAAAGTTAATGATTCAAAAGTTCTTTTCCCCGATACTATATCTAAATACAAATCATTTCCTACTTTAATATTATTCATATAATCTATTAGTGATCTATCAGCAGAACAAATTGATATCCTTAATAAATCATTAAATACCATTTGCATTCTAATATCTCTATCAGAACTATTTCTTCTTAAATAGGCCATTCTTTTTTCTAATGGATTTGCATTTAATAAGTCAGGTGAAATTCTACTATTTTTATCAAAATTAAATGTCCATTTATTAAAATTTGGATATAATATCTCAAAACACTTAAATACTTTTGCAAATAATGGAAGATTATTTTTTTCAAAGATTTTTTCTATTTTTGCAAATACTTCTAAAGGATCATCTTGTTCTAATGCACCATCAATAATTTGATCCCTTAGTTTATAAGCTTCTTCAGAATTAGTTAATTCTACTTTTTCATACAAACTGTAAAGTTCACCTATTTTATCTTCAGTCAAGTAAAAAAATTTTTCCTTTATATATTCTATCATTTTAACTGTATTTCGATAAAAATAGCTTTGTTTTAATTCAATCGTTTTTCTTAATTTTGCTATTATAATAGAAATATCTTCATTATTTTTATTATTATTTTTCAATTCCCAAAATCCATTATCATAAGCTGCTTTTATAACCTCATCTGTTAATGCTCCTTTTAGAACATAATTTAAATTATTAGGATTTTGTTTCACAGCATATAGCATTACTTTTGGATTTTGTTTTAATTTATAGTTTGCTATTTCACCACGAAAAACATACTTTCTTGTTGATAAGGCTATATCTATCATTTCATCTGTCAGAGCTTCATCTAAAGCATAATTTAAATTATCAGGATCTTGCTTTACAGCTTCCAACATTACTTTTGAACTTTGTTTTAATTTATCGTTTGCTTCTCTAGCATCAAAAACATACCTTCTTGTTGATAAGGCTATATCTATCATTTCATCTGTTAAGGCTTCTTCTTTAACATAATTTAAATTGTTAGGATTCTGCTTTACTGCATACAACATTACTTCTTGGTTGTGCCTTAAATACATACTTGCTTCTCTGGCATCAAAAACATACTTTCCAGTTGATAAAGCAAAATCAATTATTTCGTCTGTTAGTGCTTTACCTAAAACATAATTTAAATTATTAGGATTTTGTTTTACAGCATATAGCATTACTTTCGGATTTTGTTTTAAGATATATTTTGCTTCTCTACCATCAAAAACATACTTTTCAGTTGATAAAGCAAAATCAATCATTTCATCTGTTAGGAATTCATTCGGAACATAATTTAAATTATTAGGATCTTGTTCTACATCTTTTGTTATTAATTCTGTTATAGTATCAGTGTCTGCTAATGATTCTAAATTATATTGATTTTTGACTAATATTTCTAAAGCTTCTTTCTCTGGTGCCGTGGATGTAATTATTTTTCTTATTAGTTTGGTTATATTCATATCTATTACCTCTTCTAGTATAATTTTACTATAATTCTTATGATTGTACAATAAATTTCAAATATTTTATTAAAAAAAAAGAGATTAGCTCTCTTTTATATATTTATACCCGTCATAAGTTAGCATATTTCTACTAAAAATAATTTTATTTTGAATTATATTATTTATATTATTAATATAATCACTATCAATATCCCCACTATATTTACCATTAAGACTATTATATCTACCCCTATCAGTAATCCAAGATAAATTATCTAAAATAACCATACCCTCACTATTAGATAAAAGATCATTACCCGCTAGTAATCTAGAATCATATCTAATATCAAATAAATTATATATCGTAGGTAAAACATCAATAGGCATACCAGTCTTACTAATATTAACATTCTTCATCTCACTATTATATATCACAAGAGAATTATGATTAATCTCAAATAACTCATCTCTCTTATAACTAGATAATTCATTAATCTCATCTAAATCTAACCCATAAGGATAATGATCCGCTAGCATAACAATTACCGTATCCTTAAGAATACCCTTATCATCTAACTTCTTAATTAAACTCTCCATTGCCCTATCAAGTTCAATCTGTGTAGCAAGATAAGCCTTAGCCTTATCACTATAATCTAAGTCTTTAACCATATCCCAATTCTTACTAACAATACTATTACTCTCTTTATCATAATCAAGATGTCCTGATACCGTCATATAATAAGTCATAAAAGGTTTATCACTATCAATATAATCATTAATACTAGTATTAATCATCTCAATATCACTCTCAGGCCATATATCACAGTTAATATCAAGTCCCATATTACATGCTTTAAAATTATCAAACCCTAAAGACTTAAGATATTTATATCTATTCTGAAAATAACCATTATGAGCATGATAAGCATAAGTATTATATCCTTTTTCTTTAAATACAGTAGCTAGTCCATAAGGAAAACTATTCTCCCCACTCTTCCACTTAGTCAAAGTAGCATAATTAGGATATAACCCCGTAAGAGACTGAGCTTCTCCTCCAATTGTCGATAAATAATAAGGTACATAAAAATTATCAAAAGTAAACCCATTATGAATAAGCTTATATAAAGTAGGAGTTCTCTTCTCATCTACCCCAATCTCACTATAAGATTCCGCTACTACAAAAATAAGATTCTTATTTTCAAACATCCCACTATATTTATTCTTACTAGTACCAGGATTATCTTCAATATATTTCTTAATATCCTTATTTAATTTATCACTATCTAAATCCAAATCAAGAATATTCTTATCATAAACAAATAATTCATCATTATCATCATTCTCTTCATAATTAACTTCAATCACCTTATCATCAAACCCAAATATATTCCTATATATATCTAACCCTGTACTAGATAATACTCCCATCTTCTGAATACTAAGAGGAATATTATTTGTATTATAATATAAATCATATAAAGAAATATCACTACTATTCTTAGTACTATTAATATATAGTCTATAAGATAAGAAAGATAAAGGAATAAGAATAATATAACCAAATAAATACTTCTTATTACCCTTTATATCAAAATCTAGTTTTCTTCTAAAAATAATAAGTAAAATAAAAGGTAAAAAGAACAATACCAAATAGTGAATATTACTAACAATAACCTTAATAGTCTCTCCAGCAAACCCCATAGCCTGATCAGATAACTTAAAACAATCTAAAGAAAAGAAAGTCTGTAAGAAAGCTTTAAATATCGTCTCTAAAGCAAACCAAAAACAAAAAATAAAATAAATAATATAACCAAATATTCTATTTACCTTCTCATTCCATATAGTCATTAAAATAGTCATAATAAAAGAAGCAAATAAAGAATATATAAGTATACTAAGTACTTCACCCTTAGAATAAATATCAAAAGAGATGAGAGCAAACACCATCTCAAAAAATATTAACACCAAATAATTCATTCCATTAATCTTTAATATTTTCTTCATCTTACCCTTCACCTCTAATAAGTATATTATTTCTTTTTATAATTATTATAAAATTCTTCTTTTAATTCTAAGAATCTATCTTCTTTAATAGCTTCTCTTATCTCTTCCATAATTCTAATTAAAAATCTTAAATTATGAATAGATAAAAGTCTTTGACCTAAAGTCTCATCTGCTACTAAAAGATGTCTAATATAAGCCTTAGTATAATTCTTACAGCATTTGCAGTCACAGCTTTCATCTACTGGAGTAAAATCTTCTTTATACTTAGCATTTCTTAAATTAATCTTACCATTTCTAGTAAAAGCATGACCGTGTCTAGCAAGACGAGTAGGAAGTACACAATCAAACATATCTACTCCTCTTTCTACTCCTTCAAATAAATCAGTAGGTTCTCCTACTCCCATTAAATATCTAGGTTTATCTTCTGGTAAATATTTAATACCATATTCAATCATTTTATACATCGTCGGTTTATCTTCTCCTACTGAAGTACCACCAATAGAATAACCATCAAAACCTAATTTAACCGTCTCTTTACAAGACCATTCTCTTAAATCCTCAAATTCTCCTCCCTGTACAATACCAAATAAACTTTGATTAGGATTATTAAAAACAGCCTTTCCTCTCTTAGCCCATCTAATAGTTCTCTCAACACTATTCTTCATATATTCATGAGTTACAGGATATGGAGGACATTCATCAAAACTCATAGCAATATCACTATCTAATTTATTTTGAATTTCAATACTCTTCTCAGGTGTTAAGAATAATTTCTCTCCATTAATATGACTCTTAAATACTACTCCCTCTTCACTAATATCTTTAGGTTTAGCCAAACTAAATACCTGAAAACCACCACAATCAGTAAGAATAGGACCATCATAATTCATAAACTTATGAAGTCCTCCTGCTTTAGCAACAATATCTTCTCCTGGTCTAAGCCATAAATGATAAGTATTAGATAATATAACACCTGCTCCTATCTCTTTAATTTCTTCTGGATCAAGAGTCTTAACCGTAGCCTGAGTACCTACTGGCATAAACATTGGAGTCTCAAACTTACCATAGTTAGTCTCTAACGTTCCATATCTAGCCTTAGTATCTTTATCTTTATGTAATAATGTATATTTAACTTTCATAATACGCCTCATTTCTTACTAATTATATCAAATATAACAATTAAAGTAAAGATTATTTATTCTCTTCCTTCCATGAAATGCCAAGGTCATTTCATGTCATTTCTAGCCTATAGTCTAGAAATGAATATCAGCCATATCTATTATATTCACGGTGAATACCTAAAAGAAAGAAAAGAACTCTGTCACTTAAGATAATAATATAAAATCATATCCCAAATATTCTAAATGAATAGTAGTACAAGTTCTTTTCTATATAACCACATAAACTTTATGAGCAAGACAACAAGGCTTGCTCATACCATGGAAAACATAAACTTGTTTATGGTTGAAATGGAAAAAAAGATATTAAACATCTTAACCCATTCTTCTTTTTATATATTTATCAATATAGTCAAAATATTTCTCAAATCTTTTCTTATCTTCTAGTACAGAATACATTTTCCATATAAGTTGTGATTTATCTAAATACTCATAACTATAATCAAAATTTAAATCATAGATCATAGCAAGTACAGATATAATCTCATCATTATAACTCATAACATCCATTTTATTAATACTCTGTTCATTAAAGAAATTCTCTTCTACTTTTAAAGATATATCTCCACCTTCTTTAACTAAACTCTTATTAGTTCTTAAATAAAATATATCTAACTTATCAGCATCTCTTATAATCTTACAAAATAATTTACTTCTATTACCTAATGAATAAGGAATAGCAATCTTATTATGATATTTAATAGCGGTATATACAGTATCATAGTCATTAATATCTAGATCATAATCTACAATTTCTTTATTCTCAAATAATCTTTTAACTGCTAAATCACCATGATCAATAGAATCCTTATCACTATAAGTTTTATACTTAGTCCATTGTTCAAACCTAGCATAATCATGTAATAACCCAATAATACTAGCAAGAGTTATATCTTTATCATCTAATCCTAAATATCTACTGATAAGTATAGAAAGATCCATAACTCTAAGAGAATGATAATACTTTCTCTCAATAGCGGTTTTTCTTATATCATAATGTTCATAATGTTTTCTAAATAGTTCTCTTCTCTTATCCATAACTATCCTTCTACTGATTAAGTTCAAAATATTTATTAACAATCTGTGCTGATATTCTTTTAGTAACTCCTGACTGTGCTACATCTGGAATACCAACATCCGGTGATACCACTACTATACTCATTCTAGGATTGTCACTAGGAGAATATCCTACAAATGAAGAAGTAATAGTTTCCGTATCTACTTTATTATCTCCATCTGTATCAATAAAACTTTGACTAGTACCTGTTTTACCAGCAGAATTAGTATAATAACCCATATAACCATATCCTAATCCTCTTTGAACAACCGCACTAAATCCTTCTCTTACTCTATTAATATATTTATCTTCTACTGATAAAGTTCCCATTACCTTAGTTTCAGCTTTATATATAAGTGAACCAAACTTATCACCATTATCACTTGCTTTATATACTTCTTTTAATAAATATGGTTTTAATCTCTTACCACCATTGGCAATAGTATTAATATATTGTGATAATTGTATTGGTGTATAAGTATCATATTGTCCTATTGAAAAGTCAAGTAAATGACCAGGTAATTTACTAGTACCCATATATCCTAAACTTTCTACTGGCAAATCAATACCTGTCTTTTTACCAAGACCAAATTCAGCATACATATCACGATACTTCTTAAAAGCTTCTTCATCTAATGATAATCCCTTATCATATTCATATTTTCCTTTACCTACACTAATAGCAATCTTATACTGATATACATTTGAAGAAAATGCTAAAGCATATATATCATCAATATCACCCATTGTCCTCCAAGAGCATTTTAAAGGCGTATCTTTTATCTTAAGACATTCATCATACTGATGACTACCAATATCAATAGCTCCATATTTATATCCAACCATCATTGAAGCCCCTTTAACTACTGATCCAGGAGTTACCGGTAATGTTACAATACCAGGAGTATAATCCACTATTACCTTAGAACCATCTTTATCAAGTGCTTGTTTACCACCCATAGCAAGTATCTCTCCCGTATTAGGATCTGCTACTACAGCAAATGATCTATTATAATAAGTAGTACCTGCTTCTCCTTTAGCATTATATACCTCATTAGATAAAACATCTTCTAAATGTTTTTGTAAATTAATATCAATAGTAAGAACAATATCATTACCTCTTTTACCTTCACTTACTAATTCATAACTATTATCAGATAATAATCTATACTTAGCTTTAGTTCCCTTTAAATAATCTTCATACTGATATTCTAAGTAAGATATTCCTACTCTATCATCTAATGAATAACCTTTCTTTAAATAGATTTCTGCTAATTCCGAAGGTATACCTTGATTATTTGAAGATACACTACCTAAAATACTCTTAAAAGTATCTCCATATAAATATACTCTTTCCCAATCTAACTTAGTATTAAAACCTTTTAAGTTATCAATGTTTTCACTTATATAAGCATATTCTTCTTCACTAACATCCTTATTTTTAATTACTTTCTCAGCATATGAATATCCTTTATTCATTAAATAATATATATAAGCAGCTTTTTTATCTCTTTCATCATAGGTACTTATTTCTTCATCTAATCTTTCATATATAAGTTTTTCTATATCTTTATCATTTAGTTTTCTTTTATTATATTCTTCCCACTCTTTATCAGTAATCTTCTTTTTACATTCTTTATAATGTCCTTTGTAGTAGAAGGTTTTTAATCTATTTTCATTAACTTTAGAATAGTCTAAATTTATATTATCCGCTACTGTATAGGCAAGTTCTATTTCTTCTTTATTAGTTATTCCATTTTGTTTCTTATAATATATTGTCTTAACGCCTTCATTATCTACAAGTAAATTATAATTCCGATCATATATTCTACCTCTTGGAGCACTAGTACTTTCTACTGTCTTTTCAGTAGCCATAGCAAGGCTCTCTTTATAATCATTCTCTTTAATTATCTGTAGATAAAATACTCTACCTAATATAATAGTATATAGTATAACAACTACAAAAATAAGTCCACCATATCTTTTATCAATAACCTCAGTAAGATTTCTCTCATCTTTTTTAACTTTATTTAGAGGTCTACTATTTTTCTTTATAACTAATTTCTTATTAACCTTTTTCTTCTTAGATTTATTTATAGGTTTCTTTATTAACTTTATCATTTTATCAACCATCCATTTATTATTATATCATATTTATCCCAATTATACATATAGTTAATTAGGGGAATTTATGAATATTTATCTAATTAGTGAATATGTAAACAGATTAAAAAAAAGTGATATTACTTATTATGCTGAAAAACAAGGTATATCTTTAGACAAAGAAGAAATAGAACTAATATATAACTACATAAAAAAAGATTATAAAACTATTATCTATGGTAATCCTAAAGATATCTTAAATGAAATAAAATTCAAAGTAAAACCACTTACTTATAATAAAATAGAAAACTTATATATAAAATTTAAAGATAAAATAGATATGTTTACACAAAATATAAGAGAAGGCTAACCTTCTCTTATTTTAGTTATTAAATTACTATCAAACTTTTTATTTCTTATCATTTCTATTTCATATTTATATGGAGGATATACTTTATCTTTACTATTATCTTCTTTAGTAACATATGGTGTTTCTAATATTCTAGGTATTCCATCTAATCTTTCATTATAAATAATCTTAATCAAATTATCAAAACCAATAGTACCAAAGCCAATATTTTCATGTCTATCTTTATGACTATCTATCTCATTCTTACTATCATTAACATGAATACAACCTATTTTATTAATACCAATTACTTTATCAAAATCATCAAGTACCATATCAAACTTACTCATATCATAACCAGCATCATTTAAGTGACAAGTATCTATACATACTCCAATCTTATCTTGATATTTAATTTTATCAATAATAGCTTTTAATTCTTCAAATGTCTTACCCATCTCATTACCTTTACCAGCCATTGTCTCTAGTAAGATAGTTACATTATAATCATTATCTAATATTAAATTTAATCCTTTACTTATATTATTAATAGCTTCTTCTCTAGAACAATTAACTGCTGATCCTGGATGTAATACTAAATACTTAATACCTAAAGTACTACATCTTTCTACTTCGTTTATAAGAAATGATACTGAAAAATCAAAATTATTAAAATTAGCTAAATTAACTATATAAGGAGCATGTACTATTACTTTTTCTAAAGCAATATTATTTTCTTTCATTAATTTATATGCTTCCATTGTAAGAGAATCTTCAATAACACTTCTATTAGTATTTTGTGGGGCTCCTGTATAAAACATAAAAGTATTTGCCTTATAACTTAGTGCTTCTTTAACGCTTCCAAGTAACTGACTTTTATTATTATATGATACATGACTACCTATTATTAAATTCATATTATCTACCTCTTTCTATAACATTATACTATATTTTTAGTAAAAGAAAAAGACTTATTTCTACCTTTCACTCTAAGCCAAGGTCTTAGAGTGTTGTTATTAGCCTAAAGTCTAATAACAAGATATCAACCATATATATTATATATAAGCATAAGTATATACCAAAAAAAGAGGATTTCTCCTCTTTAATTATTAACTAGCTAATTTTTTTACCATTAGCATCAGTACTAAATGAATATTTAGAACCAAATTTACCAGATGTAGCACCAATTAATAATACTTCAGCATGACCTGAACCATTTAATCTAATTGACGAACAATTAGCACTCGTTGGATCACCAGAACCACTATAAGCTGTACCATCTAATTTGATATCAGTTGAAGTTAAACCATATAGTACATCTAAAGATTTAGCATCTGTTCCAGTTCCTTTTACAGCACTTAAGCATTGCCATGTAGCAGTAGGTTTTGCGCCATTTAATATAGATGTATAGTTAGTACCAAATGCCATTTCATCTTTAACAACACTCTCATCATACCAAGTAGCAACTTCTTTAGATAATGAGTTAATTGTAGATAATCTAGCATCATCAATAGATGATAATATTGTAGGTACAGTAACTACTACGATAATAGCAAGTATTACGATAACTGCTAGTAACTCTATTAAAGTAAATCCTTTTCTATTTAATTTTTTCATTATTTTAATCCTCCTCTATTTATAATATAATCTTACCATAAAATAATTTCTTAGTCAATTACTTTGTGATAAATATTTACATATTTGTCATTATATTTTTTATTCTTTATTAATGTTAAATTATCATAATTATCTTTTAATTTATCAGTACTATATTCTAATACTAATATACCATTATTATATAATAAATCATATTTATTAACTAGATTAATTATTTCTTCTGCTACTTCTAATTTATAGGGAGCATCCATTAATATGATATTAAATTTTATATTATTATTTTTAAAATATAATAAAGCATCTTTATAATCTTTATTTATTACTATACTTTTATCTTTGATATTTAAGTTATCTATATTTTTATTAAGATATTTTAATATTTCTTTACCATTATCTACGAAATAACATTTGTTACTTCCCATGGATAATGCTTCTATTCCAAGACTACCAGTACCACAAAATAAATCTAATACAGTAGAATTATCTATATAATCTTGGATACTAGCAAACATTGATTCTTTTACTCTATCCATCGTTGGTCTAGTACCTGGAATATTATATCCTAAAATATTTCTACCCTTTAAATATCCACTTATTACTCTCATTTATGACAACCCCTTACATCAGTATACTTCTTAAATCTTTTATTAATATCCATTACATAATAGAATAATTCATTATAATATTTCATATATTCTTTATATTCTTCATAACTATTAATTTTTACTTTTAGAGATACTTTTTCATAGTCATCATTACTAGTATTATATTTATTAATAAGTTCTAGTAATTCTTGATTATCTAATACTATTTTTTTATAGTGATCTAGATTTTTTATTAAATCACTTTCTTCAAAAACTTCTATTAAGTTTTTAGTTTTTTCTATAACATTATCCATTATCTATATTTAAAGTTTCTTTCCATTTCTCTTTTGATATCTCTCTCTTTAATAGTTTCTTTTTTATTATAATTCTTTTTACCTTTAGCTACTCCAATTAAAACTTTAGCTTTATTTTTAACGAAATATATTTTAAGGGGTACTAAAGTATAACCTTCTACTTCTAATTTATCTCTTAATTTTAATATTTCTTTTTTATGAAGTAATAGTTTTCTTGTTCTATCTTCTTCATGATTAAATATATTTCCTTCTTTATAAGTAGATATATGAGTATTAAGTAAATATATTTCATTATTTCTTATTATAGCATAACTATCTTTAATATTTACTTTGCCTTCTCTAATTGATTTTATTTCAGTACCTGTAAGTACTATTCCTGCTTCATAGGTATCTTCAATTTCATAATCATATCTTGCTTTTCTATTTAGTATTTCCATAGTAATCACCTTTTTCTATATATATTATATCTTACTTTTTATATTTTAACAATATTTTAATTTATACTATTTACTTCTATGGTATTATCCATATTCTTAATAACATTAGCATACTTATTATATACTCTTTCATAATCACTAAGATATGTTTTTATATCTGGATTAGAAAATGGTATTACTTTATAATCTTTATTATTCTTAGAGTATGTATATATTAGTTCATTAGTTTGATTACTTAATTTTATACTTGTATTATTATCTTTATCAATATGTTTTGTTATTTTTACTGTACTAAGTAGTCCTACTGTAGTATTATAATCAATATTAGTTTCTTGAGCTGAAAGGAAATTACCAAGTGAATATATTACTAAAGTATCATTTATATAAGTAACAGGCATTACTACATGAGGATGAGTTCCTATTATAATATCTACTCCTTGCTTCTCTAAAAAGTTAGCCATATCTATTTGATAACTTGTTGGAGTATGGGTATATTCTACTCCCCAGTGCATAGCTACTATAAGTAAATCTACTTTATCTCTTACTCTATTTATATCTTCTTTTACTTTGTTTTTATATTCTTGATATTTAGTATCTGTACTAGGATCATTTCCAGTACAAGGCCATACATTTACTAAATAATCTTTACCAGTAGGTACTTTAATACCATTAGTACCATAAGTATAATTAAGCATTGTATAAGTAATATTATTCTTTTCTTTAATATTTATTTTATCTCTATCTTCATTACTTAAATAACTACCTACTGCTAAAACATCTGATTTGGAGTTCCAATAATTAACTGAATTAGTAATTGCTTTTTCTCCTCTATCAAGTGTATGATTAGTGGCTAAACTAACTAAATTAAAGCCAGCATCTATCATGGCATCTCCTACTTCATATGGTGAATTAAAGGCTGGATAACTTGATAAACCTATTTCTGATCCTCCTAGTATTGTCTCTTGGTTATAGTAGGCTACATCATAATCTTTAACGATATCTTTTATATATGTTAGGGCTGGTTTAAAATCATAACCATCACTAGTTTTCATAGCATTATATAATCTATCATGTACTAAAAGATCTCCTACCATAAGCATGTTAATACTATATTCTTTATCATTATCTTTATCTATAATATTATCTGAAGGTACTACTTCTTTATCAAATAATTTACTAACTATAAAGATACTTCCTATAACTAAAATAATTATTATTAATATAAATAATATTACTTTCTTTTTATTTACTTTTCTTCTTCTTTTCATATATACCTCATATCTCTACTGAAAGATTTTTCACTATTTAGTAAAATCTTTCACTACAACCATATTGTTTAAAAGGAAGACTATCTAGGCTTCCTTTTACCTTTGAAGACCAAAGGACTTCAAAGGATATATTATTTTTTTTTAACTCTCTTCTTACTAGAAGTATACTCTATATTTCTATTACTTTCTCTATTAAAAGTAATATCACCAGTATAAGTATCAACTTTAACTACTCTAACTCTAATAAAATCTCCTACTAAAATTCTCTCATTAGAATTAATACCATATAAAGAGAATCCATCTTTTAGATTATATTCATGTTTACTAATATATACCTTACCCTCTACCATATTAGGTAGTAATACCTTAATATATTCATTACTAACTTCTGATACCAAACCATCAAAATCATAACCAATATATTTCTCCATATGTTCGGCTTTCCTAATATCAGTAGTACTTTTCTCTACTTTATCTGCTCTTCTCTCAGCACTAGTGGCCATATCTGCTAGTTTAGGTAGTAGTACTAACCATTTCTTTCTAGCATAATCATCTCCATAAGTAATAGAGTCCATTAGTACTCTCTGATTAATTAAATCACATCTTCTAATCGGAGAACTAAAAGTAGCATAAGCAGGTACTCCTATAGCAAAATGTCCAATATTATAAGCCCCATATTTAGCTTTAGCTTGCCCTTTAATAGCATAACTATCAAGAATAATTCTCTCTTTACTATCCTTATATAAATCTAATCTATCACTAATCTCTCTACTAGAAAAATCACTCATTTTAGAAGGGTTATATCCTCTTTCTTTAAGTAAATGATTCCAAGAAGATAACTTATTTCTATTAGGTTCATCATGATTTCTAGCAATAAATGGTAGTTTATGTTTTATAAAATAATCAGTAAGAACTAAATTATGTAATATCATTAAAAACTCAATCAAATCTTCTGCTTTACCTTGATGTCTCTTCTTAATATTCTTAGTCTTATTATTCTCTAATATAACCTTAACCTCACTACTAGAAAAATCTAAGAACCCATTCTTTAACATATCATCTTTAATAAGTTTAGCAACCTCATATAGCCTATCTAACATCTTAGTATAATCTTCATAACCCTCTATTACATTATTATTTTCTAGATAACTATTAACTTCATCATAAGTCATACGCTTCCTACTATTAATAATTGAAGGACTTACTCTATAAGAGATAACTTTACCTTTATCATCAATCTTAACAACTGAAGTAATGGTAAATCTATCTTCTCCTGGTATTAAAGAACATATACCATTAGAAATATAATGATGTAAATAGGGATTAACCATACCAGGAGGGTATACGGATATTCCTCTATTCATTGTCTCTTCCCATATCTTAGTACCATCTTTAATATACTTACAAACATTGGCAATACTAATATAAATATCATTATTATATACTCCAACAGCGTCATCAAAGTCTTTTGTATCATCACCATCAATCGTAGTCATAACAATATCTCTAAGATCAATAGTCCCCTCTCTTTTAGAAACTTCTATCTCACTACTAGTAACTTTGTTAGGTATTTTTCTAAGCTCTTCCATATATTCATCACTAAAACTAATAGGAAAATCATTCTCTAATAATATCTCTTTCTCTCTAGTACCTAAGTCATCTTTATGACCAATTACTTCTTTAATTTCATTAGTCTTACCATCTATTAAAACTTTAGTACCAATGGGATATATTTTATCTAAAATAATATCTTCTTTATCTTTACTTCTAACTAAATAGTATTTACCTTCCTTAATAACTTCTCCAATATAATTATGATATTCCCTCTTAAGTACCTTAACAACTTTAGCGGTAACTCCTGAAGTATCCACTAGTACGATATCATGATTAACTAAAGACTTGTGATCTTTATATACTACATCTAATTCTGTCTTATCGTCAAATACTACTATTGGTCCTTTTCTCTTAGTAACCTTAATCTTACCCTTCTTTAAACTAGTATTAGAAGTAAGGGTATATTTTCCTTTCTTATCACGAAAGATAATACCCTCTTCTTCTAAAACCTTAATCGCATTCATAAATCTTTCACTATCATTAATATCTAATTCTTTAGAGATATCTTCTAATCTCATAATTCTATTCTTCTTCATACTAAGTAATGTAACAATACTACTTTCCATTTAAAACCCTCCTATTACTTATTATTTTTCTTCTTAGTTTCCTCTTTCTCATCATATACTTCAAAATCTATCTCTGATTTATCTTTATCTGCTCTTACTACTCTAATTGTTATCTTATCTCCAAAAGCATATTTCTTCTTTGTTTTCTTTCCTATTAAAGCCATCATATCACTATCATATACATAGTAGTCTCCTTTAATATTTTCAGCCTTAATAAGTCCTTCAACGGTATTTTCTAGTTCGACAAAGATACCAAATTCTTGTACTCCTGATATAATACCTTCATATATTTCTCCGATATGATCAGCCATATATTCTGCTTTCTTCATTTTGTCGACATCTCTTTCACAGTTCTGTGCATCTTGTTCTCTAATTGAACAATGTTCACTCTCTATTGGAAGTTCTTCTTTTCTTTCGTTTATTATTTTATCACTATAATTATAGTTATAATCTTTTAATAATCTATGTAATATTAAATCAGGATATCTTCTTATTGGTGAAGTAAAGTGACTATAACACTTACTACCTAGACCAAAGTGTCCTATATTAACATCAGAGTATACTGCCTTAGCTTGACTACGAATAGCCATATCATGAAGTACTCTAACTTCTGGTACTTCTTCTAATTGTTTTAGTATGTTTTGTAAATCTTTAGGAGACTCTATCTTATTCTTTCCATTTACTACATATCCATGAAGTGATAAGAACTTCATAAATTCTCCTAATCTTTTTTCATCTGGTTTATCATGCACTCTATATATACCAGGTAAATTTTTGTAATAGATTGAACTTGCTACAGTTTCATTCGCTGCGATCATAAAGTTCTCTATTAACTCTTCTCCTGTTCTTTGTACTCTAGCCTCTATATCTATTGGATGACAAGCTTCATCCACCTTAATCTTAGCCTCAGTACTTTCGAATTCTATATATCCACGAGAGATCATTTTCTTTCTAAGTATCTTAGATAATTCTTCCATTAATCTAAGGGTCTTCTCAAAAGGCTTATAATCTTCGCTAGGATTATTTTCTTCAAGTAACTTATTTACTTCTTCATAAGTCATTTTCTTTCTACTTCGAATAATTGATTTAAAGATATCATAATGAGTAATATTACCTTTATTATCAATAACCATCTCACAACTAAATGCAAATCTATCTTCATTTTCATTTAATGAACATATACCATTAGATAACTTATGAGGAAGCATTGGGAGTACTCTATCTACTAGATAAACACTAGTACCTCTAAAATATGCTTCATCATCTAATTTAGTTCCTTCTTTTACATAATATGAAACATCCGCTATATGGACTCCTAATAAATATTTGCCATCCTCAGTCATTGATAATGATATAGCATCGTCAATATCTTTAGTATCAGATCCATCTATTGTAAATATTTCTCTATCTCTAATGTCTCTTCTACCAGAAGATAGTTCTTTATTTATTTCTTCTTCGGTTAAATAAGAAGGAATACTATCTAGTTCTTCTATTACTTCATCAGGAAATGATGGACTAAAATTATATTCATAAACAAATGATAATATATCTACTCCTACATCATTCTTATGTCCAATAATCTTAATAATCTTACCAACTCTTTTACCATCTTTTAATGGTTCTACGACTACTTTATGTCCTTCTACTGCTCCATTTAAATTGTCTCTTGGTATGTATATATTAGTTCCCTTTTTATCAGGCTTAACAAAATAATCATTATCTATTTTTATTACTTCTCCTACTAAAGGATCATAGTTTCTTTTAATAACTTTAATTATCTTACCTTCTGGTCTATTCATATCTTTATTTAAATATTCAAATAATACTAAATCACCATCTATTGCTCCATTTATATTATCTCTACTAACATATACATCTTTACTATCTTTACCGATATTTATAAAACCAAAACCTTTATCATTAAGTATTAAATTACCTTTAACTAAATGACTATTTTCTAGTAATAGATATTTCTTTTTTTTCTCACTATAATATAGTATACCATCACTAACTAAACTATCTAAAGCATTTTCTAAACTTTGATATTCTTCTATACTAGTTAGTCCTAGTAAATCATTAATTTCCATAATAGTAAGTGATGTATTCTCTTTTAATTTATCTATAATTATATCTTTCATATTCATGCTAACCTCTTCTTTATACTCAAAAAGACTTAAAATTATATTTTAAGTCTTATAATGATATTATTAAACATAATACAAAGAAAGTAAAACCTAAAATATATGTTATTCTTGTAACAAATAGTTCAAATCCTCTTTCTTTCCTATTTGCAAACAAATCAGATGTTCCACCCTGAATTATTTGTGATGCAGACTCAGCCTTACCACTTTGAAGTAAAACTACTGCGATTAATAATATTGATACAATAAGTAATGCTATTTCCATAGTAATCAATCCTTTCACACTTATATATTATAACAAATAACTTTTTCTTTGTAAATATTTTTTAATACTGAATACCCCAAATAACTACATCTTTAGCAGGTTTACCACAGACAATACATTTATCATCTACTTTTTCTTCATTAAATGGAATACATCTAGATTTGCATCCTCTTATCTCTTTAATCTTGGCTTCACACTCAGCGTTTCCACACCACATAGCTTTAATAAAGCCTGGGCGGTTATTTATTATATCTTTAAATTCTTCTATATCGGTACATGTATAAGTCATTTCTTCTCTTCTTCTTAAGGCTCTATCATACATATCTCTTTGAATATCTTCAAGTAACAACTTAACATCATGAATAATATCGGTATTAGTAAATACCTCTCTTTTCTCTCTGGTATCTCTTCTTACTAAAGTAATCATATTATTCTCTAAATCTCTCTTACCTATTTCTATTCTAACAGGAATACCATTTACTTCAGCTTCAGCAAATTTAAATCCTGGACTCTTATCACTATTATCAATATAGGCTTCAATTCCTTCTTTCTTTAATTTATCAAGATAATCATTAGCTAAACTAACTACTTCTAAGTCATTTCCTATTGGAATAATAACTACTTTTTTAGGAGCTATCTTAGGTGGTAATACTAAACCATAATCATCAGAATGTACCATTATAAGGGCCCCTATCATTCTAGTAGTAGCTCCCCATGAAGTTTGATATGGATATTCTAGTTTATTTTCTCTACTAGTGAATTTGATATCATAAGCTTTAGAAAACTTTTGTCCAAAATAATGGCTAGTCGCAGACTGCAGTGCGATACCGTTATACATAAGTGATTCTACGGTATAAGTATATTCTGCTCCAGCAAACTTCTCTTTTTCTGTTTTTCTTCCTACAATACTAGGTATAGCTAAATAATCATGAAAGAAATTATTATATATATTTAACATATTTAATGTCTCTGCTTCTGCTTCTTTACTTGTTTCATGAATAGTATGTCCTTCTTGCCATAAGAATTCACGACTTCTTAAGAATGGTCTTGTTTCTTTTTCCCATCTTAATACACTACACCACTGATTATATAATTTTGGTAAATCACGATAAGAACTTACTACTGTTCTATAGTAATCTGAAAATAATGTCTCTGAAGTTGGTCTAATACATAAACGTTCTTCTAATTCTTTACTTCCACCTCTAGTAACCCATGCTACTTCTGGAGCAAAGCCTTCAACTAACTCTCCTTCTTTCTTAAGTAAATTCTCTGGTATTAATAATGGCATATAGACATTAACATGTCCTGTTTCTTTAAATTTTTCATCTAATATTTTCTGCATTTGCTCCCATATAGCATAACCATTTGGTTCAAATACTGTACAACCTTTAGTATTAGAATAAGCTGCTAGATGAGCAGCACTTACTATATCAGTATACCACTTAGCAAAATCTACATCTCTACTTGTTATTTTATTATTTTGTTTATTACTCATAATTACACCTCATCAATATAATTCTATCATAAATTAACTAAAATTACTATACCTTTCATGAAAATCCAAGGTATTTTCATGTCATTTCCAGCCTCTTAGTCTAGAAATGAAACATCATTATGTCTATCATATACAAGTCATAACACCTTACCTATCAAACTATATAGTACCTAATTAATTCTTTTTTAATACTCTAATCTTATTAGTAGTTCTACTATAACCATTTTCTTTCAAGAAATCCATTATTTCTTGATTATTAACATTTTCATCAAATAATTCATTAATTTGATCATTAGTCAAATCTTTCAATGGCATCATATAAAGACTCATATTATATATACTTCCCTTTAATCCAAGAAAGGAAGAATAAACAATTGTTTGATAACTACCATCTAAATTACATGTAAGTGAAATATCAGTTAAAGAAAATTCACTATCTTTAAAAGAAGTGACATCTTCAAAATTATATATTACTGAACCTTCTGAAACAGCATTCAAACTATCTTTCTTACTAGTACCTTTTAAAATAACATATTTAGGAAGCTCATCTACTACCAAATCATTACCATTCTCATACTTTAAATAATCTTTATCATTCATTCTATTTATATAACTATCTCTAAGTCTTAAAACAAAGTATTCATCAGTTATATCTTCTTCTTTACCAGAAGAAAGAACATTATTTATATTTTCTCCAAAATATTTATCAATAGCAACATGTTTAATTGCTAAAACAGAATAATCATTATTACCAACTTCTATTTCATATTTATAATTGTTATTAGCGGTAATATATCCTTCCGGAGGATTTTCTATTAAAGTATATTTACCAGTATCCAATCCTGTTATCCTAAATGGTGTATCCGAACTAACCCATTCATTAATTAATGTTCCATTACTATCAAATAATTGAAATTTAGCTCCATTAATTTTTTCATTATCATAGTTTTCTGTCCAAACATCACAAAACCATCCACTAGCAATATATTTTTTCATATTGCTATCTCTTTCCATAACATTATAATAACCATCATCTAAAGAACTACTAGTATCATTAATACCACATGAAGTTAATGCTGCTGAAGTAACCCCTAAATAACTAGCCATAGCAAATGCTATTAATCTTCTTTTTATATCATAATATTTATTATTAAATTTCATTTATAACCACCCTTTCTTTCTACTAAAAACCTTTAGCCTATTAATTGTAGTACAAAGCCATATACTTGTCAACCAAAAAGCATAAATTTCTTAATGTTTTTTATTTATTAATATCTAATATTTTAATTAACTTATAACTAAAACCTGCAAGTGGTCTATTTCCCTTTTCTATTCCACCACCAATTCCATTTTTACAAGACCATAAACCATTACTATTTAATCTACTAAAATGAAAATCAGGTATATCATCACTATCATATAGATAACTATGTTCTTGAAATATAGCCACTTTATATAAATATTCATTATCTAAGTCTTCACAATATTTTATTTCCAAAGTATCTAAATCTCTATAAATAGCCTCTAATAAAGTACTTTCCGTATTAATATCATACATATTACTAAAACAACCCGGTTCAAAATAAAAACCATTACTATCAAAATATTTAAAAGCATAATCAAAATAATCTGGCATATCAAATCTAAAAGCATATGCGTAGCAGTTACTCCTTCGATCATTAATATAATATTTATAATCTTTTCTATAACTAGGAATCTTACTCATCATACTTTGTCTAACTTTTAAATATCTAATATATAACTCTAACAATTCATTATATTTAAGCTTATTATTAATAACTTCTAATTTAATTCTATCTATATCATTCATACTAATCCCCTATCAAATTCAATATAACATACATACCAAAGTAAGTCAACCATCAAATAATCTCCTCTTATATATAATAAATATGTAGATATCTTAGATTAAGACTAAAGCTTAGGCTTAATCTAACACTAATAAGACTAACAAAGTTAGGCTTATAGTGAAAAAAAGAAAGAACTTAATCTTTCTTAATATCTTCTAATTTAACAGATACAATCTTACTAACACCAGACTCTTCCATTGTAATACCATATAAAATATCCGCATACTCCATTGTCTTCTTCTTATGAGTAATAATAATAAACTGAGTATTATCCCTATACTTATCTAAGTATTTACCAAAAGCCTCAACATTAGCATCATCTAGTGCTGCTTCTACCTCATCAAATAAACAGAAAGGTACTGGTCTAATATTTAGTATAGCAAATAATAACGAAATAGCAGTAAAAGTCTTCTCTCCACCAGATAATAAACTAATACTCTGTAGTTTCTTACCAGGAGGTTCAGCCTTAATCTCAATACCAGTCTCTAATATATTATCAGGATCAGTAAGTGATAACTCAGCCTTACCACCCTTAAATAACTCCCTATAAACATTCTTAAATTCAATCTTAACCTTCTCAAAAGTATCTAAGAACTTATCTTTCATAACCATATCCATCTCTTTAATAATATCATATAAAGTATTCTCAGCATTAACTAAATCTTCCTTCTGACCATTTAAAAAATCAAATCTCTCTTTAGCCTTCTCATACTCTTCAGGAGCATCCAAATTAACATTACCAAGAATACTAATATTATCTTTTAACTTAAGTACTTCCCTTTTAGCAGTATCAATATCCATATCTAACTTATAATTCTCACTAGCAAACTCATAAGTCATATTATAATCATTAGTAAGATTCTCTAATAAACTATCTAACTTAACATCAATCCTATTAGTCATAATATTAAGATTATTAAGTTCTCTCTCTTTCTTACTAGTAAGACTATTACTATGACTTCTAGTCTCCTCTAACTCATTAATACTATCATTATATTTATTCTCACTTTCTTTAAGTAAAGCAATATTTTTACTCAAATTAGATATCTCTTCCTTAACACTATATAAAGAATTAATTAAATTATCTTCCGCGCTTTCATTATTAGATATATTAGTCAAATCTCTAAGTTCTTTTTCTTTCTCTTCTAAAACATTAGTACTACTAGTAATACCACTAGTAATAGCCTCTTTCTTACTAAAATATTCAACTCTCTCTTCTTTATATTTATATAAAGAACTATTTAAAGAATTAATCTCTTTATCAATATTATCAACTTCTCTAAGTAATTCCTTATTCTTACTACTAAGAATATCTTTTTTCTTCTCTTCTTCTTCTATTTCATATTTAATAGATATCGAACTAACACTCTTTACCTGACTACCACCAGTTAAAGAGCCTCCTACATTAATAACTTGTCCATCTAAAGTAACAATCTTATATCGCTTATTAATTTTACTACTAATAATATTAGCCATCTCAATAGAATCCACTACTATAATATTACCTAAAACATTACTAATAATATTACTATATTTATTATCATAACTAACTAAATCAGCTGCTATACCTATATAACCATCTTCATTACTAATACTATTAATCGTATTATCATCAATATACCTACCAGTAATAACTGATAATGGATAAAAAGTAGCCCTACCTAAATTATTATTCTTTAAGTAATAAATTAACTCTTTAGCAGTATTTGGAGTATCAACGACTAAATAAGAAGATGCTCCTCCAAGAGCAGTATTAATACATACACTATATTTAGAAGGTACCTCAATCAAAGAAGATATAACATTATGAATACCATTAAACTTAGGATTATCTAAAATACTCTTAATCTGTTTAGGTACTGATAAATTATTATTAAGATTATTCTCTAAGTAATCAATTTTATAAGTACTACTATCAATATCTCTATTATTCTTAACAATATTATTATTAATATTATTCTTTCTAACTATTAAATTATCTATCTTACTTTTATATTCATTAATATTATTATTAATATTACTAATCTTATTATCTAATACTTCAATATCATTATTATAATTAGTAAGTTTATTCTTGATACTAAGAATATCTTCTTTTAAAGTAATAATATTATTACTAATAAGAGATTCCTCTCCTTTATATTTATTTCTCTCTTGTAATAATCTAATATCCGAAGTAATCTTCTCTTCCCTCTTAGATAAATCTATTAATAATACTTGACTCTTATTAATATTATCTCTTACTTCTTTTAACTTATCTTTATATTTAAGTATATCAATATCATAAGTACTACTATCAGTAGATACCTTAGTAATTTCATTCTCTAACTCTTCTATTCTTTTCTTACCTTCTTGATATTCAAAGTTTAAGTCTTTAATCTCTTTAGCTATAACTGCTACTTCAATATTAGATAACCTATCTTTATATTCAATATATTTCTTAGCCTTCTTACTAGCTTCTTCTAGTGGTATAATATTACTATTTAATTCATTAATAATATCATTAACCCTATTAAGATTCTGATTAGTCTTATCTAATTTTCTAATTGCTTCTTCTTTTCTTCTCTTGTATTTTAAAACTCCTGCTGCTTCTTCAAATATTACTCTTCTATCTTCTGGCTTATTAGATAATATTTCATCTATTTTACCCTGACTGATAATATTAAAACTCTCTTTCGCAGTACCACTATCAGTTAAAAGTTCAGTAATATCTTTTAATCTTACTCTTTCATTATTAATATAGTATTCATTTTCTCCTGTTCTAAAAGCCATTCTCTTTATTGATACTTCATTAAAATCTATTGGAAGACTTCTATCAGTATTATCAAATACTAAAGTAACTGATGCACTATTAAGAGCTCTTCTACTATCACTACCAGAGAATATTACATCTAATGAATTATCTCCTCTAAGACTCTTCATAGATTGTTCTCCTAGTACCCATCTTACAGCATCTACTATATTAGATTTTCCTGATCCATTAGGTCCTACTATTCCATTAATATTTTTACCAAATTCTATGGATGTTTTATCTGCAAATGACTTAAATCCATAGGCTTTTATTTCTTTTAAATACATATATTTCACATCCTACTTCTTTATTTTAGCAGATTTTACTATAAAAATCTAGTTAATTTATACAAAATGTCACAATTGAGTATAAGAAAAAGTACTCTATGAGTTAGAGTACAAATTTATTCTAAATTAAATCTATAAATATTTTCTGTTATATCAATTTCATGCAATGTACAATACTCAGAATCAACAACCGTTCCACCTATTTTATGATAAAACTCCTCAGCAGAATTTCCTTTTAAATATCTGATTATAACATCATTACAACCTTCCTTTTTAAATAGATTAAAACAATACATAATTAGTTTTGAACCATAACCTTTCTTTTGGTTATCTTTTTCTATATAAATAGAATATATTTCTTTGAATCATTTATATTTATCGCCACGAGCATCACCATAACATATAAATGCTTTTATTATATTATCTTCTTCTAAAACAATATAATTAGAAGAATTATTAATTATTGATTCTTTAATTTTTTGAACTCTTATGTTGTACTCACTTTCTTGTTTATCAAATATTTCTATTGGAAAAACATTATTATAAGTTGTTCGCCATGAGTTTAAATGGATTCTTGTTATTCTTTCAGCATCAGCTGCATTAGCATTTCTTATCATTTTAGTAATTTCCTCTCTTTCACTTTACCGAAAATGTAATTTTTTGTACATTCTTATTGTATCATTAACAAAAAATCAAGGGCGAACGCAAGTGAGTTCATCTAGATCCTTGATTTTTTATTTCTTGGTATAATGATGTTACAAATAAAGGGTACCCCTTTATTTGTTATAGTTACTATACCAAAGTTGTAATTAATTGTTCAAAGTTGCATTTACTTTTTCATTTGACCTTTTTACTATTATAAATATAATTCCATCATTAATAAATAATAATTAATTTTTTCCCTATCGGGTATAATATTTAATTCTTTATAAAATTCAGAAATATATTCTTCACCATAATTTCTTTTAATTGATTTTTCACAAATGGCTAAATCAAACCATTGGTCAGCTATTCCGCATTCTCCAACATCAATAAATCCAGAAAATTTATCGCCCAGTGCAAATATATTAGGTAAACTTGTATCACCATGAGAAAAACATTTTTTTTCATAAAATTTATTATCATTTAAATATTGCAAAATATTTTCTAAGCTTTTATACTTTTCTAAAGTTTTATCAGAAAGTTGAGAAATATCTATTAAATTATTTTCTACATTTCTTTTAACTAAATTTAGCTTATAGTCGATTGATACATCAAAAGGACATTCTTCTATATTTACATTTAAAATTTTTTTAAATGCTGTTGCTATAATTTTTAATCCTAATTTAGGATTTTGAATATAAGTATCAGAGCAAATCATTTTACCTTTTATTGCCTCTGTTATTAAGAACTCAGTTGTTTCATTTTCATCATACAAAATAATTTTAGGAACTTCAAGTTTACCTTCCAACCATTTTAGTTTTTTAAATTCTGAAGTTAATTGTCCTTTTTTTGCTATTTTAAGAAAATATACATTATCATCTTTTTTTATCTTTACTACCTGTGAATCTGAACATCCAATATTAATTTCATTAAGTTCAGCACCGCTTATGAAATCTTCAATTACTTTTGATAATTTATAATTAAATTTCATTTTTTCCTCCTATCTTTTTCTTCCGTTTCTTGTAGGTTCAGGAGGAACTAACTTTTTTGTTTTTTGCTCCTTAAAATAATCATAATTACCTAAATATTGATGAAAAGATTCATCTTCTATATTAATAACTTTTTCAGCTAATTTATTAATAAAATACCTATCATGTGAAACGAAAAATAATGTACCTTGATATTCAGATAAAGCTTCCTCCAACATTTCTTTTGTATCAATATCAATATGGTTAGTTGGTTCGTCCAAAATTAAAAGATTTGCTTTCTTTTGAATTAATTCAAATAATTTTAATCTGACCTTTTCACCACCTGATAAATTACCAACTCTTTTAAATACATTTTCACCATAAAATAAGAATTTTGCAAGAGCAGCTCTTAAATGAGTTTCAGTACCTTCATAAAATTTTCTTGCTGTTTCTAAAACCGTAGCATTATCATCATCAAATTTAATTTCTTGTGGAATGTATCCTATACTAACACTACTACCTATTCTAACTTCTCCTTGACAAATATTATCACCATTTAATACTGCTTTTATAAAAGTCGATTTACCAGAACCATTCTTTCCCATTAAACATACTTTTTCACCATATTTAACATATAAATTTGCACCATCAAAGATGACTTTGTCTCCAAGAATAATTCCTAAATCTTCTGCAACTAATACATCTTTCCCTGATCTACCTTTAATTTCAAAATCTAATGGTAATTGTTTTTTTGATTCAGGTCTATCTATCATTTCCATTTTTTCTAATTTTCTTTCAATACAAGCAGCTCTCCTAAAAAATCTTGGATTATCTCCTCTTTCTCCCCACTCTTTTAATTTTTTTACAGCTGTTTTCATTGCTTCTATTTGTTTTTGTTGATTTTTATATTCGTCAAATTCTGCTAACGCCCTTCTATCGCTTTCTTCTAAAAAATATGAATAATTACCATAATAAACATCCGCTTTACCTTTGTCCATCAAAATTGTTTTTGTAGCAACTTTATCCAAAAAATATCTATCATGTGAACTAATAACTACTGTTCCTTTATAATTTGACAAAAATTGTTCAAACCATTCTAATGTATCTATATCTAAGTGGTTAGTTGGCTCGTCTAATAATAATATATCTGGATTGCTTATTATTAATGATGCCAAATTCACAATTGTTTTTTCTCCACCCGACAATGTATTAAAACTCCTATTTAACATTTCATCACTAATTTTAAAACCATTACAGATTTTACTAACTTTTTCATCAATTTCATATCCGCCTAAATTAGTAAATTCTTCCTGTAATCTACCATACATATTTAAGATACTTTCTAATTTATCAGAAGGAACAGATGCTAACTTTTCCTCATACTCTCTTAATTTTTTCTCTAATTCAAATATATTTTTAAAACTTCTTAGTAGTATGTCTTTAACCGTAACTTCATCAGTAACTTTCGGAGGCATTTGTGATAATAATCCTATACTAGCACCTTTTCTGGTTGAAACCATACCCTTATCTAAGTTCTCTTCTCCAGCAATTATCTTAAACAAAGTAGTTTTCCCACAACCATTTGGTCCTATTAATGCTATTCTTTCCCCCGTAGTTGCTTCTAACGCAAACCCATCTAATATCTTTTTAAAACCAAAACTTTTTTCAGCATTATTTATACTTATCTCTATCATTTTTTCACCTCTTTTGTTTCTTTAATCAAAAATCATCTATATTATATCATATTTTATTGAATTTATCATTAAAACTATAGCATTTTAAGCAATTTTTTAATTTTATTTTCTTGAACCTTTAAATTGATATTCCTTGTTCTTAATAAGACAATATTTAAATTATTATTTTCATATATACTTTTACATTCTTTGATTTTTTCTAATTCTAACAAACTAATTTTGTGTGGTAGTTGATATTCTATATCGAGTTGTTCTAATAATTTTAAAATTTGTTTAAATTTTTTATTATCTTTTACCCAAATAGGAAATCTATGCCAAGAATTTTGAACATCATTTGATACATTAAGATGTTCTATATAAACATTATTTTCTAGTAATTCACAGTATTTATTAGCAGCATTTCTTTGCTCTATAATTACTTTATTTGCTGTTGACACCAAATTTTGCAAATTCACTTCTTGACATAATGGGTACAAATAAGATAACAGTATATTTCTATTTTCCCTACTATAATTATCACAAAAATCTAATTTATCAATCACTTCTATATTATTAAAAAATAATCCTCCACCTATTCCATAACTTAAAGGTTTTGTCTTTCCAAATGATGTAACTACTATATCGCTTAAGGCACCTACTTCATATGATTTACTACCTACATTCCATGCTTGTGCCACATCTTCTATCACTTTAATTCCTAAAGATTTATATTTCATTAAATTTATGGCATTTAGTATTCCAAATTGATGAACTAACATTATACCATTAATATTATATTTTTCAATAGCATTATCTATATCTTCATCAGTTAAAAAAATATTATTTTTGGGTTTAACAATAATGGGATTCATTTTTAGTTTTAATATAGTATTTACAATTGAATAACAAACTTCAGAAGAAATTAAAATATTATCATTTTCATTAAATACTAGGCTTAATGCTACTTCTATAGCTAAAGTTCCAGAGTATGTTATTACACCATATTTTTTATTAAAATAACAAGCTAATTCTTTTCCTAACTTTAAGTTATTTTCTCTCATTTTTTCCTCCTACAATGATATAAATGTTTATGTGTGAATGTGTTGTTATTATTATATCCAAAATCCAAATCAATTGTCTCTAAACCAATTTCCTTAATCAATCGTTCAATTAGAAGAGGATTGTAATAATAATATTTTTCATTTTCTATTAATTCTTTTTTTAAATTTTTTAATTTATATTTAATAATAAAATTAATATATTTATCATATCTTTTGGAAGTATAATAAACACTAACATCATCTTTTATTTCTTTGCAATAACTTTCAAATAGAAATTCATCATTTTTTTCTATTTTATAATTAAAACTTTCAGACATATCAAATATTGCAATAGTTGATGAACTCATTAATTCTTTTAATTTTAATAGCATTTTCTTTAATTTAGATTCATTACAATCAAACTGAAGAGTGCTATAAGGTATGATAATCAAATCATACTTTTCATCAGTATCAAAATTCAAAAAATTTTCATAAACTATCTTTATATTATTATTTTTTTGTTTTAAAACTGATAATCTTTCTTTATCAAAATCTAATGCTGTAACATCACTATGCCTTGATAATGGAATTGCTACTCTTCCTGTGCCAGCACCTACAACAAGAATCTTTTTTGAAGAATATTTTTCTATTTGATTTATATAATATGGAATATCATCATTTTGTCCCTTTAGCACATTGTAATTATAGAAATCATACATTAATGCAAGTAAATAATTATCATTCACATTATCACCTACTTTTCACCATAATCATATAAGTTAAAATAAAGATTACCATCTTTATTCCAGTGTAAATTATAAAATCTACTTTGATAAGTGCCAAAAGAAATATTCCAATCTTCAATTGACTCAAACACTGATCCTTCAAAATCTAAATAAGATACTATATTATTGTTTATCAAATATTCCATCATTTTATAATAAATAAATGCAATAGCAACATCATCTTTTTTATGCTCATAAAACGAGTATAATATATACGCTGTATTATTATCCCATGCCAAGTGAACACCACCAATTACTTCTTCATCTTCTTTTGCAACAAAACACATCCCTTTGCCTAAATTCAATGTTGTAACAATATAATTTTTTACCCAATCAACAGTAGAATCATCACCATAATTTTTTTCCCATTTCATTGCTTTTTCTACATCAAAATATTTCATATCCTTATCTACTATAAATTGAATATTTTTAGACATTGCTTTTCTAATGTCTTTTTTTCTATCCCTTCCAAAATTGTTATAAATTTCATCAATGCCTTTTCTTAAATCAATTTTGTATGTATATCTAACTTCAGGAGTAAAATTTGCTCTTATAAACGGCATAATGTCTATTACTTTATCATCAATTGAAAAATCAGCTTTTTCATAATTTTTAGTTATATATTCACATAATGCTTTTTCTATATTTCTAAGATATCTAATTTTATTTCTCTCTTCTGTTGGAACATTAAAAATTACAGGTCCTCCATAAGGAATATACATTGTACTTTGAAATATACTTTTTTTATTATTGTTATTAAAAATAGGCATAAATCCTTGCAACTCATCTTTATCATTATATATTTTTAGTATCTTGTCGCTGTTTTTTAATTTTAAAAACCATGAATAAGCAAAACAAGTACCATTATAGCTATTATCTATTCTCTGATCTATGTCTTTGATATCCTTTATATTTCCTTCCAATATTTTCATTTTTTAATTTCTCCTTTACAAAGTAGAATATGATTTCTTATTAAAGATTTATTTTTTAATTTATCATAAGTTAAATTTCTTCTTCCCCAAAAATCTAATTTCAAATTACCATTTAATTCATAAAGATATTCTATATGATTGAATAAAGCGTAAAAACCAATGTATGATTTTCTACCTATATTAGAGGCTCCCCATTTTACTGCATACCAATAATCATCTTTACCTTTAAACATTAGTGAATAAGCCATTGGTTGTTCTTGAAAATCACAAACAACTACTAAACTAACTTTTTCTTTGTTTTTTAACATATATGGTAAATATTGTAAATCTTCTCTATCCAAACTTTTCATATCAGAATTTTCGTCCTTTTTCCAAGAATTAAAGTCAATATTTAAAACTAGATTCCATAAGGTTAAAATATCTTCACTACAAGAATTATGAAATATATATTTATGACAATTATTTTTGTATTCTTTATAATTTCTTCTAATTTGAGAATGTTGTGATTTAGAAAAGTAATTATAAGGCAAATCATTCAATAATAATATAGGAGCTTCCCAACTATCAATATAGCTAATTTGACAACAATTATCTTTATCCAATTCAATAATTTTTTTTATCATAGAATCATTTAAGTATGAAAATCTAATTTTATAATTTTTATTTATCAGTTTCATTAATTCCTTAAACTCAAAATCATTAATATCAAAATCAAAAAAATTTTGACATTTATATATATTATTACTTTTAGCTAATAACAATTTACCAATTTTAACAATCTTATCTGGAGAATACCTCAAAATTAACGAATTATTCCAATCTTCCGAAATACTAAAATTCATTTTCATATTCCTTCAAAATTTTTATGATATATTTTATATGTTTATTTTTCAAACTGCCAGATAGATTAAACCAAGCTACTCTTTTAAACAAGTCTTCAGCATCTGAGCATTTATTGTCTATATAATCGGAAACATTATAAGGGAAATTGGAATTATGCCATGATTGTTTTTTTACAAAAGTATCATACTTATTAATTAAATTACTACAATAAATATTAAATCCTATTCCCTTACTATTCATATAATCAATAAATTTATTACACTCTTCAGAATTTTTAAATTCAAATGATAAATTTGAATGAACATTTTTTGCACCTTTAATATTCTTTCTAACATTATAAAAATCGGTATTAATATTATTAATAATTTGATTATATACTTTTTCTTGTTTTGAAAGTATTTTATATATTTTTTTCAATTGCTCATTTGCTATCGCACTTTGAATTTCCGTTAATTTAAAATTCTCACCAAAAATCGTTTTTCCATTCTCCCAAGTAGGATAATCACTTCCTATCCTATAACCACCATTATCATGATACATTTTTGCCTTTAAATATATATTTTTATCATTTGTTGCAATAAATCCACCTTCACCACAGGTTATGGTTTTACCTGCCTGCAAACTAAATGCACCGCAATTACCAAACGTTCCTGCTTTTTTACCATTTAGTTCTGCTCCTAATGCTTGAGCCGTGTCTTCTATAACTATTAGATTATGCTTTTTAGCAATTTTTAAAATTTGTTTCATATCACAACTTTGACCTTGCATATGTATAGCCAAAATAGCTTTTGTGTTTTCTGTTATATTTTTTTCTATTTCTTTTGGAGATATATTCATAGTTTCATCTATATCGACAAATTTAGGTATTGCACCACAAGCCAATACACTACTTGCAGAAGCAATAAATGTAAATGGTGACATAATTACTTCATCTCCTGGACCGATTCCATTTGCAATACAACATAATTTAATAGCAGCTCCACCATTTGAACACGCTAATACATATTTTACTCCTAAATATTTTGCCATATTACTTTCAAATTGTTCTGTCTTATATAATAAGTTTGGTCCATGATATCTAAATAAACTTTTACTTTTCAACACTTCTTTTGCTGCTCTTATTTCCTCTTTTCCTATATAATTAGTTCCTAAAAAAGGATCATTTGGTATTTTCATTATTTTCACCACCATTCAAATCATTTATTATTAATTTTGCTATATATTCACTCGAATTTTTGTCAAATTGATTAATATAATTGCATCTTTTCTCAAAAAACGTATTTTGATTACCTTTCAAAAAATTATTTACTCTCTTTTGAATCACATTTCGATAATCTTTTTCTAAATAGTATTTAATATTAGAAACGACCATATTGACTCCAGTTTCCTCATCTAAAAACTTAGAAATTTCTTTATAAAATTCAAAATTTGACCAATTTATAATATCAAATCCAAAACATTCTTTAGAGTAATAATCAAGTTGTAATAATTGACTATAATTTATAGGTGGTAAGAACAAAATATTTTTATTTTTTCCAACAGATTCTATAAAATTTCCTAGTCCAGATGATAAAATACAATATTCAGATTCTTCCATCTCTTTTAAATATTCATCATGTGACAACGTGCATATTTTAACTTTTTCATTTGCTTTTTCTAAAACAATATTCTTTAATACACCACTTCCCCCACAAATTAATATAGATTGAAATCTGTTAATTATATTATCAGATAAAATATCATTTATAATTTTATTATAGAAATTAATAATTAATTGATGATCTAATAAAAAGGATTCAGCACCTCCTATATTTATCAATAATTGATTTTTTGTTAAACATTTTTTCTTTTCAATTTTCCTAATAGGTCCAACAAATATAGGATTAACAACATTCTTACCAATTCTATTAAAATTTTCTTTAGATGATATTATTTCAGAAATAAAATATTTTTTTACATTATTTAAGCCAGCTGGAATCTTGTCCCACATCCACATTAAATTATCAATATAATAGGTTTTTTCTATACCATTTTTTAAGGCAAATATTGCACCATTAACATTTTCGGAAGATAGTAAAACTTCATATGCTTTAAATATCTCAATATTTTTTTCTAGATCTTTAAAGTTATATGTATCACAAATATAAATTTTATCAAAAAGCCCACTCATTTCAGCTTGCTCTAATGCAATTCCAGAACCAATAAAATCTAAATTTATATTGGAAGATTTTTTTATTTCTTTAACGATATTTAAACCTGTTGTTATAGGACCGTAACCAAAACTTTCCGCAGAAACTAATATTCTCATTATTTACTCGTATAATTAATCTTATAGAAATATTAATTAATTTCTATTATTGATTAATCC
>ERZ857827.275-NODE-275-length-77364-cov-8.487395_pt1 | contig 77364 bp, 76 predicted proteins | sample MGYA00519761_ERZ857827 | MGnify/ENA primary metagenome ERZ857827 (study PRJEB31778, sample SAMEA3449370) | human gut metagenome | biome: human gut; feature: human-associated habitat; material: faeces | place: United Kingdom | collected 2010/2012 ... | reverse complement strand
GAGCGTTCGGTTCGCATCCGAGAGGTCGAGAGTTCGAGTCTCTTCAGGTCCACCACAAAGGTACGGTAGCAATGATACAAATTGCTACCGTACCTTTTAATTTTTCCTATTGAAAATCCCTTGATATAAAGGCAAAAGCGAGGTTAGTGGGTTCAAATGCGAACCTACCGACCTCGCTTTTTTTGTTTTCCGGGTTTCCGGGCAACTTCTGTTGCCGCCGAAAGTGAACCCGCTCTGCATAACCTTTTAATTTTTCATATGCGTTTGAAAGACCATAGCTATATTGCGATCTTTAGGCTCCACATCATCAACGCATTCATCATCAATAAATATATGACCGCTTGAGGGTTTCTCTAATCCAGCGATAATATTCAGCGTTGTGGTTTTTCCGCACCCAGACGGCCCCACAATTACTACAAATTCATTATCTCGGATACAAACAGACACATCATCTACGACATTTGTTTTTTCATCAAAAGTCTTACACAGTTTTTCGATTCTTACCGATGCCATAATTCGTCAACACCTAATGTTTATTTATTCCTTTCGGGAAATGCTGATTGTGCGTTCTATGATCCTTTTTGAGTTTTTGTTGATTTGTTGTCAACCGACGAGATGCACCATAAACCAAGTTCTGTTTGTCCGCACTTACATACCGTCTGAAAGAGTCGAAAATTTGCATCCAATTGTCATAGGTCAACTCGGTCACTTTGCAAGTTGGCGCGATACCAGCCGCTTTGCTTGTTCTCTTTAGTTGCTCATATGTGAATATACGCTTCGTTTTTTGCTTAAAATCCACTCCATTTTCAGAAAAGATGAAAGTGATAAAATCACGATATAAACTGAGTTGATCTGATGAAAAGGAACATTTTTCTCGATGAATGTGTGATAGTACAATACGGACATTCGGCGCGGGGACAAAATCCTTGGGTTGAAAATCGTATATATCATCAAATGAAAATAGTGGTTTATAATAGAGTGATTTCAAACTTTCCTGATAAAAAGGTTTACCTGCATACTTCAAAAAAGCCTCATGTTGCATAATAAAATACACATCAACAACATTCGGCAAAGATAGTACGCTCTGCAGAATAGACGCAGTTATGTTAAAAGGTATGTTTGAAAAAAACTTAATGGGTCTATCTTTTGGATAATTATATGTACTTGCATCAGCACAAACTATTTCAACATTTTCTACCTTTGCAAAACGCTCCTGTAACGAGGAACAAAGGTGCTTATCTAATTCAATCGCTATTATATGCGCACCTGTATCCGCCAAAACTTGTGTGATAATGCCTTTTCCAGGACCAATTTCATAAACAGTATCATCTTTACAAATAGAGGTCTCATCAACCAGTCTTTGCACTAATGACTCATCATGAAGAAAGTTTTGGGATACAGATAATGTAGTTCTACTATTAATAGCCTTTCACCCCCATCAAAGCAAACATCAAAAAGCAATACGAGCTTATCTTGTTGGCAAAATTATTATTTTGTCTATTGCATCGGTTGAAGATTCAGCTCAACTTACATATAGAAAGCCTTTTATGAAGAAAATCTTTCGGCTTTCAAAAAGCTAAATGACTATAGTTAGATATTGTGGCCATCGTTTCTGTTATCTATCAAGCAACAACATACCGATTTATATATTATATAGCAAGTCTTTCTGTTTTTCAATAGGATTCTACAAAAAATACTGCAATTCATACAAAATTTACAAATTGCAGACAAATTTATCCTGGCAAAGCCGCCGACCAAAGTAGCCACAAAATAATAATTTCGTCTATTGCACCAGCCCTAACCCTTCAAGCTGACCGATTATTGGTTTTGATGTTGAACGGCATATTGCCGTGATAAATCCATAGGCATTATTCTGAGTCAATCAAAATCGGCAGATTTTTTTCTGCCCATATATCATCGACTACTCGCCTGTCAGCATAGTGCATTTGTTAAGTATTCCCGAATTTCGGCATCAAGTTGCTCTTTCGACTTTGGGAACGGCTGTAAGTTTTCTGCCCACGCTCTTCCCGGATGGAACCAGTCCCAGGACGGAGTCATCATACTGCTGCGCCCACGACCGGGTGCGTGATTGCCGAAACCTTCAAGCAGGCAGTTCCAAACAGGCTTGAACCGCTCGATGACCATTGACTCCGCAAGAGGAATCCAAATATCATCGACTGCAAGAAAGCGGCAGCGGAAGTCAGCAAGATTTAGATTTGTTGCCGCTTCGATGGACTTTGCATGGTCGTTAAGACGCTTATACAATGCTGTACCGGGATCGACATCTTCGCCCTGTCCGCCTTTTCTTGCTCCTTCTGGGACAGCCTTGCCGACATAAATGGGGCAAAGATACAGGTCGTTTTTATTGACTTCTGCCAACGTAGCATAAGCTGGAAAATCGCCAATGTAATATAGAGCATATACGCCGGCACCAATAAACCTGCTCGGCGGCAGAGGCTGAACATCCTGGGCAAGTAGTGCCTCGGCAACCTGTTCACCAAGATGCCGCTTATCAAGTGGATTGTATGGAGTCAAAACAGGAATGCTTTCATCATTTCTTGGTGCCATTTTTGCTCATCCTTTCTATCTGCGAATATACGGATTGTCCGACAGCGGTAGCGAGTTTTACAGGCACCGCATTTCCTATCTGGCGCATACTCTCTGTCCAAGATGCGCTGAACAGATAATCATCGGGAAATGTCTGAATCCGTGCGCTCTCTCTGATGGTATAGTACCGAATGGTACCGTCATCAAGAACAACCGTATTTTCTCCGCCGGGGACTCCGTGTGCCCCGGCTTTTATTGTTTTTGAGGGTTCATCCATTACGCTGCCGGAATGCCCCGCATATATTTTAGCTCCCGGTCGGAACTCATGATTGTGAACGGCGGCTATATCATATGGCTTTGTCGGGTCAGGAAGGTCACCGATCGCATCTCTGACGGTTTGCCATCTGAGAGTCGGACACAATCCCTCCGATACTGCCTTTTGGACGGCCTTCAACTTTTCTTTTGTAAAAGGAATATCCGTAGGAGCTTTTATCCCGTGTTCTTCCCAATAGTCCTTTGATATCCACTTGGAATACAGCAATGCTTCCTGAGAGTATTTCGGCTCCGGGAATGTCCAACTGGCATTGAAATCGCTTCGGAAGCCGACAATAATGACTCGCTGCCGAATCTGAGGCACTCCATAATCGGCTGCGTTCAACAGACGAAATACCACATTATAGGAAAGTTCGTCTGCGGAGCCGGAGGTATGGTGCTTTTCCAGAATCGCCAGATGCTCCATCCATGTCATATCGGCACCCTTGGTGATTTCCGGGTGCTGTAACTGCAACAGGATGTAGTTGAAATAGGCACTGAAAGACTTACGGAGCAGACCGCGCACATTCTCAAAGATGAACACCTTGGGTCTGACTTCACGGACGGCACGAACCGCCTCCGGGAACATATCCCGTTTGTCGTTATATGCCTGATGCTTGCCTCCGAGAGAAAACGGTTGGCAAGGAGGTCCCCCGGCAACCAACTGAATTTTGCCGGAATACCCATCGTAATGCACCGTGCGGACATCGGTCTGAAAAACCTTCCAATCCTTGATTGCAGGATAGCCGTTCTGAATATTGTAATTCAAATTGTCGCAGGAATCCTTGTCCCACTCATAAAGAGCCGTATGATTGAACCCGGACATTTGAAGTCCGAGAGCGAGGCCGCCGGTCCCGCTGAAGAGTTCAATTGAGTCCATCATAAATTGTTTTCCCTTTCTGCTGTATAAGTATCGTCTGCTTGTTTTCTGCTATGGCATCAAGTCTCTGTCTCTTTTTCTGATTCTTGCCCAGGGACAAATTCCATAATATCTCCGACATCACAGTGTAGGGCATCGCATATCCGAAGCAAAACATCCGTATTCACATTTCCACCTTTTCCGAGTTTGGCAACGGATGTAGCACTGATACCGCTCATCTCTCGCAGAGTTTTTTTATTGATTCCACGGTCAATAAGTAGCTTGAAGAGTTTATTGTAGCTGAAGCGCATTTACATTACCTCCGTGATTATTCTGCTACATCATTATTCTACACCATTCAAGAATCCGTATCTCGCTCCCGGAACCAGTCCCTTCCCGAAAGTTTCCACAACTGCCCCATGATTTTCGTAATCAAGGGTTGGAATGTGGTCAAGATTCTCGATGATAATAAGCTGTCCTTCATCCTGATGGTTCATGAAATATCGATATAGACCGGCTCTCATACTATCAGGCATTTTCTCATCCACACCATCATCAAAGCCGTGGAGTGGAGTATCAATGATAAAGATATGCGGGTCGAACTTAGCATTGGCAGCCAAATATTTCCGCAGCATCAGTATCATCACAGTATTCAGATAAGAACGATAACCTTTGCCGTGACTCGTTCCTTTATCTTCTCCGTTAACTTCAATATCAAAAGTGTTGAAGTTAAAATGTGCTTGTAGTAAGCCAGAGTAACAGCACTCCTTCAAAATGCTGTTGGCAAATTCAGACATCGTTGTGGCAAAATCATCACCAAAGTAATTTTTGGGATGATATTCCAAAGTCTTATCGCTATTCTGCTCGTTTTCGAGTGCTGTCAAATCATTTCCGAAATCGGTGGCATAGGTTTCTATCAAAGCAATTTCGCCAACAATGCGCAGATAGGACTTGTAAGCATTGACCGTATTCTGCTGTTCGGTTTCTTGCGGACGCAATTCGGTTTTGATTTTGGATTCGAGTGCATCTCGCTGCCGCTTCAAATCCTCAAGTTCGGCACGAATTTCTTTTTTTCTATCTTCAACATCATGTTCTGTTTCTTCAAGGCCGGAAAGCTGTGCTATAGTCCGTTCCATTTCCACCTTTGAAGAAGCAATGTACGACATTCTCTTACGTGGAGCAATCTTTCCGTCACAGTACGGGCATTTGTCGGACTGAGGAATTTCCCGATATGCTTCCTCTCCCTCAACGATAAGAGAAAGACGCTGAATGTCTGCTTTGTATTGCTCCGCGAGTCGATGATAGCGAATCAACAGTATATCGCATTCTGCAGCACGTTCTTCCGCATCAAGAATTGAGGAGAGAATCTTCTGACTCTCTGCAAGTGCACGGTCAATTTTTTTCTGTGTTTCTTGCAGGGCAGCAATCGCTTGTGCTACCTGCTCCTCAACATCAGCACCATCAAATATATGTAAGTCCTTTTCGAGCTGCTCTTTGCGTCCGGCAGCATCTTGGATTTTCCGATTGACATACTCTTTTATAGCTGTTCTCCGTGCATCTTTTATTTTTTTCTCTTCTTGCGCATCGGTTTCCGTGAATGTCCTGCCGGTAATCAGATACAAAAGAGCAGAAAGGAACAGCGTATTTTCCATATAACGGTGCTTAGGCTCAACAATGGAATCAATATCATCTATCCGATTCTCGTCAAGGTAGAACACTCGCAGGAGATTTCGCCAAGTGAGCCGTTTCTTCTCAAAGCGTGCATTCGTAACAATCATAGTTTCCTGCTCAATGCCGATCAACTTCAGCCATACCTCATTAAGCGGAGCATTCTTCGCACCTTTGCGATAATTGACATCATAAGTACCGCTGTCAATTCCTTCTATTGTGCTGGAAACATCAACTTGATTTTTACCGACATCACGGTGCAGAGAGATTTCTCCCTTTTTATCATTGGATGCAACAATCATCGTTACACCGTCATATTTTGCACTTTCCTTAAATGGCTTATCAACAGAGCCGCCGAAAATGAAGTCAATACAGTTCGCCACGCAGGTCTTCCCGCTGTCAGAACGTCCTTGGATTATCGTCAGTCCTTTACCGAAGGAAACGCTTGCATCACCTTTTGCGGCACTTTTCGCTATGACTTTTTTTATATAAAAACCTGCCACTGCGTTACCTCCTTAAAGACTCCGTGGACTGTCTGTTGATTGCATTCAACAACTGTACATCGCTATAATTTCCGTACTTCAAGCCAACAAGCCGTATCAGTTTCTTGTAACTCTCAGCATATTCCGATTTGAATCCCTCACTCATCTTTCTGCCGCTTTCCGAGATCGAGTAGAGAATACCTGTCTCATCATCCGTGACCACAACAAGCCCGTCAATAACAAGGTCTTTTATTGCGGCCTTTGTGAGATTCCGTCTTGAGGATAGCTCGCTGAATGCAAAACCGTTCTCACCGTTCAGAGACCTATCCGCAATACCGAAGTCCTCGCAGTATATCGCAATAAAGTCGTAAGCGGCGATCCTGTCGAGCGTAAGCCCGGTATTGGTCACATCGAGAAGCAGCACCACATGGAGCGACAGTTCAAAAGGTGTATTGAAAAGTTTATTACTCATCAGCATTCACCCACGACTCAATCACGCCGTCATTCACCAGTATATGGCAGATGCCTTTCTTCTCCAAATTGCCAATCAGGTTCCGCATCTGGCTGAGTACGGAACTATCGAGGGTAGTGCTTGTAATTTTTTCAAGGACGGCATTCAGCCTCGCATATCCGTCTTCGTAGTCTTTCCAGTAGGTTGTATTTATTCCATGCCACGCATCATCTTTTAATCTGCCGAACTCGTCTTCTCCGTCATCAAAAACATCCCGGATAGAACGCTCGATGCTGACAGCACTGTAATAGGCCATACGTTGTTCTTTGTAGTTATCGGCATATCGTCTGGGAAGAGACGGAATGTCATCTGCCGTGAAAGTATCCCTGTTCAACTTCTGTGCGTATGTTTCATACAGAGCATGAATGTAATCCATTTCATGTTTCCCAACATCATCGGGAACAAGAGCTTGATGAATCGTAATAACCTCGCCGGATATATGTAGCTTATCGCCTCTGCGCTCTATTGTCGCAGGGGCTATATTTTTTAGCTTTTTCCCTGTTTCCATGCGTTGATAGTTCAACGCGGTGACATCATCAGACAGTCCTTCCGCTCGACGTCGAATAATCTGTGCCAGAATATTGGCACAAGCTCGGCCGACCTCAGAAGGATCAACATCAAAGCCAAACTCCGCCAGTTTGTCTTTCATATGATTAAGGGCATCAAAAGAATATGTATCTACAAAATCCGCAAACTTGGCTTCATCAATTCGTGGAGCTATAGTTGCGGCTTTTTTCTGTGAAATAAGAAGCCTGCCACTGTAGTAAGCCTCCCTCGTAGATTTTCCCAATTTGTAAATCGGATTTGATGAATCATTTTCAAGAGCTACATCATCAAGGATGGCATCAATCAGGATAGCAACAAATTCGCCGGCGTTTGCTTTTTCTTCGTAGTTGTGATGCATGAACTGCACGAGGTCGCAGAATTTCAAATTGATACCCTCCTTTCCTATGTAGGCATCTATATAGGCAGACATAGGCAAACCTACGGTTTTTGAAAGTCCCATTTTCTATAATTGTAAGCGTGGTAAGGCAATCGGGACGCACCGCCAGTGTGAAAGCCGAAATATTCCATATCACATTATACCACAAGAAAACGCAAAAGTCTATATAATTTTGTGAACGCAAAACTATTTTCTTCGAGACCGTTCTAACTTTGCGTTTGCGACTGGTATCAACCCGCTGATGACCGCACGGACTGATCACCCGTGGCTCAACGGAAGTCAGCGGACAACTGAATAACAACGGCTGCCTTTTGAGCGGGTTGCCGCAGACCGAAACGGAGAATCTCTCTGTCGGGCTGTGGTTAGTTTTCTGCACCCTTTTGCAGCCGAACCCGGAGTCCTCCGTTTCGAGAAATCGAAAATCGGAGGACTTTTTTATGACAAACAACGAAAACCAGTACACCATCTACATCCGCTCCACGAAAGAGAGCATCCCCGTCAGCAAGGAAGAATTCGATGCCTACTACCATGACATCAATATCTACCGCATCCGTCAGCAGAGGCACGGACGCTGCGTGTGTCCGGCAAGCAAGAGGCTCACCTGCGATATGGACTGCCTGACCTGTCCCTTCCACCGCATGGGCGATATGCGTTCCCTTGATTACACCGAAACCGATGACGAAGGAAACGAAACTGCCTGGGTCGATGAAATCCCGGACGATTCGCCTTTACTTGAAGACATCATCATCGAGGCTTCCGAAATGAAAACTCTGTACGCTCGGCTTACAGAACTGATGCCGGAGGCGGTCAAAATCGGCGAATTGCGGCTTGAGGGTTTATCAGAAGATGCCATCGGCGAACGCATTGGGATTGGCAGAAAGACCTATGCCTACAGATTAAAAAAGGTGAAAGCCGTCCTCGAAAAAGAATTCCCGGACATTTTTTGAAAAAAGTTTCCCGAATTTTTTCCGAAATGCACTCCTCATGTTCATGGGAGAGTGTAAGGAGCAAAACGATACCGCTCCTTCGGGAGGTAAAAACGAATGAACGAAGCAAAGAGAGATGCTCTGAAGCCGGAAGAAGAACTTGTTGACGTTCTGCTCGACTTCATCATCGTGTCGGCAACACTGGCAAAGAAAGTCACCCAGGCGGTGAGAGAAAAGCAAATCAAGGAAGGAGCGTACAAAGATGTCAAAAATGAGCGAATTGGATGCCGTGATCAGAGACCTGCGAACTGCGGCTGCCGCCATTAACGATGCGGCTGACGCCCTCACGGAGATGTTCAGCGGCGAAACCGCCGAAGCTCCGGCAACACCGACCGAGCCGGTTCCTACCAAAGAAGACGTCCGTGCGATCCTCGCAGAGATGTCCAGCCGTGGCTTCACCGCCCAGGTAAAGGAACTGCTCCGTCAGCACGGCGCGGCAACGCTCTCCGGCATCGACCCTTCGGAGTATGCCGCCCTCATCAAGGACGCGGAGGGCTTGGCAAATGGGTAATCACGCTCTGCTTTCCGCTTCCTCTTCCCACAGGTGGCTGAACTGCCCTCCGTCCGCAAGGCTCGGTGAGAACTACGAGGACAAGGGCAGCGACTTCGCCGCCGAGGGAACGGATGCCCACAGCCTGTGCGAACACAAGCTCAAAACGGCTCTGGGTATTCCGTCCGAAGACCCCACCGAAAACCTCATCTGGTACAACGAGGAGATGGAGGAGTGCGCCAGCGGTTATGCCGCCTATGTGCTTGAACTCCTCGCCGAAGCGAAGAATGTCACGACCGATCCCATCGTGCTAATCGAGCAGCGGCTCGACTATTCCAAATACGTCGAGAGCGGCTTCGGCACCGGGGACTGCGTCCTCATCGCTGACGGCACCCTCAACATCGTGGATTACAAGCACGGCAAGGGCGTGGAGGTCTCCGCAGACCACAACCCGCAGATGATGCTGTATGCACTCGGCGCTTTGGAAATCTTCGATGCTCTCTACGACATCGATACGGTCACGATGACTATCTACCAACCCCGCCGCTCCAACGTCAGCGCCTACACCGTTTCGACCGCCGAGCTTCTCGAATGGGCAGAAACCGTACTGGTCCCGACCGCCGAGCTTGCCTTCAAGGGCGAGGGCGAGTTCCATTGCGGCGAATGGTGTCAGTTCTGCAAAGCAAAAGCGGACTGCCGGGAACGCGCCAGAGCGAACCTCGCTCTTGCCGCCTACGACTTCGCCGAACCCCCGCTCCTCACCGATGAGGAGGTCGAAGAGGTTCTTGCCAAGGTCGATGACCTCGTCTCCTGGGCAAACGACGTCAAGGAATATGCCCTGCAAGCCGCCATCAGCGGTAAGGCGTGGAATGGATGGAAGGTTGTCGAGGGACGCTCCAACCGCAAGTACACCGATGAAAGGCTCGTAGCCGCTGCGGTCATTGCCGCCGGTCACGACCCCTACGAACAGAAACTGCTCGGCATTACCGAGATGCAGAAAACACTCGGCAAAGCCAAGTTTGACGAAATCCTCGGCCGCTTCATCACGAAGCCCCAGGGAAAGCCCACGCTCGTTCCGATGTCCGACAAGCGTCCGGCTATGAACACCGCGGCATCAGATTTTGAAAATTAAAGGAGTAAACGATTATGTCTAACAACACTACCAAAGTCAACAACCCCATGAAGGTCATCACCGGCAAAGACACCCGCTGGTCTTACGCAAACGTCTGGGAAGCCAAATCCATCAACGGCGGCGCGCCCAAGTTCAGCGTTTCCCTCATCATCCCCAAGAGCGATACCGCTACCGTCCAGAAGATTAAGGCTGCCATTGAAGCCGCCTACCATGAGGGCGAGGCGAAGCTCAAGGGCAACGGCAAGTCCGTCCCGGCTCTCTCCGTCATCAAGAACCCTCTGCGTGACGGTGATACAGAACGTCCCGATGATCCCGCCTACGCAGGATGCTACTTCGTGAATGCCAACTCCACCACCGCTCCCGGCATCGTGGACGCTGACCGCAATCCCATCCTTGTCCGCAGCGAGGTCTACTCCGGCGTGTACGGCAGAGCCTCCATCAACTTCTACGCCTTCAACAGCAACGGCAACCGCGGCATTGCCTGCGGTCTGAACAACCTTCAGAAGATTCGTGACGGTGAACCTCTCGGCGGTAAGGCTTCGGCTGAATCCGACTTCGACACCGATGACGATGACGATTTTCTGGCGTAAGGAGGGCTGAACAATGGACGCAACGACCGTAAGTTTCGCAACCGAACTCCTTCTCGACATCCTGCTCGGTTCCTTCGCTCTGATGAGCATTACCGGGTTGGTATGCACCATCCAGTCTGCCATCTACGACCACAGACGCGAAAAGCGTGACCTCGAATATCACGAGAAGCGTATGAAGGACTTTAAGTAATCAACCGCCGTGGGCGGTGGGAGCGATCCTGCCGCCCTTTACGGCTATGCGAGGTGACAACTCTTGAAAACCATAAGTATTGATATCGAAACATATAGCGGCACCGACCTCGGCAAGTGCGGTGTCTATAAATACACGGAAGACCCGGACTTTGAGGTGCTGCTCTTCGGCTATGCCGTTGACGGCGGCGAAGTCCATGTGGTCGATCTGGCGCTCGGCGAAAAAATACCGGCAGACATTGCCGCCTCGCTTACCGATGAGAACGTGCTGAAGTTCGCATTCAACGCCAACTTTGAGAGGGTCTGCCTTTCCCGGCATCTCGGAATGCCCACGGGCGAATACCTCGACCCATCCTCTTGGCGATGCACGATGGTGTGGGCGGCGTACATGGGGCTGCCGCTTTCGCTGCAAGGTGTCGGCGCGGTTCTGAACCTCGACAAACAGAAGCTGACCGAGGGCAAGGAACTCATCAAGTATTTCTGCTCCCCATGCGCTCCGACCAAGAGCAACGGCGGCAGGACACGCAACCGCCCGGAAGATGCCCCGGAGAAATGGTCGCTCTTCAAATCCTATAACCTTCGTGACGTTGAAACGGAGATGGGCATACAACAGAAGCTCACGAAGTTTCCCGTGCCGGAGTTTGTGTGGGATGAATACCACATCGATCAGGAAATCAATGATCGCGGAGTCCGGCTGGATATCCCCCTCGTAGATACAGCCATCCGCATGGACGCCGTTTCAAGACAGGAACTGATGGACGATATGCGCCGCATCACAGAACTGGAAAACCCTAACTCAGTATCGCAGATGCGGTCATGGCTTGCCGATAACGGTCTGGAAACGGATACGCTCGGCAAAAAGGCGGTCAATGAAATGCTAAAGACCGCGCCGCAGGAACTCGCCGATGCCCTTGTTCTCCGTCAGCAACTTGCCAAGTCCTCGGTGAAAAAGTATCAAGCGATGCAGAACGCCGTGTGTTCGGACGGCAGAGCCAGAGGGATGTTCCAGTTTTATGGTGCCAACCGAACCGGGCGATGGGCAGGCAGACTCATTCAAATGCAAAATCTGCCCCAGAACCATCTTTCCGACCTTGCCGAAGCGAGAGGGCTTGTCCGCAGCGGCGATTATGAAGCCGTGAAAATGCTGTACGAGGATGTGCCGGACACGCTGTCGCAGCTCATCCGCACCGCCTTCATTCCCCGTGAGGGCGCAATGTTCTATGTGGCTGACTTCTCCGCAATCGAAGCGAGAGTCATCGCATGGTTCGCCGGAGAGTCGTGGCGGCAGGAGGTCTTCGCCGAAGGCAAGGACATCTACTGCGCTTCGGCATCGCAGATGTTCCGGGTGCCGGTCGAAAAGCACGGTATCAACGGACATCTCCGACAGAAAGGCAAAATCGCAGAACTCGCTCTCGGCTACGGCGGCTCCGTGGGTGCTTTGAAGGCAATGGGAGCATTAGAGATGGGCTTGACCGAAGAGGACCTTCAGCCGCTCGTTCAGGCTTGGAGGGCGGCAAACCCCAACATCGTCAAGTTCTGGTGGGACGTTGACCGTGCCGTGCTGACTGCCGTCCGGGATAAGACCACCACAGAAACACACGGCATCCGCTTCCTCTGCCGCAGCGGAATGCTCTCCATACTCCTTCCGTCCGGCAGAATGCTGAACTACGTCAAGCCGAAGATCGGTGAAAACAGGTTCGGAGGTTCATGCATCACCTATGAAGGTGTCGGCGGCACAAAAAAATGGGAACGGCTCGACAGCTATGGTCCCAAGTTCGTTGAGAACATCGTTCAGGCAACGGCGAGGGACATCCTCTGCTATGCCATGAAGACCCTTCGGTGCTGCTCGGTCACGATGCACATCCACGATGAGCTTGTGATCGAAGCCGATCCCCGTGTATCCCTTGATGCCATCTGTGAGCAGATGGGCAGAACGCCGCCGTGGGCGAAGGGACTGCTCCTCCGGGCAGACGGTTATATCACGGAATTCTATAAGAAAGATTGAGGTAAATCCTATGGGAATAAACAAGTTCAATGCGGAGGGCTATTACGACCCTACCGCATACGAGGCAATGACAAACGTTGCAAAAGAGGAAAAAGCGTTCTTCGCATTCAGACCCGTGGTATATATCTGCTCACCCTATGCCGGAGACATAGAGACGAACGTCAAGGCGGCGCAGAGATACAGCAGATTCGCCGTGGACAGCGGCTACCTTCCCATCGCTCCGCATCTGCTGTTTCCGCAGTTCATGGAAGACGGCAATCCGAAAGAGCGGGAACTCGCTATGTTCTTCGGCAATGTACTGATGAGCAAATGCGCCGAATTATGGGTCTTCGGAGATCTGATTTCAAACGGTATGGCTGCCGAAATAGAAAGAGCCAAGCGTAAGAATTACACCATCCGATATTTTAATTCCGACCTTAAGGAGGTAACCGAAAATGCGTGACCTGCCAATCGCCTACGGCAATAGCTGCTATGCCAAGACCTGGGCGAACAAAACCACCGCATGGGAAGACCTGTGCGAAAGATTGAAAAACACTATCCGCACGACCGAAACCGTAGAGGAATATCCGAAGCTCAAAAAGGATGACCGGGACCGTGCCAAGGACAAAGGCGGCTTTGTGGGCGGTTATCTGAAAGGCAACCGCCGCAAGCGTGAGACCGTGGTATGCCGCTCCATGCTCACGATGGACGCAGACCATGCCGAGATTGGTTTTATCGATCGTTTCGCCTCGGAGTGCCGGTACTCATCCTGTCTCTATACCACCCACGGACATACACCCGAACAGCCTCGCTGCCGCATCATCGTGCCGCTGACGAGGGACATCACCCCGGACGAATATGTGGCTCTCGCCAGATACTTCGCTTCCGATTGGGGCATCGACCAGTTTGACGAATGCTCCTACAAGCCGAGCCAGCTCATGTATTGGCCGACAACTCCGGCAAACGGTGAATTCATCAGCAAGACCACCGAGGGCGAATGGCTCGATCCCGATGTATATCTCACGGCGCATCCGAACTGGAAGGACTGCTCCCTGCTTCCGACCTCCTCCCGTGAAAGCGCCGTCCGTGAGGCAAGCGGCAAAAAGCAGGAAGACCCTCTCGCCAAGCCCGGTGTGGTGGGCGCATTCTGCCGTGCCTACGGTATCGCCGCCGTGATTGAAACCTACCTCGCCGATGTATATGAGCCTTCCGCAATGGAGGGGCGTTACGACTATATCCCCGCCGACTCATCTGCCGGTGTCGTGGTCTATGATGACAAGTTCGCATACAGCCACCATGCCACGGACCCCGCCTGCGGCAAACTGCTGAACGCTTTTGACCTCGTCCGCATCCACCGCTTCGGCGATGATGACGAAAAGAAGTCCTTCAAGCAGATGACCGAACTCGCTCTCGCAGACGATATGGTCAAGGAGAATCTTGCCGCCGAGCGTATCGCTCAAGCCGGAGAGGACTTCTCCGATGATGCCGACTGGCACAAGCGGCTTCATTTCGTTCCCCGTTCCGGGGCATTGGAAAACAGCGTGTGGAACTTGAACCTCATCCTCGAAAACGACCCGGACTTACAGGGCTTCGCTTTCAACGATATGGCGAACCGCATCCAAGTCACAGGCGAGCTGCCGTGGGAACGCCCGGAAGGTAATGCTTTCTGGCGGGATGCCGATACCGCACAGCTTAAATCGCTCGTAGATATCCGTTACGGCGAATTCACCACCCGTAACTACGATGTTTCCTTTACCAAGGTGGCAGATGACCGCCATTTCCATCCTGTGAGGGATTACCTCAACGGACTCCCCAAGTGGGACGGCGTGAAGCGTGTCGAGGAACTGTTCATCAAATATCTGCAGGCTGACGATACGGAGTATGTCCGTACCGTCACGAGAAAAACCTTCGCCGCCGCTGTTGCGAGAGTCATGTGTCCCGGCATCAAGTTCGACTGCGTTCCCGTCCTTGACGGCGAACAGGGCATCGGCAAAAGCTCCATCGTAAAAGGCCTCGTCACGCCCGAATACTACTCTGAATCCCTCTCGCTGACCGATATGGACGATAAAGCCGGAGCGGAAAAACTGCAAGGCTTCTGGGTGGTCGAGATAGGCGAGCTTGCCGGAATGAAAAAAGCCGACATTGAAAAGGTGAAATCCTTCCTCTCCACCTCTGATGACAAATACCGTCCGAGCTACGGCAGAGTGGTCGAAAGCCACCCCCGCCAGTGCATCATCATCGGCACGGTCAACGGTGAACGCGGCTACCTCCGTGACATCACGGGCAACCGCCGCTTCTGGATCATCAAGGTTCATCAGAAAACACAGAAGCAGAACTGGCACTTTACACAGGCTGACCGCGACCAGTTCTGGGCAGAAGCGAAAGCCATCTGGGAGTCCGGCGAAAAGCTGTACCTCGAAGGCGATATCCTTGCCGAGTCCGAAAAGGCGCAGCGGAACGCTATGGAGGTAGATGAGCGTGTCGGAATGGTCGAAGAGTATCTGAATACGCTTCTTCCCGAAGGCTGGGACAGCATGGATGTGTATGCCCGCCGCAGTTACCTCTCCGGCGATCCGACCGCAGTCAAAGGCACCGTGGAACGCACGACCGTTTCCAATGCGGAGATATGGTGCGAATGCTTCGGCAAAAACCTCTCCGAACTCAAGGCTACGGACAGCTATGCCATCGCCGCCCTCATGACGCAGATTCCGGGATGGAAACGCGGTGCCGCCGCCAAACGACTGCCCCTCTATGGTAAGCAGCGAATTTACGAAAAAGGCTAACTGCGGAACAAGATGCGGAACAGGAACAACTTTTTCCCTTATATTCGTTCGGCGATAAAGAGATAAAGAAACACCTACACGCACGTATAGGAATATAAGGAAACGGTTGTTCCGCTCGTTCCGTTGTTCCAGAAAGGACAAATATGAAAAGCGAAAAACAGATAGAACAGAGTCTGGTCAAAGCCGTGAAAAATATGGGAGGCATCGCACCCAAGTTCGTCAGCCCCGGTTTTGACGGAATGCCCGACCGCATCGTGCTTCTCCCTCATGGGCTGATGGCATTTGTGGAAGTTAAGGCTCCGGGCAAAAAGCCCCGCCCTTTGCAGGTGTCAAGGCATGGCTTGCTTCGGCATCTCGGCTTCAAGGTGTATGTCCTTGACGATATGAACCAGATCGGAGAAATTATCGATGATATACGAACCGCATGATTATCAGAAATATGCCATCAACTTCATCAAGGAGAACCCCATCGCCGCCGTCCTGCTTGATATGGGCTTGGGTAAAACGAGCATCACGCTGACGGCAATAAACGACCTCCTTTTCGACAGCTTCGATGTACGGAAGGTTCTCGTCATCGCTCCGCTGCGAGTGGCACGGGATACATGGACTGCCGAGGTCGATAAGTGGGATCATCTCCGACACCTCATCTGCTCCGTGGCTGTCGGCACCGAAGCGGAACGCAAAGCAGCTCTCGAAAAGAAAGCCCACATCTACATCATCAACCGCGAGAACGTCTCATGGCTCATCGAGGACAGCGGCATTCCGTTCGACTTCGATATGGTGGTGATCGATGAGCTTTCTTCCTTCAAGAACGGTAAAGCAAAGCGGTTCAAGAGCCTGCTGAAAGTACGACCCTTTGTAAAACGCATTGTGGGTCTGACCGGCACTCCTGCCGGAAACGGTCTGATGGACTTATGGGCAGAGTTCCGTGTGCTGGATATGGGCAAACGGCTCGGACGGTTTATCTCCAATTACCGCCTCAACTACTTCACCCCGGACAAACGCAACGGTCAGATCGTGTATTCCTACAAACCTCTGCCGTTTGCCGAACAAGCCATATACGATGCCATCTCCGATATCACCATTTCGATGAAGTCCACCGACCACCTCAAAATGCCGGAACTGGTCAGCACAGCGTACCCCGCCGTTATGAGCGATGCGGAAACGCAGACCTATGAGGATTTCAAATCCGAGTATGTGATGAAACTCGGTAAGGGCAAAGAGATCACCGCCGCTAATGCCGCCGTCCTCTGCGGAAAGCTGACGCAGATGGCAAACGGAGCAATTTATGACGAATACGGCGAATGCCACCTCATCCATGACCGCAAACTGGACGCTTTGGAAGACATCATCGAAGCCGCTAACGGAAAACCGCTTCTGGTAGCGTACTGGTATCAGTCCGATCGTGACCGCATCGAAAAACGGCTGCACGAACTGCATATCCCGTTTTCACGGATGGATTCCTCCGAGAGCATCCGCAGATGGAACAACGGCGAGTTTCCCGTTGCCCTTATCCATCCGGCATCTGCCGGACACGGGCTGAACCTTCAAAGCGGCGGCAGCACCATCGTGTGGTTCGGCATGACGTGGAGCCTTGAACTTTACAGCCAAACAAACGCAAGGCTGTGGCGGCAGGGTCAGACCGCCGATACCGTTGTGGTCATGCACATCATCACCGCCGGCACCATTGACGAGGACATTCTGAAAGCCCTTCAGCGGAAGGACAAAACGCAGTCCGCATTGATAGCGGCGGTCAAAGCAAATCTGTGACAATCTATGAAAATCCGTGCCAATCCGAGTGAACTAAAAAATTCGGAGGTACAGAATATGAACCCTTTTGAAGAACTGGCAAACGCCATAGTGATACAAGCAGCAAAGGATTACAGAGCCGCCCTGAAAAAGCTGAAGAAATATCCCAGAGATGCCGAAGCAAGGCAAATGATGAATGATTGTGAGAGTTTCTTCCGTTCCTCGTGGTACAGCACATTGACTTCAGTTGACGGAGAGCTTCTGATGCGGAAACTGCAAATGGAGGTGGCAGCATGACGGCAAAGGAATATTTGAGTCAGGCATACCGCCTCGATCAGCGTATCAACTCCAATATCGAAGAGGTCACCATGCTTCGTGAAATGGCAAGCAGCATATCCTCTCCGTCATGGGGCGAAAAGGTGCAGACTTCCCGCAGTACGGAAGCCCCCTTTGTACGGAGCCTTGAGAAGATCATGGATTTGGAGGACACCATCAACAAGGAAATCGACACCCTTGTCTGTCTGAAAAAGCAGATACGGACGGTCATAGAAGCCGTACAGAATACGGATGAGCGGCTCGTTCTCCGTTACCGCTACATCCACAACTGTACATGGGAGCAGATAGGAAACGAACTGAATGCCGATGCGAGAACCATTCGCCGCTGGCACGGCGAGGCTCTCCTCAAGGTAAAAGTCCCCGAAAATCCCATCATAATATAAATGCGCCCGAAATGTCCTGCTTTGTCCGTAGATGTCCACCGCCACATTATGGTATGATATAATTAGCAAAGAATATAAAGACGGGCCTTCGAGGGAGCAATCCTTCGAGGGCTTTTCTTATGCCCCGAAGGAGGTGAACAGATGCCAAGCAAGCCGAAACGACCGTGTTCATACCCCGGCTGTCCCAACCTATCTAACGGACAGTACTGTGAGGAACACAGGAAGATGGAGCGGAAACGCTACGATAAATACGAGCGTGATCCGAACATAAACAAAACCTACGGCAGAGCGTGGAAGCGTATCCGTGACCGCTACGCTGCGGAGCATCCGCTGTGCGAGTTGTGTCTCAAAGAAGGACGGCTTACCCCTGTCGAAGAGGTGCATCACATTCTTCCTATTTCTCACGGCGGTACGCACGACCGTTCAAATCTGATGTCGCTTTGCCGCTCCTGCCACCAGAAAATTCATCTTGAAAACGGTGACAGACACACGCACGAGTGATACCCCTGGGGCGGTTCAAATCTCTACGACCTCTATAGCCGGGCAGCGGCCTGGGGCTTCGTGCGCAAAAAAGGCAAATTCAAAAGGGTAATTAAACCCCGACATTTTTTGGGGTCCCCGCAAAGCAATTGCTTTGTGGGGAGAGGAGGAATAGTGGAATGAGTGAACTTTTGGCTTCAGCCGGAAGTGAGCGATATGTAACTTATGACGACGAAAAGGACGGTGAAAGTGTGCCGACAAAATCGAATAACACAGGCGGTCAAGGCGGCGCCAGACCGGGTGCTGGACGCAAAAAGAAGTCCCTCACCGATAAGGTGGAGAGCGGTAATCCAGGCGGCAGAACGCTTAAGGTTCTCGACATCCCCGATGTAAGCGGTGTGGATATGCCGAAGCCTCACGATTTCCTCTCCGCCACCCAGCGTGACGGCGGTCAGCTTCAGGCAAAGGAAATCTACGAGGAAACCTGGAACTGGCTGAAAACCATAGGATGCACAGCCGTGGTATCTCCGCAGCTTTTGGAGCGGTACGCTATGTGTGCCGCCCGATGGATTCAGTGCGAGGAGATGACCAGTACGCTCGGCTATCTCTCCAAACACCCGACAACGGGTAAGCCGATTCCGTCACCCTTCATCAACATCGGCATCAACTACATGAACCAGGCAAACCGCCTGTGGAACGAAATATACCAGATCGTCAAGGAGAACTGCTCTACCGAGTACAGCGGAGCAAACCCGCAGGACGATTTGATGGAGCGCCTTCTGACGGCGCGGAAAGGATAACAGCATGATTGAAAAAGTAAATCCCGCCCACCCGGATAAGGTGGCAGACCGCATTGCCGGCGCTATCGTAGACCTGGCGTATGCCGCCGAGGATAATCCCAAAATCGCAGTCGAGGTATTGATTGGACACGGCATGTGCCATGCGATCATTGAAACGACTGCCGAACTCGACAAGGAGTCTGTTGCAGAGGCAATCGTGAGGATCGCCGGAGAGGTTCTCGTTGACCTGTATATCACCAAGCAGGATAAGCATCTCTCCGACAACCAGGCGGACGGCTTCCGCTGTGGCGACAACGGCATTTTCAAAGGAATGCCGCTCACCCAGGAACAGAAGGAACTGTCTTCCATTGCACGTTGTATTTATGGCGCATACCCGTATGACGGCAAATACATCCTGGACGGCAATCGGCTCATCATCTGCCAGAGCAATGCCAGTGCAGACGATATTGATACAATGTACCCCGGCGCTGAAATCAACCCGCTCGGTGACTGGACAGGCGGCACCGATGTAGATACAGGTGCGACCAACCGTAAGCTCGGCTCTGATATGGCAGATTCCGTCACGGGCGGAGGGCTTCACGGAAAAGACCTCTCCAAAGCCGATGTGTCCGTCAACATTTACGCTTTTATCAAGGCGCAGGAAACGGGAAAGCCTGTACAGCTTGTCTGTGCCATTGGGGACGATACCGTGGACGGCAGACCGTATGCCGAGATCGTGGAGATTGCAAAGAAATATATCGAGTCGCTCGGCGGCTTTGAGAAATTTGCGGAATGGGGGCTGTTCTGATGAAAACTACAAGCGAAATGAAAATGGTACCCATCGCAAAAATGGTACCCTATCAAAACAATGCCCGGACGCATTCCCCGGCGCAGATACAGAAGCTCCGTTCCTCTTTGCGTGAGTTCGGTTTTGTCAATCCTGTCATCATCGACCGTGACTACAATGTTATCGCCGGACACGGCAGGATCGCCGCTGCCCGTGAGGAAGGTATCGCCGAGGTGCCGTGCGTCTTTGTTGACCATCTTACCGAAGCGCAGAAGAAAGCCTACATTCTTGCCGACAACCGCATGGCGATGGACGCCGGATGGGATGAAGAGCTTCTGCGTGTGGAATTGGAAGCACTCACTGAAATGGGCTTTGAACTTGGTATGACGGGCTTTGACGACAAGGAACTGGCGGCGCTTTTTCCTACTGAGGAAGCCAAAGAGGATGATTTCGATGTGGACGCCGAACTGCAGAAACCTACCTTTACAAAGAGCGGTGATGTATGGACGCTCGGCAGACACAGACTCATCTGCGGCGACTCAACCAAGGATGAAACCTATGCGCTTCTTATGGACGGCGTAAAAGCAAACCTTGTCATTACCGACCCGCCCTACAATGTGAACTATGAAGGTTCGGCGGGCAAGATCAAGAACGACAACATGGCAAACGATAAATTCTATGAATTTTTGCTTGCCGCCTTTCAAAATATGGAATCGGTTATGGCGCCGGACGCAAGCATTTATGTGTTCCATGCTGACACCGAGGGGCTAAATTTCCGCAGGGCTTTTGCCGATGCGGGTTTTTATTTATCCGGGTGCTGTATCTGGAAAAAGCAGTCTCTTGTGCTGGGACGCTCTCCTTACCAGTGGCAGCATGAACCTGTGCTGTACGGCTGGAAGAAAAACGGAAAGCACCAATGGTACACAGGCAGAAAGGAAACAACCATCTGGGAGTTTGACAAGCCGAAAAAGAACGGCGATCACCCGACCATGAAGCCGATCCCGCTCCTGGCATATCCCATCGGCAATTCCAGTATGGCAAACTCTGTGGTGCTTGACCCCTTCGGCGGAAGCGGCTCCACGCTGATTGCCTGTGAACAGACCGACCGCATCTGCCGAACCATCGAGCTTGACGAGAAGTTCTGCGACGTCATCGTGAATCGTTACATTGTGCAGGTCGGCTCTGCGGAGGGCGTAACCGTTCTCCGGGACGGTAAGGAATACAAATACAGCGAGGTAACAGCCAATGAAGAATAAACCTCTCACCCTCGGTAGCCTGTTTGACGGCTCCGGGGGCTTTCCTTTGGGCGGACTCATCTGTGGCATCACGCCTGTATGGGCATCGGAGATTGAACCGTTTCCCATTCTGGTAACGACAAAGCGAATGCCTTTTCTGAAACACTACGGCGATATTTCCAAAATGGACGGCGGAAAAATCGAACCCGTGGATATCATCACCTTCGGCTCGCCCTGTCAGGACATGAGCGTTGCCGGAAGGCGCGACGGCTTGGACGGTTCTCGTTCAAGCCTTTTTTATGAAGCCGTCCGCATCATCAAAGAAATGAGGTGTGCCACAGATGGCAGATATCCAAGATACATCGTATGGGAGAACGTCCCCGGCGCTTTCTCCTCCAACAAAGGTGAAGACTTCCGCTGCGTCCTCGAAGCCTTGTGCAAAATCAAAGACGAAGGGATTTCTGTTCCTCGATCTGACAAGTGGCAGTCTGCCGGAGAAATCCTGGCAAACGGTTTCTCCCTCGCCTGGCGAGTTCTCGATGCGCAATATTGGGGAGTTCCCCAAAGAAGAAAACGCATCTACCTTGTCGCAGATTTTGCAGGCGGGAGTGCCGGAAAAATATTATTTGAGTCAGAAGGCGTGTCTGGGCATACTCCGCAGGGCTTCCGCTCGTGGCAAGGAACTGCCGGAGGTGCTAAAGATTGCATTGGAGCGTCAGGCTTTGACGGTTACAACAGTCAACTGACCGGGGATAAATCATCAACTCTCGGAGTTAATTGTGGTATGAGTACCGGTCGCAACGGTGTGGTGCTGAACGACCAAGGCGGAAACCGTATGGACATTACCGATGATGTGACCTGCACCCTTCGTGCCGAAGCGCACCATCCGCCCTGCGTTTTGGATGCCGCAGGTTTCTGCACCGAGCATTCCGCCAAGGCAAGGTCAATCGGCTATGAAGAGGAATGCTCTCCCACGCTCCGTGCCGGAACAGTGCCGGCGACGGTATATGAAAATCACTCGCAGGATACACGATACACGGGACCGCTCGAGGTAGCGCCGACAGTCAGTTCTACTTACGGCATGGGTGGAAATAATCAGCCGTTCGTAGTATCAGAAGGTACGCCGTATACACTGAAAATCCGCTCCGGCTGTGAGGGCGGCGGTAAGGGTGCGCTTATTCAAACAGATAAATCCGCCACCCTTGCCACAAACAACGACCAAACGCTGTTTGAACCTTGTAATTGGAATGGCGAGCAGGTTGCTCCCACATTGACAAAGCAGAATGCGGGCGGCAGTCAGCGGATGCCGGACAAAGACAACTTCAATTGTGTTCTGCAGCCTTACGGCATCTGCTCCAAGGATTCCAATTCCATGAAATCGGACAATCCCCACAGCGGAATTTATGAAGCGGAAACAGCACGAACCCTTGACGGGAACGGCGGCAATCCCTCCTGCAATCAGGGCGGTATTGCCATTGTTGCGTTTACGCAGAATCAGCGTGACGAGGTCAGGGATTTGGGCGAACACTCCGCCGCCGTCTGCGCCAATGCCGGGACGAAACAGCAGACCTTTGTTCTGCAAGGCTCTATGATCGGACGCAAGGATGAAAACGGTCCCCAGGGCGATGGCATCAACGAGGATATTTCTTTTACCCTCAACACCACCGACCGCCATGCGGTGTATGCCATGACAACCGGCTCGTATATGCAGATGACGGAGAATCAATCTCCCACGCTGATGGCAAGGGACTATAAAGATCCGAACGCCGTTTGTTACGGCATCGGCAGGGATACTTTCAATCAGGGACAAAACGCCAAGTTTTCACCGTCTGTATCGGAGGAGCTTCAACCGACTCTTGTTGCTAAAGGTCCGGGAGCCGTACAGAACGGATACACCGTCCGCAGGCTTACTCCCACTGAATGCGCCAGACTCCAGGGCTTTCCCGACTGGTGGTGCGCTGATCTCGGTACGGAGAACCCCTCCTATGGTGACATCGACTTCTGGACGGAGGTCTTTGAAACCCACCGAACTGTTATGGGGACATCCACGAAACCGAAAACTCAGGCGCAAATCATCAAGTGGCTGAAAAATCCCTATTCCGATTCTGCGGAATATAAGATGTGGGGCAACGGCGTGGCTCTGCCGTGCGTCTGCTTTGTGCTGGCTGGAATTGTATGGGCGGCACAAAACTGTGACAAATAAGGCAGCGAATCTTTGTGTAGGTTATTGTCTCGAAATGACTGGCTATTTTCCACACCTGACGGTAATATGTGACTACCAAATTTGAAGGAGGTCATTTCCATGACACTGAACTACAATGTGACAGGCTCAAAACGCAAGGAGCTGGTAAATCTCATCGCAAACTTCACCGGTTGCGACACCCATTACAAGGGTGCGCCCAGCTTCGCCTACGAGGTGGACTACTTCACCATTGACCGAAACGGTGCGGTCAGCTTTGACGACAGAGCCGACAGCGAGGTTATCGAAAGGCTGATCCAAATGCTTTACGATAACAGCTTCATTGCCGAACCCGTCGAAGAACAGGACGAGCCGACAGGAATTGCCATTCAGATTCCCGCTGCTGAACTGACCGAAGCACAGCTTATGAACCTTCATGCCATTCTGGACGCTAAAGGTATGCTTATTAAGAAAGCCCTGGGCATTGACAGCCTGCCGATCAATCGTGTTGACGAACGGCTGGACTTCCCATGGTTTTCTGCCGACAGCACCCCGGAGGAGATGCAGGCATACATGAAGTTTATCACCGCCATGGTGGAGATGGCAAAGCATCAGAAACGCATCACTGCCAAGGAGAAAACGGTGGACAACGAAAAATACGCTTTCCGCTCCTTTCTCCTGCGGCTCGGCTTCATCGGTGCGGAATACAAAACCGACCGCAAAATCCTGCTCCGCAATTTGAGCGGTTCTTCCGCTTTTAAAGCCTCAAAGCCTGCGGAGGTGGAATCATGCGAGTAATCAGTAAAGAAGCCTTACAAGCCCTCCGTGAGCGTTACCCAAAGGGTACACGGGTGGAACTTGTAAAAATGGACGATGTTCAAGCACCTCCAATTGGGACAAAGGGTACGGTTTTGTATATCGATGATATCGGTACGATCCATGTAGCTTGGGACTGCGGCGGCAGTTTGGGAGTTGCCTACGGCGAGGATGTATGCCGAGTGATTCAACAGGAGGATTTGTATGAATAGTGATTTTCTGAAACAGCTTTATTGGGGCAAGGTGATCCCATGGGAGGTTCAGCAGAACAACGCCGAATTATCGGAACTCAACAGCAAAATCGATGCAGATATAAATTATCTCAAGGCAAGGCTGTCCGATGTGGATAAAGAGGTATTGGAGCGACTGACTACTAATTTTACTGACCTTGAATCAGAACAGATCTGCCGAGGATATGTGAGCGGATTCAAGCACGGTTCGCGTATGATGATGGAAATCCTTTCTCCCGATAAATCGCTGTAATATACATAATTCACGGCTCGAATCATTGTGTAGTATATTATCGCAAAATGACTGGATATATCCTCGAAATGACGGTAATATACAGCTACCCAAAGGGGAAAACACCTAAACGGAGGATTACACAATGAACGAAAAAGCCATGAACCAAATCGCAGAGATGAAAAAGCAGACCATCGGGGTCGAGGTCGAGATGAACAGCATTACAAGGCAGAAAGCCGCCAAGCTCGCAGCCGAGTTTTTCGGCACAGGCAGAAGCCAAAACACCGCAAGCCGCAACGGATACTGCACCTGGTCGGCTTGGGACGCAGACGGCAGAGAGTGGAAATTCCAAAGGGATGTCAGCATAAGCGGTCCCGATGATGAGAAATGCGAAATGGTGACCCCCATCCTCCGCTACGAGGACATGGAAACCCTGCAGGAGCTTATCCGCAGACTTCGCAAGGCAGGAGCGAAAAGCGACGCCACAAGAGGATGCGGCGTTCACATTCACATCGGAGCAAACGGTCACACACCGCAAAGTCTCCGCAACCTTGCCAACATTATGGCAAGCCATGAAAGCCTTCTAACCGACGCCCTTGCCCTTGACCGAAACCGCATCAGCCGCTATTGTCAAACGGTTGACCCACGGTTCCTTGAAATGGTCAACCACAGAAAGCCGAACACGATGGCGTCCTTGGCAGACCTTTGGTACACCAGCCACGGTTCAAGCTACAGGAGAAACGAGCATTACAACGGCAGCCGATACCATATGCTCAACCTCCACGCAACCTTTACAAAAGGCACGGTTGAATTCCGGCTTTTCCAATTCGACGCCCCGGCGAACGGCAAGCGGAACGGACTTCACGCAGGACAGCTTAAAAGCTACATTCAGCTTTGCTTAGCCCTTTCCCAAATGGCAAAAATGGTACGAACCGCAAGCCCCAAGCCTCAGCAAAACGAGAACCCCAAATACGCAATGCGGACTTGGCTCCTCCGGCTCGGCTTCATCGGTGAGGAGTTCGCAACCGCAAGAGACCTTTTGACCCGCCGCCTTGACGGAGATGCCGCTTTCCGAAACGGCAGAGCCGCTTGAAGAATTTAGGTTAAACGCCCTGCCTACGACCGCTTCGGCGGTCTTAAGGTGGTAGAAGGACGCTTAACCTAAGTCCTTCAGAAAGGACGGATACCAACTATGGAAAAACGCTACTATATTGCTTACGGAAGCAATCTGAACATCAGGCAGATGAGAATGCGATGCCCCTCCGCTCGAATCATCGGCACATCGGAGATACCGAACTACGAACTGCTTTTCAAAGGAAGCAAGACAGGTTCCTACCTCACCATCGAACCGAAAGAAGGCTCGACCGTACCTGTTGCAGTTTGGGAGGTCACCGAGAGAGATGAACTTGCCCTTGACCGCTACGAGGGATTCCCAACCTTTTATTACAAAGCCGAGATGGTGCTTTCCATCAAGGGTATCAAAACAGGCAAGGTTCGTGAGCGGACGGTTTTCGTGTACATCATGCATGAGGACAGACCGATCGGAACACCGTCAACCTACTACCTCCGCACCTGCCTTGAGGGGTATGACGATTTCGGCTTCGATGCAAAGTCTTTAATGAACGCTTATTTGAACAGTGGGAGGAACGAAAATGAAAAATGATACGATTGCAAGAATCCGAGTATGTCCAAGGTGTGGAAAGTCCTATGCCGCACCTCCGGCACTTTCCCGTAAGGATAATGAAACCCTCATCTGCCCCGACTGCGGAACACGGGAGGCACTTGAAAGCATCGGTATAAAGGCGGATGAACAGGAACAGATTATTGACACCATTCACCGACACACAGAACATCGGGACAGTTGAAAAATTCATAATTTTGGTGTATAATATTACTGAGTTTATCAGTTAAATTGGATTTGAAAAAAGGTGGGATGATATATGGCATTTACTCCGATTGATTTGGATAACTGGGAGCGCCGAGAGTTTTATTTGCATTTTATCAATGAGGTCAGATGTACTTATTCAACAAGCGTTAATTTGGATATAACAAACCTAAAAGGACATCGGATTTATCCTGCTATGATTTGGCTCTTAACACAAACGGTAAACCAAATACCTGAGTTCCGCACTGCTCTCACAGATGAAAGCCTCGGTGTTTACGATAAAATGAACCCGGCCTATACTATTTTTAACCAGAAAAGCAAGACTTTTTCCGGGATATGGACTGAATTTGATGCTAATTACGGAGAATTTTTGAAAGCCTATGAAGCGGATGTCGCAATGTTTTCTTCTTCTACCGTTTTTGCTCCCAAGCCTGGTAGACCGTCGAATTCATTCGACATTTCTATGATACCGTGGTTTACATTTACTTCTTTTAATATCAATGTTTTTGACGACGGAAAATATCTTCTACCCATATTTACGATGGGAAAAATATTTGATGTAGACGGAAAAAGGATGATTCCTCTTGCAATCCAAGTGCATCATGCTGTTTGTGATGGTTATCACGTTGGAAAGTTCCTTGAGTTGTTGCAAGAAAATATAGCGTCATTTGACATATAAATATATATCTGATAACGATTTCAAATTTGCAAAAAGAAAACATATTTTAAAGCATCGATTGGAAACAGTCGGTGCTATTTTTATGCTCACTTTTAGGAGGTGACCGCATTTGCGCAAGCTGAAAACCTACAAGCCGACCCGCTTTAAAGCTAAAGACAGCCGCTACGATAAAGATGCCGCAGATTTTGCGGTCATGTTTATTGAAAGCCTGTGCCACACCAAAGGCACCTGGGCGGGAAAGCCGTTTGAACTCATCGACTGGCAGGAACAGATCATCCGTGATGTGTTCGGCACGATAAAGCCCAACGGCTACCGTCAGTTCAACACCGCCTACATTGAAATACCAAAGAAACAAGGTAAATCTGAGCTCGCCGCCGCAGTTGCTCTTCTGCTGACCTGCGGTGACGGAGAAGAGCGAGCCGAGGTGTACGGCTGTGCCGCTGACCGTAACCAGGCGAAGATCGTGTTTGATGTAGCAGTGGATATGGTGCGGCTCTGTCCGGCTCTTGCCAAGCGTGTGAAAATCCAGGAGTCGCAGAAGCGGCTGACCTATCTGCCCACCAACAGCTTCTACCAGGTGCTGTCTGCCGATGTTGCCAACAAGCACGGCTTTAACACCCACGGCGTTATCTTCGATGAGCTTCACACCCAGCCGAACCGCAAGCTCTTTGACGTCATGACCAAAGGCTCCGGCGATGCCCGTATGCAACCGCTTTACTTTCTCATCACCACAGCCGGAACGGACACGCAGTCCATCTGCTATGAGACACACCAAAAGGCACTGGACATCATTGACGGAAGAAAACACGACCCAACTTTTTATCCTGTTATCTACGGCGCGTCTGAGGATGAGGATTGGACAGATCCCAAGGTGTGGAAAAAGGCAAACCCCTCTCTCGGCATTACGGTCGGCATCGACAAGGTAAAGGCCGCCTGTGAATCGGCAAAGCAGAACCCCGGCGAGGAGAACTCCTTCCGTCAGCTAAGACTTAACCAATGGGTCAAACAGGCTGTCCGCTGGATGCCGATGGATAAGTGGGACGCCTGCTCCTTTGCCGTAGACCCGGAAAGCCTGGAAGGGCGTGTGTGCTACGGTGGTCTTGACCTTTCCTCCACTACGGATATTACCGCCTTTGTGCTGGTGTTTCCGCCGGAGGATGACAATGACAAATACATAATTCTGCCGTTCTTTTGGATACCGGAGGACAACATCGATCTGCGTGTTCGGCGTGACCATGTGATGTATGACTTTTGGGAGCGGCAGGGATTTCTGCAAACCACCGAGGGCAATGTGGTGCATTACGGCTTCATTGAAAAGTTCATCGAAGAACTCGGAACAAGATACAACATCCGGGAGATTGCCTTTGACCGCTGGGGAGCTGTGCAGATGGTGCAGAACCTTGAGGGCATGGGCTTTACGGTCATTCCTTTCGGGCAGGGCTTTAAGGATATGAGCCCTCCGACCAAGGAACTGATGAAACTGACCCTGGAACAGAAGCTCGCACACGGCGGGCATCCTGTTCTGCGATGGATGATGGATAATATCTTCATCCGCACCGATCCTGCGGGAAACATCAAGGCGGACAAGGAGAAATCCACAGAGAAGATTGACGGCGCTATCGCCACCATTATGGCGCTCGACCGTGCAATCCGCTGCGGCAATGATAATGGTGCTTCGGTCTACGATGACCGGGGCATTTTGTTTATATGACGGAGGTGTGAAATGGAAAAACCAAAACTGCATATTGTTTCGCTCTCCGGGGGCAAGGACTCCACGGCTATGCTTCTGAGAATGCTCGAAGAAGGAATGCCCGTGGATATTATTTTATTCTGTGATACGGGGCTTGAGTTTGAAGCAATGTACCGGCACATCGACAAGCTGGAACGGTATATCGGCCGTCCTATCACGCGGCTGAAATCGGACAAGAGTTTTGAATATCTCTTCTTTGACCATCTGCCCAAACGGAAAAATCCCGAACTGGAAGGCAGATACGGCTATAGTTGGGCAGGACCGCATAACCGCTGGTGTACCGCTATGCTGAAGACACGCATCATTGACCGTTATCTCCGAGAGATTTCAAAGGAATACGATATTGTTCAGTATATCGGCATCGCCGCAGATGAGCCGCAGCGGATACACGAATTCCGCTATCCGCTTGTGGAATGGGGCATGACCGAGGCAGACTGCCTATCGTATTGTAAGGAAAGAGGCTTTGATTGGGATGGACTGTACGACATCTTTCATCGTGTGTCCTGCTGGTGCTGTCCGCTTCAATCCCTTGAGGAACTGAGAAAGCTGCGCCGTCACTTCCCGGAACTGTGGGAGCGGCTTCGATATATGGATAAACACACCTGGCGAACCTTCTTGAAAAACTACTCTGTGGAGCAGTTGGAGGTTCGCTTTGCTTTTGAAGAAGAACGGATGGCGAAGGGACTCCCCATTAAAGGAAAAGACTTCTTTGCCGAACTGAAAGAAAAACTGAAGGAGGTTTCGTAATATGGGCATTTTTTCTGGCTTGTTTAAATCCCGTGACAAGCCACAAAACAGCACAGCAGGCAGCGCCTACCGCTTTTACATGGGCGGAACGACCTCCGGCAAAGCAGTAACGGAACGTTCCGCCATGCAGATGACGGCGGTATACTCCTGTGTCCGTATCCTGGCGGAAGCCATTGCAGGACTGCCAATCCATCTCTACAAATACAAGCCGGACGGCGGTAAGGAAAAAGCCATCGACCATCCGCTGTATCTGCTTCTCCATGATGAGCCAAACCCGGAGATGAGTTCCTTTGTGTTCCGTGAAACCCTCATGACCCATCTGCTTTTATGGGGCAATGCCTATGCGCAGGTCATCCGCAACGGCAGAAACGAGGTGGTGGCGCTTTATCCTCTGATGCCAAACAAGATGACTGTGGACAGAGATGAACACGGTCAACTGTATTACGAGTATCAGCGTTCTAACGATGAAGCGCCGACTATGAAAGGTTCAACCGTTGTCCTGAAACCCTCGGATGTCCTGCACATCCCCGGACTTGGTTTTGACGGACTGGTGGGTTACAGTCCGATTGCCATGGCAAAAAACGCAATCGGTATGGCGATTGCCTGTGAGGAATACGGTGCGAAATTCTTCGCCAACGGTGCTGCTCCCGGCGGCGTGCTGGAACACCCCGGTACAATCAAAGACCCGCAGCGTGTGCGGGAAAGCTGGCAGTCCACCTTTGGCGGCTCCGGCAACAGCAATAAGATTGCCGTGCTTGAGGAAGGCATGAAATACACGCCGATCGGCATCAGCCCCGAACAGGCGCAGTTTCTTGAAACACGCAAATTCCAAATCAATGAAATTGCTCGAATTTTCCGCGTGCCGCCCCATATGGTGGGCGACCTGGAAAAGTCGAGCTTTTCTAATATTGAGCAGCAGTCCCTTGAGTTTGTAAAGTACACCCTCGACCCCTGGGTCATCCGCTGGGAGCAGTCCATACAGCGCACCCTGCTGACCCCGGAGGAAAAGAAGCTGTACTATGTGAAATTCAATGTGGAGGGTCTGCTCCGCGGCGATTACCAAAGCCGCATGAACGGGTATGCCATCGGACGGCAGAACGGCTGGATGAGTGCAAACGACATCCGTGAGCTTGAAAACCTCGACCGTATCCCTGCCGAGGAAGGCGGCGACCTGTACCTTATCAACGGCAATATGCTCCCCATGAAAAATGCCGGGGCTTTTGCAGATACACCCCAAGACAATGACGGAAAGGAGGATTCCGAAAATGAACAAGAAGTTCTGGAAGTGGAAGAATCAGACGGCACCGGGAACGGAGCAAACGGAGAGAACACTGTTTCTGAACGGCACAATCGCAGAAGAAAGCTGGTTTGACGATGACGTCACGCCACAGCTTTTCAAAGACGAACTCATGTCCGGCAGCGGAAACATCACCGTGTGGATCAACAGCCCCGGCGGCGACTGTGTTGCGGCGGCGCAGATCTACAATATGCTGATGGACTACAAAGGCAGTGTTACTGTCAAAATCGATGGCATTGCGGCCTCTGCCGCATCCGTCATTGCAATGGCAGGCACAAAGGTCTATGTATCTCCCGTTTCTATGCTGATGATCCACAATCCCATGACTGTGGCAATGGGCAATGCAGCGGATATGGAGAAAGCCATTGAAATGCTCTCCAGCGTCAAGGATTCCATCATCAATGCCTATGAAATCAAAACGGGGCTTTCCCGTGCAAGGCTCTCACACCTTATGGATGCTGAAACATGGATGGACGCAAACAAGGCTGTGGAACTCGGCTTTGCCGATGAGATTCTTTCCCGCCCGAAGCTCGCCGCTCCCCAAAAAGAAGAGGATGAAGAGGACACATCCACAGGACCCGAAAAGCCGGATGAAGAGGAAGAAAAGCAGAAAGAGCCGAAAAAGACGTCCATGCTGTTCTCCCGCAAGGCTTTAGAAGCGGAGTTTATGAACAAGCTCCGCAGGTTCACTGAACAGAAACCAACCGTGCCGGACAGCGCAGAGCGTCCCGTCAAGGACATTATGGCACGGCTCGACACCATCAAAAAATTTATGTAATTCAGGAGGATTTTATCATGACGATTATTGAACTGCGCGAAAAGCGCAATAAGGCGTGGGAAGCGGCGAAGGCTTTTGCCGAAACCCACACCACCGACAAAGGCACCCTCACCGCAGAGGACACCGCCGCTTATGAGCGCATGGAACAGGAAATCCAGGACTTGTCCCGTGAAATCCAGCGCCGTGAACGCCAGGAGGCTATGGACGCCGAGCTTGCAAAGCCCGTGTCCGCTCCCATCACCGGCAAGCCTATGATCGGCAGACAGGAGGACGCCCCCAAGACCGGACGAGCGTCCGAAGCATATAAGAACGCTATGCTAACCGCCATGCGCACCAACTTCCGTCAGATCAGCAATGTGCTGTCCGAGGGTGTTGACGCCAATGGCGGTTATCTCGTTCCCGAAGAATACGACCGCCGCTTGATTGATGTGCTGACCGAGGAGAATGTCATGCGTTCTCTCGGCACGAACATTACCACCAGCGGCGAACATAAAATCAACATTGCCGCTACCAAGCCTGCGGCGGCGTGGATCGAGGAAGGCGGTGCGCTCACCTTTGGTGATGCGACCTTCGACCAGATCATTTTGGACGCGCACAAGCTCCATGTTGCCATCAAGGTGACTGAGGAACTGCTCTACGACAATGCGTTTGGTCTTGAAAACTACATCATCCAGCAGTTCGGCAAGGCTCTGGCAAACGCCGAGGAGGACGCCTTTATCAACGGTACCGGCAAGGGTCAGCCTCTTGGCATCCTTGCGGCCACCGGCGGCGCACAGGTCGGCGTGACAGCCAAGTCTGCAACTGCCGTCACCGCAGATGAGATTATCGACCTTATCTATTCTCTCAAGCGTCCGTACCGCAAAAATGCTAAGTTCCTTATCAATGACCAGACGTTAGCGGCGATCCGCAAGCTGAAGGACACCACGGGACAGTATCTGTGGCAGCCGTCTTTACAGGCGGGAGAACCCGATCGTATTCTCGGCTACAAGGTCTATACCTCTCCATTCTTCCCGGTTCCCGCTGCCGGAAAGGCTGCTGTTGCCTTCGGTGATTTCAGCTATTACAACATCGGCGACCGTGGTACTCGTTCCTTTGCAGAACTCAAAGAACTATTCGCCGGAAACGGAATGGTGGGCTTTGTCGCCAAAGAGCGCGTGGATGGCAAGCTGGTCTTGCCCGAAGCGGTCAAGCTGCTCACCATGAAGTCCGGCTCTTAATGAAAGAAGGTGCGGTGATGGACACTCTGCTTGAAAAAGTCAAAGCCAACCTTATCCTGGAGCATTCGGCGGATGATGATCTCCTGCAAATGTACATCACCGCCGCCGTTTCCTATGCGGAAAGCTATCAGCATATCCCGGAGGGCTACTACTCCGAAAACCATATGCCGTCTACCACCGAACAAGCCGTTATAATGCTGTCGAGCCATTTCTATGAATCAAGGGACGGCTCGACAGGCGGCTTTTTCGGTGACAGCACAGGTGCGGCACAGCAGACTTGGAACACAGTTAATCTGCTCCTACGCTTGGATCGGAGGTGGCAGGTATGAGTTTCGGTAAAATGAACGGTTTTGCGGAAATCCTCCGCACGATTAAAACCAAGGACAGCGAGGGATTTGCCCATTCCGAGGATGTGGTGCTGGCAGATATTCGTGTATACCGGGAAGGACGGCACGGCTCACAGCGGTGGGCAAATCTTGCAGTCTTTTCAGAAGCCACCGACCTGTTCCGCTTCCGCACTATTCCCGGTGTAACGGTCACTACTGACTGCTTCATTCTCTGTGACGGTGACCGTTTCGACATTACCTCTGTGGAGGATGTTAAAGGCAAAGGAATGTACATGGAAGTTTTAGCAAAGAGGGTGACGCCAAGTGGCTAAAGCGCAGATGATGATGCCGGAAGAGTTACTCCGCAAGCTGTCCACCCTGGGCAGTAAAACGGACGAAATCTCCGAAAAGGTGCTGGAAGCCGGCGGCGAGGTAGTTCTCGCCAAGGTCAAAAGCAACCTGTCGGCTGTTATCGGAAGCGGCACAGCTTTTGACTCCTGCTCTACAGGCGAACTGGAACGCTCCCTTGGTCTGTCACCCGTGAAGGTGGATAAAAACGGCAACCACGATATCAAGATTGGATTTGCCGAACCGCGTTCCGATGGGGACAGTAATGCAAAAATCGCCAATATTCTCGAATACGGCAAGCACGGTCAGAGAGCAAAGCCTTTCTTGAAGCCTGCCAAAAGCGCATCCAAATCCGCCTGTGAGGAAGCAATGAAACGCAAGTTTGATGAGGAGGTCGGTAAGTTGTGAGCATTTTAGAAGAACTGCAAATCGTGCTGGGCGGTCTGCCTACACCCATCGAAACAGGTGTATTCAGCGAGAAAGCGCCGGATGAATACCTGGTGCTTGTTCCCATGACGGACGGCTTTGCCCTCCATGGGGATAACACACCTCTTGTGGATGTACAGGAGGTGCGTATTTCCATTTACGCCAAGGGCAGCTATACCAAATTAAAAAATGTGGTGGTTCGGAAACTGCTGAACGCAGATTTCACCATCACCGCTCGGCAATATATCGGTTACGAAACCGAAACGGGCTACCACCACTACAATGTGGATACAGCCAAATACTACGAATTTTCAAAGGAGGAATAAATCCATGGCAACAATCGGTCTTGATAAACTTTACTATGCCAAAATCACCGAAGATGAGGCCGGAGAGGAAACCTATGGCACGCCCACTCAGCTTGCCAAAGCGATGACCGCCGACCTGTCGGTGGAACTTAACGAAGCAACGCTGTATGCCGACGACGGCGCTTCGGAGATCGTCAAGGAATTCAAATCCGGCACACTCTCTTTGGGTATTGACGATATCGGCAATACGGTGGCGTCCGACCTCACAGGCGCGACCATCGACGCAAACAAGGTGGTGGTTTCCGCATCTGAGGATGGCGGCGAACCTGTGGCGGTGGGCTTCCGAGCTAAAAAATCCAACGGCAAATACCGCTACTACTGGCTGTACCGTGTGAAATTCGGCATTCCCGCTACCAATCTTGCCACCAAGGGCGACAGCATCACCTTTTCCACTCCTACGATTGAGGGTACGATCCTGCGCCGCAACAAGGCGGACGCATTCGGCAAGCACCCCTGGAAGGCGGAGGTCACAGAGGGCGATGCCGGGGTCACCGCTTCGGTCATTACGGATTGGTACAAGCAGGTCTACGAGCCTGTAAAAGCGGCTTCGGGAGGTAATAAGTGATGGATAAGGAGCGCAGTGCAGTTATCAACATCGGCGGCGAGGAATACACCCTTGTCCTCACCACTAAGGCAACGAAAGAAATCGCCGGACGATACGGCGGTCTTGAAAATCTCGGAGATAAGCTGATGAAATCTGAGAATTTTGAAATGGCAATCGGTGAGATCGTATGGCTCATCACCCTGCTTGCCAATCAGAGCATCCTCATTTTCAATCTCAGAAACAGGGAGAATCCCAAGCCCCTGCTCACGGAGGACGAAGTGGAGCTTCTCACCGTTCCGTCTGACCTGGCAGAATACAAGTCTGCTATCATGGAGGCTCTGTATAAAGGAACCAAACGCAATATTGAAAGCGAGACAGACCCAAAAAACGCACAAGTCGGGTAACAGACGAAGAACTGTTTACCCGGCTTTTATATTACGGCATCGCCCAGCTTCACCTGACGCAGGATGAGGTTTGGATGATGCCGTTTGGTTTGCTCCTCGACCTTTGGGAATGTCACAAGCAGTACAGCGGGCAGGCAGTCCCCAAACGGGAGCGGTTTATTGACGACATTATCCCGGAGGGAATCTGACGAAAGGACGGTGGTGTGAATGGCAGATAACTTCGGATTGAAAATCGGGCTTGAGGGCGAAAAGGAATTCAAGAAGGCGCTGTCTGACATTAACTCGTCCTTTAAGGTTCTCGGCTCGGAAATGAAGCTGGTGGAATCCCAGTTCGGCAAAAACGATACTTCGGTGAATGCTTTGACAGCACGAAACCAAGTGCTGAACAAGGAAATTGAAGCACAGAAGCAGAAAATTGAAACCCTCCGCTCGGCTCTGGAAAATGCCGCTTCCTCCTTTGGAGAAAATGATAAGCGCACCCAGGCGTGGCAGATACAGCTAAATAACGCCGAAGCCGCTCTGAACGGTATGGAACGTGAACTCGACCAGAATAACGAGGCTCTCGCAAAAGCGGAAAGCGGTATGGACGAAGCCGGAGAAGCCGCCGATGAAATGAGCGATGAGCTTGACGATGCGGGCGATTCTGCGGAGAAGTCCGAGAGCAAATTCAGCGGACTCGGCACGACTTTGAAAGCCGTGGGTGCCGCGATGGGTGCTGTCGTTGTCGCGGCGGCTGCCGGAGCGGTGAAGCTCGGCAAAGAGGTCGTATCCGCATACGCTGATTACGAACAGCTTGTCGGCGGTATCGACACCCTGTTCAAGGACTCTTCAGCGGAAATGCAGCGATACGCCGCCAACGCCTACAAGACGGCGGGTATGTCTGCGAATGACTACATGGAAACCGTCACGGGTTTTTCCGCAAGCCTTATCTCTTCTCTCGGCGGTGATACGGAAAAAGCCGCGAAATATGCGGACATGGCTATCACCGATATGTCGGATAATGCCAATAAGATGGGTTCCGATATGGAGAGCATCAAGAACGCCTATGCAGGATTCAGCAAAGGTCAGTTCAATATGCTCGATAACCTTAAACTCGGTTACGGCGGCACGAAAACGGAGATGGAGCGTCTTCTTGCGGATGCGGAAGCCATCTCCGGCATTCACTATGATATTGACTCCTATGCCGATGTCGTTTCCGCTATCCACGTTATCCAAGAAGAGATGGATATCGCGGGAACGACCGCAAAAGAAGCGGACGCTACCATTTCCGGCTCTATCAGTTCGCTTCAGTCGGCGATTCAAAACCTCATCGTAGGATTCGGTGATGCCGATGCGGATATGGAAATGCTCTGCGAAAATATGGTGGATGCTTTTCAGACGGTCGTGAAAAACATCACGCCGGTTATTGAAAACATCGTCAAGGCTCTGCCAACGGTAGTTGAAGCCTTGATTCAGGCTATTGCCGATCTTCTTCCAACGCTCCTCGAAACGGTCACGGAATTATTCTCGCAGGTGCTTACTACGCTTTTGAGCCTGTTGCCGAGTCTTATTCCGGCAGCGGTCGAAGCGGTCATGACCATTGTCAATACGCTGATAGAAAATCTTCCGCTTCTTGTGGATGCGGCGGTTCAGCTTATAACAACACTCGTTTCCGGCATAGCGGCGGCTCTTCCGCAGTTCATCCCGGCAGCAGTCGAGGCGGTCATCACCATCGTCCAAGGTCTGGTGGACAGCCTTCCGATGATACTGGACGCAGCATTGCAGCTTGTGACCGGGCTTGCGCAGGGTATTCTTGACGCTATCCCCGTTATTATTGAAGCTCTGCCGGAAGTCATTATGTCTATTGTGAATTTCATCCTCGATGCCATTCCGCAGATCATTGACACCGGCATACAGCTTCTGACCTCTCTGGTCGAGGCTCTGCCGCAAATCATCGCCACCATAGTCGAGGCAATTCCTGAAATCATAGACGGCATCATCAATGCCGTGCTGAATGCCATACCGCAAATTATTGAGGCGGGCATAGAACTCCTCATTTCGCTGATCAAGGCTCTGCCGCAGATCATCACGACTATCGTGGCGGCTATCCCGGAAATCATCGGCGGTATTGTGGATGCGGTCATCGGAAACATCGACAAGATCATCGTTGCCGGTGTGGAACTGTTCGTTGCCCTCATTGAAAATCTGCCGACTATCATTATCGAAATCGTGAAAGCGGTTCCGCAGATCATAACCGGCATCGTTGAGGTGCTCGGCAAGGGTATCAGCAAGATGGCAGAGGTCGGTAAAAACCTTGTAAAGGGTCTGTGGGACGGTATTCAGGGTCTTGCCTCGTGGCTGTGGAATAAGGTCAGCGGATGGATTTCTTCCATCTGGGACGGTATCTGTGATTTCTTCGGAATCCACTCTCCGTCCAGAGAGATGGCTTGGGTCGGCGAAATGCTCGTCAAAGGCTTGTCCGGCTCTATCGAGGATAACGGCGATGAGGCTGTAAAGGCCGCAGAAGCCATGAGCGAGGACATTGACGATGTTATGAACGGACTCGCAAAAGATATGCAGACCGCTCTTCCGACCGACTTCAGTGTAAACGGAAATATCGGCTCAGCAATCACCGATGCCGCAAGAGGCGCGGTTCAGAGCGGTATGTCCATCATCCTCAACATCACGAACTTCAACAATTACTCCGGCGAGGACATTGAGCAGCTCACGAACGAGATCATGGTCACCGCCGGTCAGTTCGCAAAACGGAAAGGAGTGGTGTTCGCATGAACTACTTCGTTTACAACGGCATAAGCTCTGCGGATATGGGGATTCGCATCGAAAGCAAGAATGTCTTTTCCGCTCCGAAATATGACGTTCAGTTTGCGGAGATTCCCGGACGCCACGGCGATCTGATTGTCGGCGGCGGTCGGTATCCCAATGTGCAGATAACTTACTCCGTGTTCGTCCCGGCGAAAACGGTGTACGAGCTTGCAGAGAAAATCACCGCCATAAAACGGTGGCTCTATGCAAATCAAGACAGCTACCACACGCTCACCGATACTTACGATACGGCATTTTTCCGTAAAGCGGTGTTTGCTTCCCAACTTGACATCGAGGACGAACTGAATCGAATCGGAGTGTTTACCGTCAGCTTTTCCTGTCTGCCGTTCAGATATTCTTCTGACGGTCAGACGGCGGTGACCATTACTACTTCCGGGCAGTCGCTTACCAATCCCTACGGCTTTTCAAGCAAGCCTCTTATAAGGGTCAACGGAAGCGGCAGCGGTTCACTTACCGTCATTACCAACGGCTCGTTGAAGGTATGGCAGTTGCAGTCCATTGACGGGTATGTGGATATCGACTCAGAGCAGATGAACTGCTTCAAAGGGACCGTTCTGAAGAATGACAAGGTGTCCGGGAATGGATTTCCAATCCTTGAGTCCGGGACGAACACCTTTGCCTTTACAGGCGGTGTGACTTCCGTTTCCGTGACTCCGAGGTGGTGTACGCTATGATACCGATTCTCTTCAAAGCGGACGCTACCGTTTTTACCACTTTCGGTATCGGCGTTCTCCGGGACTGCACCTCATGCGAGATAACCGAGGAGCGTAACGGTGCCTTTGAGTGCGTTTTCAAATATCCGACAAACGGACAGCTTTATGAGGAGATAAAGACCGAGCGGCTCATAAAGGCAAAACCCAACGACACCGCAAACGACCAGATGTTCCGCATTTACCGCATCACGACACCGCTGAACGGTATCGTCACGGTATATGCGCAGCACCTCTCCTATGATCTGTCCAACGTTGCGGCTCTGCTGTGGTCATCGGAAAGCATCTCTCCGTCCCTTGCGATGGAGAGGCTTTTTGCAAATACGGCAACCGAACACAATTTCACCTGCCAGACGGACTACTCGGCGGCAAAACCGTTCTCGGTGTCCAAGCCAAAAAGTGTCCGTGCCTGTCTCGGCGGCACCGCAGGCTCGTTTCTCGATCTGTGGGGCGGTGAGTTTGAATGGGATAACTTCCTTGTCAAACATCATCAGGGACGCGGTCAGCAAACTGGCGTGGTGATCGAGTACGGCAAAAACCTCACCTCGGTGGAGCATGATAATGACAACACCGAGGTCTACACGGATATGCTCCCTTATGCGGTGCAGACCGCCGAAGACGGAACAGAAACCGTCATCACGCTGCCGGAGGTGCTTCTCCCAATAACGGACAGCACACTCGTGCAGGATAAGACCCTTATCAAGGATTTCACGGAGTCCTTTGACTACGGCACCGTGATTACCGCAGATTTGCTTCGTGCAAAGGCAAACAGCTATCTGTCGGCAAACCCTATGGGCGTGGCTATGCCTACGCTGACGGTAGCCTTCGAGCCTTTGTGGAAACAGCCGGAGTATGCCGCAGTCCTTGAGCGTGTGTCTCTCTGCGATACCGTTACGATCCGACACTCGCTTCTGGGCATCACTTCAAAGGCGAAGGTCATCAAGACCGTGTACGATACCCTCGCGGAGAAGTATGTTTCCATTACGCTCGGCAGTTCAAAGGCAAACCTCATCAACAATGTCACGGCAGCGCAGACCGCAGCGGAGTCCGTATCCGCAAAAGTTGACCGCTTCCCGGCGCTTATAAACTCCGCAATTAAAACCGCTACGAGCCTTATCACGGGTCAGAGCGGCGGTTATGTCGTTATCCACACGGATACCGACAGCGGAAAGCCTTATGAACTGCTTATCCTTGATACGCCGGATATCGAGAGCGCCGTCAATGTATGGCGGTGGAATCTCGGCGGTCTCGGCTTTTCGGATAACGGCTACAACGGTCCCTACGAAACGGCAATCACCGCCGATGGGCAGATCGTAGCCGACTTCATAACTTCCGGCTCTCTTGTGGCGAACATCATCAAAGCCGGAGTGCTTTCTTCACAGGACGGCTCCTCCTGGTGGGATTTGGAGAGCGGCGAAATCCACCTCTCCGCATATGCCACCACCACGCAGGTGGAAGAGGTTTCCGACCGTGTCGAGGTCATTGAAGACCAGAAGATGTACCGCCTTGTCATTACCTCAAGCAACGGGAACATCTTCAAGAACAACGAAATCCACACCACGCTTTCGGCTATGGTGTTCTCCTGGGATGAGAATATCACCGACACGCTCGATCCGAACCAGTTCATCTGGACAAGGGTGTCGGACGATGAGGAAGCCGATGAAGAATGGAACGCCGCCCATTTCGGCGGTACAAAATCTATCGAGATCACAACGGCTGATGTCAATGTGAGGGCAACCTTCTTCTGCGACCTCATTGACACAACTACAAGAGCCAGCTTGCTTGGCTGAAAGGAGTTTTATTATGAGCAGAGCACAGGGGCAATTTACGATTATTGACTACAATGACGCGCTTACCCTCACGGGTTTCATCGGCTCGAACCTTGCGAAAACGCAGATGTATAACCCGGACAACGGAAGTTACACCCCGGACTGGACTTCATCGAATATGGTGCTGACTCCGAGTCTGTACATCATTGGTACGACAACCGACCAGATCACTTCGGCGAATGTCACCTCGGTCAAGTGGTACGAGGGTTCAAGCACTACGGCGATCACCGCCAATACCACCTACGGTTTGAGCGGTACGAAGAGCCACATTCTTACCATCAAGAAAAACACGATGGCGGGACTTCCCGGTATGGACTACCGCTGCGTGGTTACCTACAGGGATGACAGTACCGGGCTTACGCTCACGCATCCCATTACCATTTCGCTTTCGAGAGTCGTAAACGGTTCCGGCATCGTTGACCTCATCGTCACCACGCCGAGCGGTAATGTCTTCAAGAATACCGAAGTGGCTTCTCTTACCGCCAAAGCGGAACTGTGGAGAGGTTCGACCGTGGACACCACCAATGTTACCTACAAGTGGGCGATGATGGACCCGTCCGTCACTTCGTCCTCTTCGCCCGGGTATGATGCCGACTTCGGTGTGGGTTGGAGAAAACTGACCGATACCTCCGGGCAGTATTCCGGCACTACCACAGCGACTATTACGGTTTACGCTGCGGCGGTCGACAGCTACGCGGTTCTCAAATGCTGCGCCAAAGATACCGATTCCGCTTCCGCGACCTACAACACCAAGTTCTATGATGTTGCCACCTTTATAGACAACTCCGACCCCATCCAGGTGGTCATAACCTCCACGGGCGGCGATGTCTTCAAGAACGGCGAAGGCTCGACCGTGCTGACGGCGGTATGCTATCAGGCGGGCGAGGAAATCGACTCCGCAGGGACCGGCACATACACCTGGACGAAATACAAAAAGGACGGCACCATCGACACCTCCTGGGGAACGAGCGGCACCAAAACCGGCAAGACCCTCTCGGTATCCGGCTCGGATGTCGATACCAAGGCAACCTTCATGGTCGTAGTCGTTCTGTAAGGCGGTGATTCCATGAGAGCTGTTGCGCAGTTTACCATCACAAGCCTTTGTGATGTCACTACAAGCGATACCGCGCCGGAAAATCCGTATATGGGACAGCTCTGGGTCAACACCAATGTCACGCCGCCCGAAACGATGATATGGAACGGTTCTGCGTGGGTCATACAGAACAATCTGGAAAACCTGCGCACGACCGTTTCCACGCTGACCACCAAGAGCGCCGAGTTCCAGCAGTCCGTTGACGGGCTGAACAGCTATGTTTCAAACCTCACGCAGACGGTCGAAACGGTCAGCGGAGATCTGACGGAGGAACAGCAGAAGGTGCTTGCCGCCGAAGGACGCATTTCCGAATTGGAACACACCGTGGACGGTCTTTCCCTTGCGGTGGAGCGGCAGTATGTCGGCGGCATCAACTTCATCAAAAACTCCGCAGGGCTGAATGGCATAACGGATGACTGGATATACACGGGAACGGTAGAAACCGATGCTTCGACCGATGTGCAGAACAATACCACCTCGGATTCCTGCTTCAAGCTCGGTTCGACCTCTGCTTCTACGCTGAAGCAAGTCATCACGGGGCTTGTGACAGGCGGATCGTATGTATTTTCCCTCCGTGCGAAAAAGACAACGGCGGGTTATTCGAGTTATGCAAGGATTCAGTACAACGGCAATAAATATGCCTATGCCTTCAATACGACCTCGACCTTCGGCTGGACGGAATACAGCTTTGTTCTTGACGATGTTCAGGACAGTACCATCACGCTGTATATTTATAACCGATATGCCGATCTGTATGTCTCGGATATGATGCTTGCCGAGGGAAACGCAGTTCACAAATGGACTCCCGCTCCGAACGAGATTTATACCGAAGAAGTCAAAATCGACCACAGGGGCATCGAGGTTTCCAATGCCGCCTCCTCGCAGCGGACTGTCATCACGAACACGGAGTTTTCCGGCTACTACAACGAAGAAAAAATCTTCACTCTTAACAAAGACGAAACCCAGACGAAAAAGACCACGGTTGACGGTGAGCTTATGGTAGGCAAGACGAAATTCGTGCCGATGCCTACCGCTTCCGAGGGCTTGAACATCGTCATACTCGATTAAGGAAGGAGGAGCATTATGGCATTAAGCGGTGAGTTTCAAAACTACCCGGTAAATAACTTCGGCCTGTACTGTACATGGTCGGCAACGCAGTCGGTCACGGGAAACTACTCCGATGTGACCCTCAATGTCTATCTGCATTACTACACCATTTCGGTCGGTTCGAGAAGCGACTCAACCATTGCGATTAACGGCACTTCCGAAACTTATACGGCGGCTGCTATCGAAGATTACACCTCCGGCTATAAGAACAAATTGCTGAAGACGAAGACGGTCCGTGTAAATCACAGTTCAGACGGTACGGCAACGAACATCCCGCTGTCGGCTTCCTGGCGGTTCAGCGGCACCTATTCAAGCGTATATGTCGGAACGATTACCGCCTCCACAACTATTAACCTTGACAGCATTGACCGAACAGCGCCCACGGTATCCTTCAGCACCTCAAACATTACGGCAAGCGGATTCAAGATTTCTGCCACCTCATCCGCTACTTCTGACATCTGGCAGTACAGCACGAACGGTGGCTCTTCCTGGACGCAGTTCTCTACGACTGCCGGAACATCCGCTTCGGTCACTCTTTCGTCCCTCTCACCGAATACGAGTTATACGGTCAAGGTCAGAGCGAGAAAGAAGTCCAACCAAGTCTACGGCACATCTTCGGCTGCTACTGTCAAAACCCTCGGCGGTTCGGTTCTGAACAGCGTTTCAACGGTCACGGCGGACAATTCGACCGTTACGATTTCCTTGAATGTGACGGTCTACAATTCTTCCTATACTCACACGCTGACGCTCAAAAACGGCCCGTCCACATACCTTACCATCAGCGGTCTTTCGTGGGCTGCGGGAACTGCCGCAAGAACGATCACGCTGTCCTCCACGCAGAGGTCAGACCTTCTTTCGTATATGGCTTCCATCAAATCGTTCACGGGGACATTCTCCATCGCAACGATGAGCGGCTCTACGCAGATAGGTTCGGCTTCCACGGCAACGGCAACAGTACAGACCACCTCGGCGAACTCCGCACCGACTCTTTCCGGCTTTACCTATAAGGACAGTTATTCCACCACCACGGCGATAACCGGCAACGACCAGTATTTCATCCAAGGATACTCGAAATTGCAGGTCACGCCCGGAACGGCAACGGTTAAGAATGGTGCGTCCATTGCGAACTACACGGCAACGTGCAATGGTGTGAGCGTTTCCAATACCACAGGAGCGGCTATCACGGTCGGTACGGTTTCCAAGAGCGGTACGGTGGCTGTTGTCTTGACGGTCACAGACAGCAGAGGCTATACGGCAAGTGTCACGCAGAATATTACCGTAGTCGCATATGCAAGTCCGAAGGTGTCCTCGGTATCGCTTCGGCGAACCAATGACATTGAAACGGAAATGCAGCTCATTTTCAACGGCTCGTTTTCGCCGATCACGATTGCAAGCGTGAACAAGAACAGTCTTCTGTATGTTCGATACCGCTACAAGCTGACAAGCGCATCGTCCTACGGCTCATACACAAGCATTCTGTCGGCGGTCACGGTCAGCGGTACTTCCTTCTCTTACAGCAATTTGGAACTCTGCGACCTTCCGTCAAATTCGTCCTACGACTTCCATCTTCAGATATGTGACAAGTTAAGCACCGCTGCGGCTCTCGATCTCTATTTTGTCGTTCCGCAGGGTACGCCTCTTGTTGCTCTCCGCAAGCAGAAGGTCGGTATCAACACACCGACACCTACCGTTGCCTTGGATGTTGTGGGTGATGCGAAGGTCAGCGGAACGCTCACAGCGACTACGCTTTCCGGCACACTCGCCGCAAGCAAGCTGTCCGGCACGGTAGCCATCAGCAAAGGCGGTACGGGTGCGACAACTGCTGCGACCGCCTGTTCAAACATCGGCGCTTTGCCGAAGAGCGGCGGCACCATGACCGGGCAGATCAGCCGCAGCAACAACAGCGGTATGTGGATATACGGTCGAGACAATGCGATTATTCGAGGTACGACAAATTCATCCACGAGCAACTTCTATCCGCTGATTTCCGGCAAAGCCACAAGCGGCTCATGGGATGTCGGGGTTCTCGGAAGTTATCTTTATCTTTCCTACGCAACCGATACTAACTACAATGCCGGGACGAACACTACGACCACAGCGTATTTCAACACAAGCGGTAATTACTCCGGCAAGGCGGCGAATGTCACGGGTACCGTTGCATTAGCGAATGGCGGTACGGGTGCAACCTCTGCGGCTTCCGCAAGAACAAACCTCGGTGTTTCCGTCACCTCGCTTTACAGCGGAACGCTCTCGTCCGGCAGTACGACATTCAATTACGGAAACTACAATTTCTATGTCATCATCGGTGTGCCGAAATCAAGCTCATCCATTATGACGTTGGTAGTGCCGAAAGCGGCGATTACAACTTCTGTAGCGACCTATCAGATTGCCGATGAAGCGAACTATCTGTGCATTAAACTCTCTTACTCAGGCTCAACTTGTACCCTCACAATCGGCAACGCAAGCGCGACCGGCTCGGTTACTAAAGTATATGGGGTGAACTGATATGCAAATAAAGAAAAATGAAAAAGGGGTCATTACGGATTTTGCCGTTATCGGAAATCTGGTAGACGGCATCGAAGTTGAGGAACCCGCCGACCTTGAACATTTTGAGAGTCACTTTGACGCTTATTCTGTCCGGGACGGAAAACTCATATTTGACGATGAGCAGGATGCCGAAAACCAAGAAAACGCTCTGAAAGATGATCTCCGAACACGCCGTGAGCGCGAATGTTTCTCTTTCGTCAACCGAGGGCAGCTCTGGTACGGTATGCTCACCGTCAAACAAATCGCCGAACTGACGGCCTGGTATAAAGCGTGGCTGAAGGTTACGGAAACAAAGGTCGTGCCGGAAAAACCGTCATGGCTCGAATAAGGAATCAAGGCATCCGTGGAGGGTGCCTTTTTTCATACAAAAAATTAAGGAGGTATTTCCAATGAAAGAATTCTGGACAACCATTCAGGTCATTTTCGCCGCCATCGGTGGGTGGCTCGGATGGTTCTTGGGAGGATGTGATGGGCTTTTGATTGCACTCTTGGCTTTTGTAGCCATTGACTATGTTACGGGTGTGATGTGCGCCATCGTTGACAAAAAGCTGTCCTCTGCCGTGGGCTTTAAGGGCATCTTCAAAAAGATACTCATTTTCGCCCTTGTCGGTGTGGGACACATTCTTGACACGATGGTTATCGGGACCGGCTCGGTTCTGCGCACCGCAGTCATCTTCTTCTATCTTTCCAACGAAGGCATTTCCCTTATTGAGAACGCGGGACATCTCGGCTTGCCGATTCCCGCAAAACTGAAAGCTGTCCTGGAGCAGCTCCACGACAGAGCCGAAAAGGAGGACAAATAATATGGCAACTGTAATGACGAGTGCGGAGTTCGTAAAACGGCTCAAGGCTGCGGCAACCGACTACAAGACCCTCTATGTGATGGGCTGCTTCGGTGCGCCGATGAATTCCGCAAACAAGAAACGCTACACCTCGAACCACTCCTACAATAAGCAGGCGGCGAGAACGGCAATGATCAATGCCGCAACAGCCGATACCTTCGGCTTCGACTGCGTTTGCCTTATCAAGGGCATTCTGTGGGGATGGAGCGGTGATAAGAACAAGACCTATGGCGGTGCCGGTTATGCCGTCAACGGTGTTCCTGACATCGGTGCCGACAGCATGATTAAGGTTTGCAGCGGTGTTTCCACGAACTTCAGCGGCATCGTTCCCGGCGAAGCTGTTTGGATGGAAGGTCACATCGGCGTATATGTCGGTGACGGTCTTGCGGTGGAATGCACCCCGAAGTGGGACAACAAGGTTCAGATCACCGCTGTCGGCAACATCGGCAAAAAGTCCGGCTACAACACTCGCACCTGGACGAAGCACGGCAAACTGCCTTATGTGGACTATTCCGTTCAGCCTGTGAAGCCTGTCGAACCTTCCAAGCCGACCGAAACCGACACCCCGGCATCGACCGAAATCAAGGAAGGCAGCAAGGTGGAAATCAAAGCATCTGCCGAGAAATACAATCCTGCCTCGTGTGCCATTCCCGGATGGGTCAAGAGCGACTACTACCACATCGTCACGCAGACTACTGCGGGCGGCAAGCCTGTCGTAAAGGGCGGTAAGACCTGTGTGCTGCTCGGCAAGAAGGTCAAAAAGTCCGGCGGCAGCGAGGTCGCGGGCATCAACACCTGGGTGGCTGTTGATAATCTCTCCGTTGTCGGCACGAAGGCAAAGACCGAAACCTACCGTGTCCATACCGTTGTCAAGGGCGATACGCTCTGGGGCATCGCACAGAAGTATCTCGGCACCGGCACCCGTTACACCGAAATCATGAAGCTGAACGGGCTGACGTCCACGCTCATTTTCAGCGGTCAGAAACTGAATATCCCTAGCTGATATGAAGCCCATCGAGGATTTTTCTTCGGTGGGCTTTATTTTTTTGTCTGTTTTTTCCGAAATGCCTTCCTCATGTTCATGGGATAGTGAGGAGGTGGTTCACACATGACAGACCATCAGAAAACAAAGATAGTCGAAATGAGAAAAGCCGGATGCGGCTATTCAGAAATATCCAAAGCTCTGTCCGTTTCGAGAGATACCGTCAAGACCTTCTGCCGCCGAAACAACATCACGGTAGACAGCACCGAAGAACCGAAAGAGACGGCGGGAATCTGCCCGGAATGCGGAAAGCCGATAACGCAGATATCCGGCAGAAAGCCGAAGCGTTTTTGTTCGCCAGAGTGTCGGCAGAAATGGTGGAACGCTCACCCGGAGCGTATAGGTCAGAAAGCGGTGTATGAATATGTTTGCCACAACTGCGGTCAGTCCTTTACCGCCTATGGAAACAGTCACAGAAAATACTGCTCCCATGAATGCTATGTAGCGGCAAGGTTCAAAGGCGGTGAAGCCCGTGACTAAAGAGCAGATGACAGCGGAAACCAAATATCAGGCAAGCATCGCTCCGTTCCGAATTATGCTGAAAAACGGGCAGATTTCCACAGAGGATTATCGTGTGATAGACACAATACTCACCGAAAAATACCATCCGATTTTCGTTCAATTTATTCCTCCGAATTGACTGGATATGCCCAACTTTTAGAGGTAATATGTCCACTACCGAAGGAGGGATACAATGGAAAAAACTATAGTAAACATTGCCCCTGCCGCAGCGGAAACCCCTCGCACAAAAAGAGTGGCGGCCTATGCCAGAGTTTCCTGCGGCAAGGACACCATGCTGCATTCTCTGGCGGCGCAGATTGATTATTACCGCGACTACATCATTCGGAATCCCGAATGGCGGTTTGCCGGGGTCTACGCTGACGAAGCTAAAACAGGCACCAAGGACAACCGTGAACAGTTTCAGCTTCTCTTGACCGAATGCAGAAATGGTAATGTCGATATGGTCATTACCAAGAGCATATCTCGGTTTGCGAGGAACACGGTCACGCTTCTTGAGACTGTTCGTGAACTGCAAGGTCTCGGCGTGGACGTTTTCTTTGAAGAGCAGAATATTTACACCTTGAGTGCCGAGGGAGAAGTCATGCTGACGCTGCTTGCGTCCTTCGCCCAGGCAGAGAGCCTTTCGGTCAGCGATAACTGCAAGTGGCGAATTCGTAAGGGCTTTGAGGAAGGGCGGGCATCCACCTGCACCATGCTCGGATACCGCCTGGTTGACGGTGAAATCACGCTCATTGAGGAAGAAGCCAAAATCGCAAAGCGGATATTCGATTTGTACCTTGCCGGACACGGTCTTCAGAAAATCGCCAATATGCTGAACGAGGAAGGGCAGCACAGTATCTACGGAAATGAGTGGCACACATCGACCGTCAGAAAGGTTCTGACGAACGAGAAGTATTGCGGCGATCTGCTGCTTCAAAAGAGCTACCGTGAAAACCACCTCACGAAGAAAATGCGTCCCAACACCGGGGAGCTTCCGCAGTATTTTGTAGAAGACGATCATCCCGCCATTGTCAGCAGAGAGACCTTTGCCGCAGTCCAGAAAGAGATTGAACGCCGAGCGGAAGAAAAAACACAGCCGGTCGGCTCGACAAGCGTCTTTACAGGGAAAATCCGATGCTCATGCTGCGGAAAGAATTACCGCCGGAAAACAACACCTTATAACATCGTCTGGTGCTGTTCGACCTACAACTCCAAAGGAAAGAAATACTGCCCTGACTCAAAGGTCATCCCGGAGGAAACGCTGAAACGGGCGGTAACAGACATATTGAAAACGGACGGATTTTCGGACGAGGCATTTCAAATGCAGGTTTGCACGATAGAGGCTCATCCGGGCAATCTGCTCCGTTTCATTTTTACGGACGGTTCAACTGCTGATTATGTGTGGAAAGACCGCTCTCGTTCCGAAAGCTGGACAGACGAAATGAAAGCCGCCGCCGGAAGAAAGACAAAGGAAAGGAACGCAAGTCATGGCAAATAAGACAGTCAAGAAAATCGAAGCCACGAAGCCTACGCTGTCGGCACAGTATTCGACTTTCACCCGAAAGCGAAAGGTCGCAGCCTATGCCCGTGTCTCAACGGCAAAGGAGGAACAGGAAAACTCCTTTGACGCACAGGTCAGTTATTACACGCAGAAAATACAGGCAAATCCCGAATGGGTCTTTGTTGAAGTGTATTCCGATGAGGGCATCACCGGCACGAACACCAAAAAGCGTGAAGGCTTCAACAGAATGATAGAAGATGCTCTTGCCGGGAAAATCGACCTTATTCTCACCAAGTCCGTCAGCCGTTTCGCACGAAACACGGTTGATAGCCTTGTCACCATTCGGCAGCTCAAGGAGAAAGGTGTGGAGGTTTTCTTCGAGAAAGAGAACATTTACACCCTCGATGCCAAGGGCGAATTATTGCTTACGATCATGTCCTCGCTTGCACAGGAAGAAGCAAGGTCGATTTCAGAAAACACCTCATGGGGTCGAAGAAAGTCCTTCGCAGACGGAAAGGTCAGCCTCGGCTATTCCAATTTTCTCGGTTACGACAAGGGTCCCGATGGGGAGCTTGTAATCAATGAGGAGCAGGCAAAAATCGTGCGGAGAATTTATGCGGAGTTCCTCGCCGGAAAAACTCCGGGCGGCATAGCGAAAGGCTTGACCGCTGACGGCATTGAAACGCCTGGTCACAAGAAGGTGTGGCAGGCTTCCACGGTGCTGAACATTCTGAAGAATGAGAAGTATTACGGGGCGGCCATACTTCAGAAGCAGATAACCGTATCGTATTTGACGAAAGAGAAGCGTCCCAACACGGGCGAACTGCCCATGTACTATATTGAAAAAGACCATGAGCCTATTGTCTCCCCGGAAACTTTCCAGATGGTGCAGGAAGAAATGCGCCGCAGACAGGAAGCCGGAAGCAATATGCAATGTGTGTCCATTTTCTCAAGCCGAATCATCTGCGGTGACTGCAGCGGTTACTACGGCAGAAAGATATGGCATTCAAGCACCAAGTACACCGCATGGCACTGGCATTGCAATGCCAAGTTCCAGAAGCGAAAATACTGTGAAACACCGACCCTCAAAGAGGAAAGCCTGGAAGAGACCTTCGTTGAGGTGTTTAATGGGCTGATCGCCGACAAGGACGAAATCATAGAAAACTACCGTCTTTGCATCGATGCCGTTACCGATGACAGCGAGTATCGCAGACAGCTTGAGGATTTGAACAACGGCTGCGGCGAAGTTCAGACGCTGATACGAAGCCTTCTGATGACCTACAGCCGACAGGATACCGCCGAAGACATCCATGAGAAACTCCAAGAATATGAGGAGCGGCTCGATACGATGGCTCGGCTCAAGCAGGAGCTTGATTTGAAGATAGCCGCCTGCGCCGCCAAGCGTGTGCAGATAACCGGCTTCCTGAACGAGCTTATGAAGCATGACGCTCCGCTGACAAAGTTCGACCCGCTCGTATGGCAGGCGGTCATCAATTACGCTACGGTCAACCGTGACTGCACGATTACCTTTACCTTCCGGGACGGGACCGAAAAGACCGTGCCAATCAAGAACGGTGTCCGTCCTTACACAAAACGCAATAAGCCGCAGGAGGTTGACGGCAATGACGGATAAGAATCTGCTTGTAATCACCCCTCACAGAAAAGAACCAGGCAAGCAACGCATCGCCGCCTACTGCCGGGTTTCAAGCCGAAGCGATGAACAACTGAACAGTCTGGCAAATCAGATCGATTTCTACCGCAGTCGATTCGAGAACGATGATACCGTTGTCTTTGTCGGCATCTACGCTGAAGAGGGACTCTCCGGCACCCAAGCGGAAAGTCGACCACAGTTTATGAAAATGATTGAGGACTGCTGGAGCGGTCTTATAGATTGTATATGGACAAAAAGCGTATCCCGGTTCGGAAGGAACACCGTGGATACGCTTATTTACACCCGTGAGCTTCGGTCCCTGGGCATTGACGTTTTCTTCGAGAAAGAGAACATCCACTCCACCGATTCCTCCGGGAAACTCATGCTCACGCTCATGGCGGCTTTTGCCGAGTCCGAGTCAGAAACGATGTCGGAGAATATAAAATGGGGCAAGCGAAGAAGATATGAGCAAGGCATCACGGGGAGCATCACGCTCAACGGAATGTACGGCTTCCGGCAGAACAAAGGCGTCGTAACCGTTGTGGAGGATGAAGCTGATCTGGTTCGGCGGATATACAAGGACTTCATTGACGGCTACAGCTACGGCGAAATAACCGACAGGCTTATTGCCGATGGGGTGCCGACCCGAATGCCTGGTGCAACCTGGGCAAAGACCACCATTCAGCACATTATCCGAAATGAGAAATACTGCGGTGACTGCCTGTTTCAGAAGGCATTTATCGCAAACTCCATCACGCATCAGCAAGTCCGAAATAATGGAGAACTGCCGAAATATCTGGTGGAGGACTGCCTTCCGGCAATCGTGGATAAAGAGACATGGAAGCTGGCACAGGCTGTTGCAGCAAGGCACACACCACACAGACAGGCACCGAATGAGCGGTATCCGTTTACAGGGAAACTGTTCTGCGGTGTTTGCGGTAAGCCTTACTACTATTATCATTATACGACCACCAACAAGCAGCCTCTTGCCGCGTACCGCTGTATGAGCCGAAAGACCCAATCGGCGGTCGAAGTGCCGGGGCAAACCTACACTCCACCGCACAAGGCCACCTTCAACCGCAATGCCTCGCCGGAACTGATAGCGTACAGAGAACGATACTGCAAACCGCCGAAGGAAAGACCGATGCTCTGCACAGACGTCCGCATTCCGATTGACCTGCCGCAGAAGGCATTTTGCCGAGCGTGGAATCTCATCGTGGCAAAGAAGCTCCGCTATCAGGCAACGCTGCGGTCAACGGTCGATAATGCCGAGGACATCCTCGTCCGATACCGTGCGGAAGAGATGTGTCTTCTGATTGATGAGATTGGAAAACTTACCGAGTTCAGTTATCCGCTCATGCTAAAAACGCTCGACAAGGTCGTTGTAAATGCCAACGGGAAGCTGACATTCATCTTTCAGTCCGGCATAAAAATCACAGTATAATTGCTCCGAAAACGCAAGTGTGACTATGAAAATACCCTCGTTTTTTATGGGTAAAATCATAGTCACACTTTTTCCTTTTACAGATATTCCGAGCGGAATGAAACCTTCGGCAGCAATGTTCTCCGTTCTGCAACGGCATCCCGGCTCGGCTCTGTTCATCCGAAAAGAGCCGAAAATGCCGTGTTTAGGCGGCTTTTACGGGGTGGGTTCAAATGAACCCATTGATGAACCCAGTGGGTTCAAACGCATAGGGAAAATTAAATTGTATCAATGCCATAGTTATTACGCAAACAGGTATTGGACGAACACCTATTTCTTCAGCGGCGGCTTCGCCGTGAAGTGTTCGCTCTGATCCGCAACAGAAAAGCACCGTCTTGGGAGTGATCCCGAGACGGCGTTTTTTCTATATTTCTGAAGCGTTCTAAAACTTTACATTTGTATACCTTCAATGCTAAGGAGGGGTGTGCTGTGATGACTTTCCTGTATATGAATCTCAAAAAGGTGTACTGCGGTATTCCCTCATTTTCAAACTCAATTTAACCAAGGAATAAAAAAGAAGATATGAAGTAATCAAACTAAAGAATCTGAATTCTAAGATACGGTTTTTACTTCTGCAATTCCCGGTTTTTGCAATAAATTAAAAAACTCATTAATTGCGTTGTGATGCTGCATTGGATGTCTCATACCTGTTCTTCGTTTACAGAATGTGAAAGTAACCGATTCCTTTGCACGGGATAATGCCACAAAGAATGTGCAGCGATCTTCATCCGGCTGGTTCCTAAAGTTCCAGAAAGCAGAGTCTTCCAATCCAACAAAATATACAGCAGAGTATTCCAGCCCCTTGCTTTTGTGGATTCGGCTGGTAAAACAAATGGCAGATGCTGAGGGCATTACGGAAATGCTGAAAGCCAACGACCAAATGGAATGGGTCGGGCGGATGAATTCCTGCCGAGACCGTGCATCCGAAACTGTCTATCATCAAGTAATCTATACATAAGGCAAGGCCCTTCGTATCAAGTCAAGAAAATGATACGAAGGGTCTCTTTTTGCTTATTGCGCTTTCAAAAATCCGGATTCAAAGGCATCGGGGATAATAAAGCGCTTCACGCCCTGCTCAAAGCGGACGGTCACATATCCCCTGTTCAGCTCGATCACCTTGCCAATGCCGAACTTAGCGTGAGCCACAGCGCTTCCAACGGCAACGCCGGAAACATCGACCTTCGGTTTTTCGGGCTGTTGGGGCTTTGCGGGAGCGATCGGAGATTTCACGCCGAAGGCAGCAGTGACAAAATCCGGCTTAGCCGGTGGCGTCCGAGTTGGAGCGGGGGCTTTGGGCGGCTCCGGCTCCTCGTCCGCTTCCGGAACATCGGCTTCGTCAATTTCCGGCGCATGAGCCAAGAGCGGTTCCGCCCGACGCTCTTTTTGCTTGTCTTGAAAAGCTTGGCGAGCTTGCGGATAAAGCCAGTTCACCGGAGCTGGACAAAGAAATCTGCATGGTGCTGAAACAGATCACAGCAGAATTTCTGCTGCCGGAAAAGGGATGATGCGCTATGGCGGTGACAGGCTTTTGGCCTGTGTTCAAAAACCTGAAAGCCACGCTGGACTACGCCGACAATCCCGACAAAACCACCGCACTGGAATATCTCGACGAGGATTTGTACGCCGCCCTGCGCTACGCAGAGAACGATAACAAGACCGACCGCAAAATATTTGTCGGCGGCATCAACTGCTCGGCGCAGAACGCCTGCGCCGAAATGATCGCCGTACAGCGACGGTTTGGTCTGCGTGGCAAGGTGGTCGGTTACCACGGCATTCAGAGTTTTCGTGAGGGTGAGGTTACACCGGAGCGGGCGTTCGCCATCGGCAAGGAAACCGCACGGCGAATGTGGGGCGACCGATATCAGGTGCTGGTTACCGTTCACCTGAACACCGACAATGTGCATTGCCACTTTGTTGTGAATCCTGTGTCCTTCAAGTGTACAGTCGTTCGGCCCTGCGCTGCAGGAGCGGGCTAGCGCTCGAGCAGCCGAAGCATACCGGCGTGGAGCGCGGAGGTTGTCGGCATGGCGGGAACCGCGCCAAAAGCGGTTGCGGTCAGCGAACCGGCCACGCAGGAAACGCCGAGAATGTGCTGCAAAACCTGCGGCGCGGGAATTCTGTCGCAGCAGTCGCAGAGCAGCAGCTCGGAAAGGAAGGTTCCCCAGAAGGCGTCTCCGGAGCCGGTGGTGTCCAGCGCGGTGACCTGAATCGTGTGCTGCCGCAGAAAAACGCCGTTTCTGCATAGGCAGAGGCAGCCGTCGGCGCCAAGCGTAACGACAAGCATCCGAATATCGTAACGTTCCAGAAGCTCCCGCATTCCGGCCGTGTGATCGGCGGCCTTTGTCAGAAATTCAAGCTCCTCCTCGGAAAGCTTGACAAGGTCGGCATAGCGCAGTCCCTCGCAGATTGCATGATAGGCGGAGTCGGTATCGGGCCAAAGCGGCAAACGGAGGTTGGGGTCAAACGCGATCGCCGCGCCCTTTGACCTTGCATGTCTCACCGCCTCAAGGGTAGCCGAGCGCACCGGCTCGGCAGTCATGGAGACCGAGCCGAAATGGAAGATACCCGCTTGCTCCAGAAGCGTCAGCGGCAGCTCGGCGGATCGGAGCATACAGTCGGCGCTATGCTGGCGGTAAAAGCTGAAGGATCGATCCCCGCGCTCGTCCAGAGAGACAAACGCCAAGGTGGTCGGCGCCGTCTCGCTGCGCAAAAGGCCGTCGGTGCATATGCCGTTGCGCTCCATTGTGCTGCGGATCAGCCGTCCGAAGACGTCATTGCCGACTTTGCCGATAAATGCGGTCTGCATATTCAAATGGGAGGCGGCGGCCAAAACATTGCTCGGAGCGCCGCCGGGAGCGCCCAGATAGGACACCTTCCCGCTCTCCTGCTGCCCGCCGGGAACAAAGTCGATCAAGGCTTCTCCAAGCGCAACAATGTCGTACTTCGGCGCTGCTTCGCAGCGGATGCACGCGCCGTTGCGTTCTTTGAGGGAGGCCTCCGCGTTGGCGCGGAACACGAGTCTCGGGGCGCGGGTCGGATCCGCCTCCGGAAACGTCTGCGCTCCTTCAAAGCAGTATAGTTCAATGGGCGCGGGGCCATTGAACACAACGCACTGCACACGGCCGTGCGGTGTATCGTTTTCAACCGGCGCAAACTGAGGTCGGAAGCCGTATGCACTCAGCTCCCGGAATGATGCGGCAAAATCGTGCGCGGAAAGACCGATGTGCTCCAGACCGAGTATTTCCGAAGAGTCGGATGGGTAGTCCTTGTCAAGGCGCTGACAGAATTCGAATTTCGTTCCGAAGGGAGCGATCAGATTGAAGTATTTTGTTCCGGTTCCGAAAACCTTCGGGTTAAAAAAGGGAACACCTCTGTCGTGCTCAAGCTCGAGACCTTTTGAAAGCAGCGCACGCAGAAGGGCACCGGCATCCGGGGTCTCAAGGGCGATGTGCTCAAGCCCGACGATCTTGTCCGGCGCGCGGGACGGCGCGTCCCCCTCGGCGGTGACGAGGCGCAGACGAAAATTTCCGCAAACATAGAGTCTGCCATCGTCGACGGGTAGAAAATGCAGAACGGATTCCAGCCAGCGTCCCGCTTCATCCAGCGAGGGGACGGGCAATTCGATGCAGTGCAAGCGCATAATAAGCTCCTCTTATTGGCTGTGGCGCGAAAGAACGCCCAGATAGATGCTGCTGAGAAGGATCTGCTTTTGCTCAGCGGCGCGGTCCTTGATGCGGCGCAGGATCTCCTCGCCCGCCATTTTGCCCAGCTCGTCGACCGGCTGAGCCACCAGACGTACCGGCGAGGATTCGAGGAGAGGAGAGTCAAAATCCGAAAAGCAAACCAGCTCAACATCCCGGCCGATCTGCATACCGCATTCGCGAAGACAGTGATAAACATCGGTGCCCATCAGGCCATTGGAGGCAACGATCGCAGTACACCTTTGCTTGAGCAGCTCCCTGGTGCTGTTCCATGCGCTGCGCTCCATCGAATCTCCGTGCTGGATAAAGCCATCCTCAATCGGAATGGCGAAATCGGACATAGCCTGACGGTACGCCGCAAGGCGCTCCCGCGAGGTGCTCAGGCGGCTCAGGCCTGTAATGAAGCCGATCCGCCGCTGCCCCTGTTCGATCAGCGAGGCAACGCTCCGGTAGACGGATTGATACGCGGACACCGTCACGGAGGAAAACGGCGCAGCGTCTACCTTCCGGTCGGCCAAAACAGTGGGGAAGGACGCCGGAAGCACCGCAGAAAACTCGCTGTAGGACTCCATGGTCGATGCCAGCAGGATCCCGTCCACAACTCCGGAGGTAAGATACCGCAAATGCTGTAGCTCACGCTCCTTATTCTCTTGTGTGTTCGCGATGATCAAATGGAAGCCCTCTGCAGAAATGCTACTCTCAACAGTCTCGATCAAACGGGCGAAGAACTGGTTGGAAATATCCGGGACCACAAAACCAATGATATTCTTCTTTCCTGTGCGGAAACTGCGGGCAAATGCATTTGGTGTATACCCCAGCTCTCGGATTGCCTTCATCACAAGCTCTCTTGAATGCTCGGATACGGTACGGGTGCCGTTCAGTGTGTGCGATACCGTTGCGGTCGACACGCCCGCCGCGCGCGCAACGTCTGAAATATTCGGCAGTTTCTTTTCTGTTCTCATAGGCGGTTTTATCCTCACTCATCCGTTGCTGTATTGGTTTCATATGCGTAAACGATTACGTTTATTATATCGATGAGATAATTCGTTGTCAAGCCGAATGAAAATAATAAAAAAATTCGGCATATTATACAAAAAATAAGCATCATTTTTGGAATTGACAGAGTGGAAAAACTGTGCTATCCTTGCCGTAGCGAAAAGTTAATCGTTTGCGCAATCGATTAACCAGTGTTAAACAGCATATTATTATAGTAAATAGGAGGTATGTACATGGGTGGATCGTCAGAAGCCGCAGAGGTCGGCTGTCGAATCATCTCAACCGTAGACGTTCTGGTCGTTGGTGGCGGTCCTGCCGGGATCGGGGCTGCGGTCGGCGCGGCTTATCACGAAAATTTGCGTGTGGCGATCGTTGACGAAGGCGGCTGCTTCGGAGGCGCGGTTCCAAAATCGTTGATCACCTTTGCAGAGGGCGGCGTTGTTTGCAGCGGTGACCAGCTCTTGATTAAGGGCGTGTGGCAGCGCATCCAAGACGAAATGGTTCGCCGCGGCGGTGCGATCCCTGCGCACGAGCTGATCCATTCTAATAAGTATTATCCGTTCGACCGTTCCCGCTGCGAAAAGGATCTTCAGCTCACGATTTTTGACCCGGAGTGCTTCAAGCTCGCCGCAGACGAGATTTTGACCTCCCATCCCAACATTCAACCCATCCTGTATACGCGCGCGGTCGCGCCGATTATGAGTGGAAACCGGGTTACCGGCGTTTATGTGGAAAACAGGGAGGGACGCGGCGCGATCCTGGCAAAGCGTGTGATCGACGCAACGGGGATGTCGTTCCTTTTGCGCGCAGCCGGCGCCGAATGCGTGTCAACGTGCGCCAACGCGCCGCACCGTCAGGGGCCGATCCTCGTCTTTTTCAGAGCCGGCGGGATCAGTGAGGTCACGCCGACCTACCGGCCTAACGTAACGGATGTGCCCTACGGCGCGATCAACCTCTTCCCGACGATGCGCGACCATGAATATCGGATCGAGATGACGCGGGCGCTCGGCGACGGAAGCAGCGTGGAGGATATGACCCGCGCTTCGATCGAATGTCGCCGCCAGATCCCGGAGATCATTGAATATCTGCGAAAGAACTGGTACGGCTGTGAGAATATCTACCTGATCGACTCGGGCAATGAGGCGCTGCCGATGTCTCTATATAAGCTGGTCGGCCGCCGTCCGGTGTGCGTGAATGACATGCTGAACGGCGTCGTCCCCGAGGACACAATCGCCCTCTGCGGCTACGGGATCGACGTTCACAGCGCCGAAAAGGGCGGCCAGAATTACCTGCACTACCTCGAGCCGGGTCAATACTATGGCATTGGCTATGGCGCGCTTGTTCCCGCAAGCGAGGTCGAGAACATTCTGACCGCCGGGAAATCGGTTTCCTGCGAATCCGGCGCGGAGGCGGCGATCATGGCGACGGCGCTCAGCATGGCGACCGGCGAGGCGGCCGGAACGGCCAGCGCGCTCAGCATCTGTGACGATGTGCCGGTGCGCAGTGTCGATGTGAAAAAGCTCCGCGAGGCTCTGCGCAGGCAGGGAGCGCTCTTGGAGCCGGAAATACTTCCCGAGGCGCAGAAATACGATGAATACATATTTACCTATTAAGAATTATAAGGAGGACAAGACACGATGAAAACAGTTAACATTCCTGCAAAAGCCTGTCCCGTTGTCGACGAGGTCGATGTGTTGGTCGTAGGCGGCGGCGCGGCCGGCATCGGTGCGGCCATCGGCGCTGCGCAGTGCGGCGCATCGGTCGCGCTAGTCGAGTACTTCGGTGCGCTGGGCGGACTGCTGACAAACGGATATGTTACAAACTGCGAGGCGGGCGTGGCGATCTCCGGCGACAAGATCCTGATCAAGGGCGTTTTCGACAAGCTGGTCACGCGTATGGTCGAAAAGGGCGGCGCGATTCGCGGCTACGACCTGATCCGCTCGAACAAGTATTATCCGTTCGATACCTCGCGCTGCGAAAACGATCTGCAGATCACGCCGTGGGATCCCGAGGCATTCAAGCTCTCCGCCGATGAGCTGATGGCGGAGCACGGCGTAAAGGTGTATTTCTACACGCAATTCACCGAGATCCTCAAGGAGGGCAACAAGGTGGTCGGCGGCGTGATCGAGAATCGCTCCGGGCGTCAGGTCATCTTGGCCAAGCGCGTCGTCGACTGCACCGGCGCTGCCGCCGTCGCGCAAATGGCCGGCGCCGAATGCTGCGGCGTCGGGCGCAAGGGCTCCATGACGCTGATGTTCCGGGTGGGAAACGTCAAGAACGTCGTCCCGTCCTACAAGCCGAATGTGAAGGAGATCCCCTATGGTGCGGTGAACTTCTTCCCTCTGATCCGGGAAGGAGACTTCCGCGTGGAGATGACCCGCTATATCGGCAGCGAGAACAGCGCGGAGGATTATACAAAGGGCACTATTGAGTGCCGCCGTCAGTGCCAGGAGGTTCTGCAATACCTGAAGGAGCACTGGATCGGCTTTGAGGACGCTTATATCATTGACACCGCGCCGACGCTCGGCTCGCTTGCTCAGCCGGCGCTGGTGGGCGAAAAGAAAATGACGCAGGAGATGATCCTCAAGCGCGAGATGCCGGACGACCGCATTGCCATCACCGCCTACGGCATCGACCTGCACAGCCCGGAGATGGGCGGGCAGAATTTCCTGTACTATCTGACCCCCGGCGAATATTACGGCGTGCCGTTCGGCGTGGTCGTTCCGAAATCGCCTGTTGAGAATCTTCTGGTCGGCGGAAAATGCGTTTCCACCGAGCGGGACGCGTTCAGCTCCGTCTGCTGCTCCGCCATTTCCATGGCGACCGGCGAAGCCGCAGGCACGGCCTGCGCGATCAGCATCCGCGAGGGTGTGAATGCCCGCGATGTGGACATCGGGATGCTGCAGCAGGCTCTCGTGAAAAACGGCGTATTGCTCGATCCGGAGCCCGCTCCTTCGGTCGAAAAATACTATGTTTACCCCAAGCGTGAATTCAAGCTCGACGAAAACGGAAAATTGAAAGGATGAGAAAAAAATGAAAAAACTGATCGCTCTTTTGCTTTGCGTCTGCCTGCTGCTGAGTGCAGCGGCCTGTACGAATGCACCAGCCGTCGGCAAGAGTACGGATGCCTCAAACCAGGACGGTGAGCAGCGCCTGCGCATCGTCGCCACGCTCCAGTCCCAGCAGATCAACTTCTGGTCGAATGTTCAGCACACGCTTGAGCGTCTTGCAAAGGAAGAAAACGTCGATCTGACGATCATGGATCTGAACGGCGACGTCACAACGTTTGCAAACGTGATCGACGACATCGTCGCCATGAAGCCGGACGGCGTCATTACCTGCGGCTTGGAAACATCAACTCTGGGCATCCATGTGAAGACCCTGCAGGACGCCGGCATTCCCGTCGTGACCTACAACATCAGCCCGGAGGGCGCAACCTGCCCGCAGGTCGTTGCAGATCAGTCGGAGTTCGGCCGCGTCGCCGGTACTGCGGCGGCAGAGTACTGGAAAGAAAATCACCCGGATACGACGCCTGTCGGCGGTGCAGTCGATCTGTATTCCGCGCCGCAGTGCAAGGAACGCGTCGACGGCTTTGTGGAGGGCTTCCGCACCGTCTATCCCGACTTTGAAGTCGTCCAGTCCGTGGACGGCGGCGGCTCGCGCTCGGTTTCCCTTGCAGCCTGTGAGGATTTGCTGCAAGCGCACCCGGAGATCAACGTCATGTTCGGCATCAACGCCGACAGCGCGCTCGGCGCTCTGGATGCTCTGCGCGAGATCAATCGCGGCACGTCCGCCGATTCCCTTGTCGCCAGCGTCGACGGGACGGAGGCCGACTGTGCAGAGCTGAAGGATCCGAACTCCGCCCTGAAGGCCGTTGCGGGCAACTCTCCGCGCATTATGGCCGAGATGGCGTGGAACCTCCTGATGCAGGTCATTCGCGGCGAGCTTCCTGCCAACGAGGATTATCCGCAGTCGCTTGAGATCGTTTCGGTCACAACGGATACGGCGGATTCCTGGGTCAAAGAGAATTTCGAATAAAAAGCAGTTCCCCATCACGCAGTCCGAAGCGACCGCAGACCGCTTCGGACTGCCCTCTGTTATACGAAAGCGCGGATCGGGCCGGAGAATAAGCAGCTCCGGTCGCGAACGCTTTTATACAAATACTCAGGAGGCGGAGAGAAATACTCCGATGTTCAAGATGAATGACCCTATTTTATTGGAATTTTGCCGCGTTCGGAAGCAATTCGGCCCGGTTATTGCCCTGAATGACGTTTCGTTCTCCGTTCGCGCCGGAGAGGTGCACTGTCTCGTCGGCGAAAACGGGGCGGGAAAATCCACGCTGATCAAGGTTCTAGCCGGCGCCTATCTCATTGACGGCGGAGAGCTTCGCATCGACGGGAAGCCCGTTCGGATCGAAACGCCCGCTCAGGCCGCCGCGTACGGAATCTCCGTTGTTTATCAGGACGTGACAAACGTGGATAAGCTTTCCATTGCGGACAACATCGTTCTCGGTTCAGAGAACAGCAGATTTGGATTCAATCAGAAAAAGAAGAATTATGAGTTTGTCCGTCCGTTTTTGCAGCAGGTTGGACTGGAGGTCGATCCGTCTGCCCTGATGGAGACGCTCTCTATCGCACAAAAGCAAATGGTAATGATCGCAAAAGCCCTGTCAAAGAATGCCAGATTAATCGTGCTTGACGAGCCGACAGCCATGCTGAATGAGCAAGAGGTCCATACGCTGTTTCAGATTATCTGCAGCCTGCGCGATCGCGGCATCACGGTGGTATACATTTCACACCGAATGGAAGAAATCTATCGCATCGGCGACCGGGTTACGGTGCTCAAGGACGGGGGATATGTCGGGACATGGGATTTGTCCTCCATCGACACGCAGCAGCTGATCGTAAAAATGGTCGGCCGCGAGCTTCATGATGTTTACCCGGATAAGAATCGCCCAATCGGAAAAGAGCTGCTGCGCGTCGAAAACCTGACCACGGAAAAGATCGACGGCGTGAGCTTCACCCTACACGAGGGGGAGGTGGTCGGGCTGGCCGGGCTTGTCGGCTCCGGCCGCACGGAGGTTTTGCGCGCGATATTTGCGGCGGACAAGCTGTACCGTGGCAAGGTCGTTCTGGAGGGTAACGAGCTTTCCCTGTCCTCGTCGATCGATGCGATCCGACACGGCATCGGGTTGCTGCCGGAGGAGCGAAAGCGGCAGGGGATCGTGAACTGTCTGTCCGTAAAGGACAACATCACCATGCTCTATTCTCAACTGCACGCCAAATGCGGATTTTTGAGGAAGGCGGATGATGATGCGATCGTTCGCCACTATATCGACGAACTTCACATCAAAACGCCGTCTGCGATGCAGGCGGTGGGGAATCTCTCCGGCGGCAATCAGCAAAAGGTCGTTGTCTCAAAGTGGCTGTCTATCTCCCCTCGGATCCTGCTTCTGGATGAACCGACGCAGGGGATCGACGTCGGAGCAAAGGCCGACATCTATCAGCTGATCGATCGTCTTGCTCGGGAAGGCATGGGCGTGATTGTGGTTTCCTCCGACCTGATCGAGATCATCAACCTCAGCAATCGAATCGTGGTCATGCGGGACGGTCAAGCCATAAAAACACTTGAAAGCGATGAGCTTACAGAAGAGAATGTTATGCTATATGCTATGGGAGTTAACGCCGATGAAAAAGCTTAAAACAAATACGCAAACAAAGCAGCGCCTTGTAACGATGCTGATCCTTGTACTGATTATGGTGATCCTTTCGTGTATCAGTAACAAGTACCTTACGGTCAACAACCTGATTAACATTGTCCGCCAGGAGAGCACCCTGATTATTATTGCCTGTGCCGCGACAATGCTGATGATATCCGGCGGCATGGATCTTTCTCCGGCAGGCGTGATTGCCCTGACCTCCGTTGTTTTTGCGAAGCTCTGCGTCTCCGGCATCAGCATCCCGCTGGCGGCGCTGTTGTCCCTGTTTGTCGGCATCGCTGCCGGCGCGTTCAGCGGGCTGCTGGTCGTGATGGCAAATGTTCCGCCCATGATCGCAACGCTGGGCACGTGGTACATCACAAAGGGCCTGGCGTATGCGATCAGCAACAGCTATGCGATTGTGCAGGGGCTTCCTGCAGATTTTGGTTGGGTCAACCGCTATATCGGGCCATTCCCGCTCATGGTGGTGATCGCCGTGGCAGTTTTTGCCGTGTTTTACATTCTCCTGAACCGAACTCTGCTCGGGAAATATGCCTATGCGATTGGCGGCAATAGCGAGACCGCGCGCCTTTCGGGTATTAAGGTCAATCTGGTGCGTTGCGTACTATACATTTTAACTGCGCTCATGTCCTCCTTTGTCGGCATTCTGATGTCCTCACGCATCAATTCCGGTGACCCGAATCTCAGCACCTCCGGAATTGAGTTTGAGATCATTGTTGCGATCATCCTCGGCGGAACAAGTCTGCTTGGCGGTCAGGGCTCGCTGATCGGAACGCTGATCGGCGCGCTGATCCTCGGGAACCTTTCCAACGGCATGAATCTGCTGGGAATCGGCACGGTCTATCAGTTCATCGTCGAGGGCGCCGTGCTGGTCGTGGCTGTCGTTCTTGATCTGACGCTGAAGGGCAACGGCCTTCGCATCAAGAAGCTGCGCCGGTCAAACTGACCTCGGAAGCCCCACAAAAAATCCGGACACGAGAATGATTTTGTGACGATAAATAGCTCCGCTGCCGCTCCTTCGGTCAAGGCCGAGAAGCGGCAGCGGAGCTGCTTCGAACGGGCTTTGGATAAGTGGAGCTGCAAGCAAGAAAAGGGGCAGTCTCACTAAAAGGCAGCCCCCCAAAAAAGCAAAGGCCCGGCTCTTGCGTAGAGCCGGGTTTTGGCGTATTATTTAGGTGCGGAACAAAACAAATGTTCTATAATTAATGACGCCTCTGAACCATATCGGCTTGGAGGCGTTTTTCGTTATCTCTGTTCAGGCGGGCAGATCTTCGGGAGGATTTCAAGGAAGTGCTGACCGATCTTTTCTGCGTCATAGCCGTTGGCCTCGCAGATGAACCGGACGGTATCCGGCAGCAGGATGTGGCCCTTCGCTTTCTCCGCTTTGTATTTCTGCCACTCTTCGTATTCCTTATTTGTGATTTACTTCATAGTGGACATCTCGTCAGACAGGAGTTTGTCAAAGCGACATAACATAAATCTGGCACGGATTCCATTTGTCCCACAGATTTGGCATCAATTCAAATTCCTTAAATCCAAGGCTTAGGTAAAAACGGTTTGTTTCATCGTATTCCTGATACTTGCCCATTTGAACCGTCTTTACCTGAATAAAAGAATAGCTATGTTCTGCAGCGATCCGCTTTGCCTCGTCAAACATATCTCTGCCAATACCTTTACGATGATGCGTCTTCAATACGCCCATAACAGCAAGCTCAACGGTATCTTTTCCCGTTTCCTTCAGACACAAAAAACCATTGGCTTTTTCTTCTTCAAAAGAGGCAACCATTATTTCATTCGCACTTTCACGAATATAGTTTTCTGTTGATTCCGGAATCCCAAACCACTCTGGCAGTGCCGTAAGAATGCTGCGTGCAATTCGTTGCTTCTCCTCAATATCATCCACTATTCTTATCATCACTTTCACCTCTGCAAATCATGATTTCTAACCGTCTATTATACCGGCGAAGTATGAACATTTCTACCAAGAAAAACAGCCGGGATTATAGCGCGGGGTTCTCCATGTCAACCCGGTAGGGGGATGAAAATCTCCGGGACCTTTTCGATCGGACAACGGCCCGGGGTCACACGCACCAAAATCGCAAAAAAGACATGGGGCTGCTCCGCATCAGGGAAACTTTGTCTATTGTCCTGTTTTACTGGTTCTGTTCCGTCTTGCCCTGCGGGGTATTTTGTGATAAACTGGAGAAAAATTTGCAAGGAAGTGATCGGATGTCGCTGCGGGAAAAGCTGCTGCGGGTCGCGCCGGAGGAATGGGAAAACGAGTTCGTCCGACCTCCTCGACCTGACCGGTATGACCCGCGTCGTCGTGACGCACACGCTGGAGGCCGCGCTCCTGCGCCGCTATGACGGCATCCTCGTCCTGAAAAACGGCCGTATCGCCGAATCCGGCAGCTTCGACGAGCTGATGGAGAAAAAGGGGTATTTTTACGCCCTGTTCACCGTTGCGCAGGGGTGAGAGCCGGATAAATGATGCAGTAAGAAGAATCATTCCGGCCCGATACCGCCGAAAGCCGAATTTTCGATGGACAAGATGCGCGTTCCATGCTAAAATCAATTTGTGTGACCGCATTTTCTGCGCAGAAAGGGGCGAAGACTATGATCGATTTTTCCAAACTGGAACAGTATCGGGAGAATAACCGCATTGAGGCAAAAAAAGCGCTTGGCGGCCTGCCGAAGAGCATTTGGGAGACATACTCTGCCTTCGCCAATACCTATGGCGGGATCATCCTGCTGGGCGTAGAGGAGCGGGCGGACAAGTCCCTGCACCCGGTCGATCTGCCAGATCCGGACCGGCTCATCCGGGAGTTCTGGGATATCGTCAACAATCCCAATAAGACCAGCGTCAATATCCTGTCTGCCAGGGATGTTTTTGCGCAGGAGGTGGACGGCGCGCACATCGTGGTCATCCGCGTGCCCCGTGCCGAGCGCTCCTATAAGCCGGTCTATGTGGACGGCAACCCGCTGTGCACCTATCGCCGCAACGGCGAGGGCGACTACCGCTGCACCAGAGAGGAATATCAGGCTATGGTGCGGGACGCTTCCGTGCGGACGCAGGATATGCTGGTGCTGAACGAGATGGACCTGGGCGTGTTTCATCCGGAAAGCGTCCGCAGCTATCGCCAGAGAATGCGCCTGTCCCGCCCCGGGCATGTGTGGGAGTCATTGGAGGATGAGGAATTCCTCCTGAAGCTGGGCGCTGTCGGCATCGGCTCCGACGGAAAGAAGCACCCGACCTCTGCGGGCCTGCTCATGTTTGGCAATGAATACGACATTGTGCGGGAATTCAATGCCTATTTTCTCGATTATCAGGAGCAGTATGATGCCGATACCCGCTGGACGGACCGGATCATTTCCTCGTCCGGCGACTGGAGCGGCAATGTGTATGATTTCTATTTTCGCATTTACAACAGGCTGATCCAGGATATCAAGGTGCCGTTCCGGATGGACGGCGGGAACCGCGTGGACGACACGCCCGTGCATCAGGCACTCCGCGAGGCATTGGCCAACTGCCTTGTCAATGCGGATTATTATGGCAGGCAGGGGCTGGTCATCCTCAAAAAGCGGGACGGCATCACCATGTCCAACCCCGGCAGCTTCCGCATTGAGCTCGACGCGGCAAAGAGCGGCGGCGTGTCCGATCCCCGCAACGGGACGATGCTGAAGATGTTCAACCTGATCGATATCGGTGAGCGCGCCGGAAGCGGCATCCCGAATATATTCCGCGTCTGGCGCGAGCAGGGCTGGGCAGCCCCCACATTTACGGAACAGCTTGAGCCGGAACGGACGATCTTATCGCTGACATTCGAAAAAATCGGCGATAAAAAATCGGTGATAAAAATCGGCGATAAAAAATCGGTGATAAACGAAAAAATGAAGGAAACGATCATTGCATATCTTACGGATCATGCAGAGGCGAAGACCGCTGAGATCGCCGCATATATTGGCTTGAAGTTATCACGCACAAGGGATTATCTGAATGAACTGATCGCAGAGGATATCGTTGTCGCCGAGGGCGGAAATCGCAACAGGACCTACCGTCTGAGATCCTGATGCCCCGCGGCGGGAAGCCATGCTTGACAATCCTGCGCGGGTGCGCGGGTATGATAGAGTATCCCCTGCTCGGAGGGCGAGCTGTTCGAAGAAATAGCAGCCGGACAAGAGGCAGACTGAGACGCCTGTTTCCTGTCCGGCTTTTTTTCGCGCAAAAAAGGAGATATGCGATATGGATTTTCTGAACGGCAGGATCAAATCAATCTGGCAGCCTTGAGCCAATGAACTTGTGCCGCAAAACGGCCGCAGCCCTCTGCAGGACTGCGGCCGTTTTTGCGCATTTTATTGCGGATATTTGTTTTCAAGTATGGAGCAGGCCGGAAGCTTACTCCGGAAGATACGAGAATGCATAGCCGAATTCTTCGGCAAGCTCCTGGACCGGAGAACCGCGATAGCCATAGACCGTAACAGTGGCTGGGTCGCCAAATGGCACATTATCGCCCTCGAGGCTGGGATCGCCATCTCGGTTAAAGTCCAGCGACCAGCACGGTACGACTACCTGCTTCAGATTTGGGCAGGAATTGAATACTTTGCTGGAAAGCTTCTGCAGATATGGCGGCAGCGTGATCGATTCGAGAGATTCACAGCCGTAGAAAGCGCCGCTACTAATGATATCGGTCATGACCGGCATTTCAACCTCCGTGAGGGAAGTGCAGCCTTTAAAAAGATCGGCAGGAATCCACGCCAGAGCGACCGGCAGTTTCGCCTTTTTCAACGAGGTACATCCAAAGAACACGCTGTAATCCAGACCTTGCTCTGCAATATAAGATTCGGTGAGGGAATCCGGCAGATCGATCTCCTGCAGCGCTGTGCAGCCTGCGAAAGCATAGCCTCTCAATGTGACCAGATGATCCGGCAGATCGATCTCTTCCAGTGAGGTACAGTTGTAAAACGCTTCGTATCCAATGCTCTGCAGCGAATCGGGGAGCTGGACATGCCGGAGCGAAGTGCACCCGGAAAAAACGTAATTGTCTATCGTAGTCAGGCTTTCGGGCAGCTCTACGGATTCCAGCGCGGGATAGTTCCGGAAACAATACTGGTGCAGATACTTTGCGCCGTAGACAACCTTGACAGTTCGGATGCGCGGGATATACTGCTCCCAGGGGAATTTGTATATTTCAAGCTCATAAGTGCCTATCCATGGTGTTTTGTTGACCACAAGTGTTCCGTCCGGGAAGAATGCCCAGTCTATGTTCCCGGTCGAGCCGCTTGCTTCTGCTCCGGTGGGGTCCACAACACCGGGCTCCGGGAGCGGATCGGCGACGCGGTCGATGAAGCGGACGAGGATCGCGGCCACCTCTGCACGCGTTGCACCGGAGGCAGCGTGGAGCAGCAGCTGGCCGCCCTCCTTGGCTCCGCCGATGATCCCGCAGGAGACTGTCCAGGATACGGCATCCGTTGCCCACGGGCTTACATCCTGCCCGTCTGCGAAAATGCTCATATCGCCGCGGCCGCTGGTGTCAAGCCCGGTTTTCAGTGCATAGCGATAAAGTATGGCGGCCATTTGCTCGCGTGTGACTTCGCCGTTCGGATCAAACTTTCCTCCGCCAACGCCGTTGACGACACCGCTCTGCGCAGCCCATGCGACCGGCTGAGCATACCAGTCTGAGGCTCGAACATCCGTGAACGGTGTGCCGCTGATGTCAGGCGAGCCTTCATAACGCCAGAGTACTGTGACCAGCATGGCACGGGTCATTTTTTCCTCCGGGCGGAAATGGTGCGTACTGACACCACGGAACAGGTTCTTCCCGACCGCAGAACAGACAGACGAATAGTACCAGGCATCTTCGGGTACGTCGACAAACTTATAATAATAGCTGTTGTAATGTGGGATGGTCTCACGCATATATGCGCCGCATTGCGTGCAGGTATGGATCGTCAGTCCATCGATCGTGGCAGAAGGCTCCCGTATTACGACCGGCTCGGCCTCGTGGTGGCCGTTCGGGTCAACACAGGTGTTCAACTCGATTGTCACAGATATATAGGTGCTTGTTTCGATTTTCAGAGTGCCCCAGCCGTAACCATTGGAATGAAGGATCAGAAGTCCGTTGCATTCCTCGACGGAATACGGCCCGGTGCAGGTGGCGTAGTTGAGCCTGACTGCGTAGCTGGGCGTGGGAGTCCGCCCGACGGCAAGAAGAACGGCCTTTCCTGCCTCAAGCTGGAGTTTGTCCAGCGTCTCGCCGGTTTCCCAATTCTCGATGGTCAGCTTCTGCACGGAGGCCGGGTAAAGGGAAACATAGAGGTTTGAGGCGAAGGCGCTTCCTTCAATCGGCTTCAGAGTGTTGCCGTCAAGTACGGCGGTGAAGTACACTATGGTATAAGTACCGACTGCCAAATCTGAATCGAAATGGTAATAATGTAAGTATTCATACAAACCGGGTTCCCCGGTGAATGCACCGTAGTGGGCGTTCAACGGCGTTCCGGACGGTGCGTCACCGCGATAGACTGCCGTGCAGTAGTATTGCCCGGCTTTTGCTGAACGGCTCAGGATCGCTTCAACTGTCAGACTGCTCTCCGGCGACATCGCTGCATCTTTTCTGGTTGGGGCAGGAAGAATCAGATTGTCATCCAATGCAAGCCGTTTTTCCCGGTTTATGGCTGCGTCAGGAACCAGACGGATTTCAGTATCCTGCGCGGATTCTTCCTGCGCGTTGGCCAGTGCGGCGCTCAGGACCTCTGTGGGGATTGCAGCTGCGGGGGAAGCCTTCGACACGGGGATGAAGAAGCACAAAAGAAGACTGCATAACAGGAATAACGCGGTGATTCTTTTCATGGGGTATCCCTCCTTTCCTGTATTGTACAGGTCATGGCAGCACATGTCAAGAAAATTTACCAAATGATCTGTCAAAGACTTTCTGAAGCATGGAAAAGCAGGGGCTTTCCCATGCGCTGCCCCGTGGTCGATAATAGCCGATCTTCGCCTGTACTGACGCAGGGCTTGCCCTGCGGGGTATTTTGTGATAAACTGGAGAAAAATTTGCAAGGAAGTGATCGGATGTCGCTGCGGGAAAAGCTGCTGCGGGTCGCGCCGGAGGAATGGGAAAACGAGTTCGTCCGCATCCGGCCGATGGCCACGCGGGACGACCTGATCTACGCGGGAGACGGCTGCCGCCTGACGGATGAGCAGAGGGAATTTGTGAACCCCGTGTGGTTTTCGCTCGGCCGGGCCTATCTGGCCCCGGAGGATCACTATCCCTGCCTGATCGAAAACGAGCGCCGGGAGCCGATCGGCTTTCTGTGCTTCACGGCATGGGCCGATGCCTACAGCTGGAGCTATTTTCTCGACGTCCGGCAGCAGGGGAGGGGCTACGGAAAGCGGGCGGCGCAGCTGGCGCTCCGCCTGCTCCGGCTGGCCGATCCGGATATGCCGGTCAAGCTGGCCGTGGAGGCTGCCAACACACGGGCGCAGGGACTTTACCGCTCGCTGGGCTTCCGGCAGCTGCCGGAGCGGGACGGCGACGATCTGGTATACGCAGCTTGTTAAAGAGGTCCTCTTGGACTTTTTTGCCAAGCTGCTGCGGCCCCTTCGGGGCCTCGCAATGACGATTCGGGGGCATTTTCGGTCTGTGATAATGCCATCAAATTTGCAGCTGCCCAAGGCGCTCACGGAGCGCCGCTGCGATTTGATCTGGAATTTTCCCCAACAGAAAGTCAGCAAAAATGCCGGGCCCGGTTTATGCCGGGTCCGGCGTTTCACGATACAATAACAGAGAGAACCAGGTGACGACATTGCCGCCGTACTGAAATTCGATCCCGTGGCGCTCGGCCAGTGCCGTGACGACGATGCCATGACTCTCTACGCAGGGGAACATCCGGTCCGGGTGGCGGCAGGGGCCGTCCGGCCAGGCACAGTGCGCGCAGATGGCGCACGATTCCGTGGAAAGCCCGTAGACCTCTGTACCCTGCGCGCGCAGGATGGCGGAGACCTGCCGCGTCAGCTCCTCGTGCGGGCCGCGCGTGGCGAGTGCCGCCTCGGTGTCCGCGATGTCCGCGACCTCTGTCAGCGATGTGATGAGCAGGCCCTGCGGATAGGACAGGCAGCGCGCCCGGCACGCCTCCACGGAGCCGACGGCGGGCGGGCAGGCCCATGTTTTGTTATAGCGCGGACAGTTCTCGCGGCAGACCGTGCGGATGCGCTCGGAGAATTCCAGCTCCGCCGTTTCGAACCAGACATATTCCGCCAGCGGCAGCTCCGCCAGCTGCGCCTCGACCGCGGCACGGTTCACGCCTTGTCCTCCCGCTTCAGATACAGCAGGTCATAGGACACCGGCGTGCAGAACAGGCGGCGAATTTCCGCCGGGTCGCGTGTCTGACCGAGGATCCACATCAGCTTGGCCACGACGGCCTCGGTCGTCATATCATAGGCCTCCAGCAGGTGGAGATCGTTCTTCAGGTGGAAGCCGACGTCATAGACGGACAGATTGCTGCCCTCGTTCTGCACCTGCGTCGTCATGACGATGGTCTTTTCGGCCTCCATGGCCTCACGCAGGACGCGCTCGAAGCCGCTGCCCTGATAGGACGGCAGGCCGCCGACGCCGAAGCTCTCGATGATGACGGCGTCGTTATGCTCGAGCAGGTACGACAGCATGCCGCAGTCCGCGCCGGGGATCATTTTCATGAGCGCGACGCGCTCGCCGAGCTTGTCATAGAACACGGGCGCGGGAAGGGCGGACGGGCGGATATATTCCATCAGGAAGCCGTTCTGCAGCACGGCCAGCTCCGGATAGTTGATGCTGGAGAAGGCCTGCAGGCTGACGGTGCGCGTTTTGCGTGCGCGGGTGCCGAGAATGACGCGGCCGTTGAACACGATCATCACGCCGCGCAGATCGGACACGGCGCAGCGGAACGCATCGGCCAGATTCGTCTTGGAATCCGTGTTTTCAAACACAATGGGCTTCTGCGCGCCCGTCAGGATGATGGGCTTGGGGGAATACTGGATGAGATAGGACAGCGCCGCGGCTGTATAGGCCATGGTGTCCGTGCCGTGGGCGATGACGAAGCCGTCATATTCCTCATAGCGGGCGCGGATGGCGCGGGCGATCGTCAGCCAGTGCGCGGGAGTCACATTCGTCGAGTCGATGGAAAACAGCTCTTCGCAGGTCACGCTGCACAGAGATGAGATCTCCGGCACGCAGCGCAGCAGCTCCGCCGAGGTGAGCGCCGGGGCAAGGCCGCTCGGCGTGACCTCCGAGGCAATGGTGCCGCCCGTTCCGAGCATCAGAACCTTCTTCATGGTTGCCTCCTGTCCGCAGTACAAGCACATTTTGAGGGAAATATTCTGCTGTTAGTATATCATGGAATATCGCCGGACGCAACCGGCGCGATTGACAAAGTCTCCCTTTCGCGGTAAAATAATCAAAGTTATAAAATGAGGTGAGGCAGATGCTTTCTGTTGTGATCCCTGCCTTTAATGAGCAGGAAATGGTCCCCGCGGCCGCCGGGCAGATCGACGGCATTCTTTCGCGCGCCGGGATCCCGCATGAACTGATCTTTATCGACGACGGCTCGCGCGACGCCACCTGGGCGGAGATCCGCGCCGAGTCCGAGCACCGGGATACCGTGCGTGGCGTCCATTTTTCGCGCAATTTCCGCAAGGAGGCCGCCATTTTTGCCGGCCTGCAGGCGGCAGACGGCGACTGCGTCGCCGTGATCGACTGCGACCTGCAGCATCCGCCCGAGAAGCTCGTGGAGATGTACCGGCTGTGGGAGCAGGGCGTCGAGGTCGTCGAGGGCGTGAAGACGGACCGCGGCGAGGAGTCGCTGGCTCACCGCGTGGCCGCGAAGACGTTCTACCGCCTCATCAGCGAGGCGACGCACATCGACATGACGCGCGCCTCGGACTTCAAGCTGCTCGACCGCAAGGCCGTGAACGTGCTGCTGTCCATGCGGGAAAAACGCGCGTTTTTCCGTGCCCTGTCGTCTTGGATCGGCTTCCGCACGGCGGAGGTGCCCTATGAGGTGCGCGAGCGCGCCGCAGGCGAGTCGAAATGGTCGACATGGCTGCTCATCAAATATGCACTTTCCAACATCACGGCCTTCACGTCCCTGCCGCTGCACCTTATCACGGGCTGCGGCGCGGCGTCGTTCCTGGCTGCGCTTATCGTCGGCATCGTGTCGATCGTGCGTCTGGCCATGGGCCGTGTCGTCACCGGCCTGACGGGAGCCGTGATCCTGCTGCTGTTCCTCAGCGGCCTGATCATGGTCGGCCTCGGCATCATCGGCTACTATCTCGGCAATATCTATATGGAAATTCAGGACCGCCCGCGCTTCATCGTGTCCGAGACGTGCGGCGTGCGGAAAAAAACCTGAAAGCCTGTTGACTTTTTCCGGAATTCTGCTATGATAGTGACACAATGCAATAACCTTATCGAGAGTGGCGGAGGGACTGGCCCGATGAAGCCCGACAACCTGCATTTGCAAGGTGCCAATTCCAGCGATTTTATCGACAGATGAGGACAAAAACTTTGTGCCCTGTCGACAGCAGGGCGCTTTTTTGTATCGAGAAGGTTAGAAGCATGCAAAAATTTCAGGGAAGAAGGAACCTCCAGATGCAAAAAAGAATCTTTACCTCCGAATCCGTGACCGAGGGGCATCCTGACAAGGTCTGCGATCAGATCTCCGACGGCGTGCTCGACGCTATTCTGGCGCAGGACCCCAAGGCGCGTGTCGCCTGTGAATGCTGCGCCACGACCGGCATGGTCATGGTCATGGGCGAAATTTCCACGGAATGCTACGTGGACATCCCCCATGTGGCCCGCGACACCATCTGCCGCATCGGCTATGATAAGCCGGAGTCCGGCTTCAACGGCCATACCTGCGCGGTACTCACCGCCATCGACGAGCAGTCCGGCGATATCGCCATGGGCGTGAACAGCTCCTTTGACGATGCCGACACCCTCGGCGCGGGCGATCAGGGCATGATGTTCGGCTTCGCCTGCAGCGAAACGCCAGAGCTGATGCCCGCCCCCATCACCTATGCCCAGCAGCTTGCCATGAAGCTGTCTGCCGTGCGCAAGTCCGGCGAGCTCGACTGGCTGCGCCCGGACGGCAAGAGTCAGGTCTCTGTGCAGTACGGCGAGGACGGCAGCGTGGAGCGCATCGATACCGTCGTCGTTTCCACCCAGCATGCCGACAGCGTCCCGATCAAAGACCTGCGTGAGGCCGTCATCGAGCGTGTCATCCGCCCGACCCTCCCTGCGCGGCTCATCGATGGGGATACGAAGTTTTATGTCAACCCGACCGGCCGCTTTGTCGTAGGCGGCCCGGCGGCGGACAGCGGCCTGACCGGCCGCAAGATCATCGTGGATACCTACGGCGGCTATGCGGCCCACGGCGGCGGCGCCTTCTCCGGCAAGGATCCGACGAAGGTCGACCGCAGCGCGGCCTATATGGCCCGTTACGTCGCCAAGAACCTTGTGGCGGCAGGTCTTGCCGCCAAGTGCCAGATCGAGCTGGCCTATGCCATCGGCGTTGCCCGCCCCGTCTCCGTCCTTGTCGACACCTTCGGAACGGGCCGCCTGTCCGACGCCCGCCTGAGTGAGCTGGTCAGCGAGTGCTTTGACCTGCGCCCGGCGGCGATCATCCGCAGTCTGGACCTTCGGCGTCCGATCTACCAGCAGGTCGCAGCCTATGGCCACTTCGGCCGCGCGGACCTCGACCTGCCGTGGGAGAAGACCGACGCCGTGGAGCGCATCCTTGCCCGAGCATGACCCCGAGCATCGAAAGATCCCTCCCTGCAAAATTTTAATTGACCAGAGGTGTGATTATGAAGCTCTCCCGGAAAATCTGCGACTGTGCCCAATCTCCCATCCGGAAATTCTACCCCTACGCGGTCGCTGCACAGCAGCGAGGCATCCGTATCCACCAGCTGAATATCGGCCAGCCCGATATCCAGACGCCCCCCGCCTTTTTTGAAGCCATTGAGGCCGGCAGGCGTGACGTGCTTGCCTATGCCGAATCCCCCGGCATCCCCGTCCTGCTCGAGGCTATCCGCGCCTATTATGCGCGCATTGGCGCCTCGTTTGAAACGCAGGACATCCTCGTGACCACCGGCGGCAGCGAGGCGCTGCTCATGGCCATGCTGTGCATTCTGGACGAGGGCGACGAAGTGCTCATCCCGGAGCCCTATTACCCGAACTACTTCACGTTTATCCGCATGGCGGGCGGACGGGTGCATCCCATCCCGACCTCGCCGGAGGACGGCTACCGTTACGCCGAGCGCGCCCGCGTCGAGCCGCACATCACGGAAAAGACGCGCGCCATTCTGCTCTCGAACCCCGGCAACCCCACCGGCACGGTGCTCACCCCGGCGGAGCTGCGCCTCATGGCGGATATCGCCCGCGAGCACGGCCTGTATCTCATCTGCGACGAGGTCTACCGCGAGTTCATCTATGACGGCGCAGAGCCTGCCACGGCGGGCAGCTTCCGCGATATCGACGAGAATCTCATTCTCATCGATTCCGTTTCGAAGCGCTTCAGCGCCTGCGGCGCGCGCATCGGTGCGCTCATCTCCCGCAACTGCGATATCATGCAGGGCGCGCTGAAGCTGGCGCAGGCCCGCCTGTCCGTTGCCACGCTCGATCAGCTCGGCGCGGCTGCGCTCTACGGCGTGGATCCCGGCTACTTCAACGCGACGCGTGACGAATACCGCCGCCGCCGCGACACCTGCTACCGCAAGCTGCTGGAGATCCCCGGCATCGTCACGACGGAGCCGCAGGGCGCGTTCTACACCATGGCAAAGCTGCCGGTGGACAGCACCGAGCGCTTCCAGCTCTATCTGCTGCAGGAGTTCGAGGACAACGGCGAGACCGTTATGTTCGCCCCCGGCAGCGGCTTCTATGCCACGCCCGGTGCGGGCACGAGCGAGATCCGCATCGCCTATGTGCGCTGCGTTGAGGAGCTGGAGCGCTCCCTGACCCTCCTGCGCCTCGCCATTGAACGGTATAACCAAAAGTAAAAAGCTGGCGGCCCGGGAGGATCCTCCCGGGCCGCCGCGTATGATTGGGGGTATTGATCGTACACGCCATTGTAGGGGAGCGGCATGCCGCTCCCGGTGCTGCACCTGCGGAATAAACAGACTATCGTTAAAACGGTGAACGCCCCGAATTGTCATTGCGAGGAGCGAAGCGACGTGGCAATCTCGGGAAGGCAGTCACGTTGATCGCACCCGCCATTCAGCCGGGCCCGGCGGCGCACTTACAGTCCGTACAAGCCACCGTCAAAATGGCAAACGCTTCCGATTTGTCATTGCGAGGAGGCTTTCCGCATTCTTCATTCTTCATTTTTCAGTCTTCAGTCTTCATTCATTTCCGTGCCCCGCCCCTACAGCGAACTCCCCGGCAAGGCGCAAAAAAAGCTCCGATCTTTCGATCGGAGCTTCATGTTGGCGTTACCTATCTTCCCGTGCAGTCACCCGCAAAGTATTGTCGGCGCAAATGAGCTTAACTTCTGTGTTCGGGATGGGAACAGGTGTACCCTCACCGCAATCAACACCAACTATTTATCTGTCTTCAGGCTTCTGCCCGAGAACATTCATCATTATACCACCGCTCGACTCCCTTGTCAAGCGCTTTTTTGGTGACCCCAGCGGGATTCGAACCCACGTTAACGGCGTGAGAGGCCGCTGTCTTAACCACTTGACCATGGGGCCATGGTGCACCTTCACGGACTCGAACCGGGGACCCACTGATTAAGAGTCAGTTGCTCTACCAACTGAGCTAAAGGTGCATATTCGCTTTCCAAGTCTTGCTCGCATCTTTCCGCTCAGCTCTTCTGCTCGCAATCAGTTGCTCACCCAAACGCCAAGCGCCGCTTCGCGGTTGCGTTTGGGACGCTCGCTGCGGCGAGTGTACCAACTGAGCTAAAGGTGCATGCTCACAATTTTATCTTCCGGTGGTCGGACACACCCTGAAAACTGAACAAGAATGAATGGGAAGCGTTATGTCTTTGCAACCGAGCCTGCTTCCTTCTTTTGTAGGTCAAGCTTTCGGCTTATTAGTATCAGTCAGCTGCATGCCTTACAGCACTTACACCCCTGACCTATCAACGACATAGTCTACGTCGAGCCTTACTCCTCGAGGGAGGGGAGATCTCATCTTAGGGGGAGTTTCACGCTTAGATGCCTTCAGCGTTTATCTCGTCCATACGTAGCTACCCAGCTGTGCCCTTGGCAGAACAACTGGTGCACCAGAGGTATGTCCATCCCGGTCCTCTCGTACTAAGGACAGCTCCCTTCAAATCTCCTACGCCCGCAACAGATAGGGACCGAACTGTCTCACGACGTTCTGAACCCAGCTCG
>ERZ857827.274-NODE-274-length-77365-cov-14.257250_pt1 | contig 77365 bp, 75 predicted proteins | sample MGYA00519761_ERZ857827 | MGnify/ENA primary metagenome ERZ857827 (study PRJEB31778, sample SAMEA3449370) | human gut metagenome | biome: human gut; feature: human-associated habitat; material: faeces | place: United Kingdom | collected 2010/2012 ... | reverse complement strand
AAAAAATCCCGCAAATATTTAAATTATTTTGGGACATTTTCAAAAATTATTGACACTTTGCTGCTAGTTATATTTTCAATTTTTAAATCATTTTTTAAATGTCTATAGTTTATTTCTATTTCACCTGTTTCTAGTTCTACTTTAACACATCTAACTTTGATGGTATTTCCAGAACTTAAATACTCATAAAGTTCTGGATCAGTATCTTTATAATATCTAGCGTCTAGCACGGTTATATTCATATTTTATTTCTATTATTTTATCATTTGATTTCATTGATTCATTTTCTTTAATTTCATAAAAATATTGAAAGTCTGATGATACTTTTTTAAATGCTGATACTACATCTTCCGGTTTCATTAACGGATTAACATTTTCTTTATTGTACCTACCATTTGTGCCTTTTTTCATTACATATATCAATTTATTTGTAAATTCTGATAAAAAGTAATATCTATTTTTTGGGTCAGGTACTTTTCTTTTGGCTATATCTTCTACTCTTGCATATGGACTAGTAATTCCTTTATCTGTTGCAATTAAATCTGCAATATTTAAAATCATATCATAATCATCATATTGCATATTTTCCAACACTTCTGTTATATCATCTACTTTTGTCCCATCTTCCCAAGAAGGTTTACCTTCGGAGTTTATATAAAATCCATCTTCAGCAGGATCACAATTTGCACATCTTCCCGCATTTATAAACGAATGAGTCAATGTAGCTCTCGCTTCATTTTCCCACCCTTCATCACATAATGCTTCAAATCCTTTTATAACATGGAAAAAATCGTGTGTAAACTTTCTTCCATAATCATGCAATATTCCCAATGTTTTTGCTTTTATTGCATTCATTCCTAATTTTTTAGCCAAGTTTTCTGCTGCCTTCGCCATATATAAAGAATGGCTAATCCATGAGCTTGTATTAATGCTTGTATTTGGTATTATATTATCTCCTAAATGCCTACCATCAACTTCTATGCATTCATATGCTAAATCTAATAAATACTCACTGAAGTCTTTCGAAATTGAATCTTCTTTTAATTGTTCTTGTGTTATTTTATAGCACTCTTCCTCTGTCAAAATAATATTATTTTTTCTTAGTTTTTCCTGCATTTTTTTACATAGATATGATAAGTCCTCTTTTTTTACACCTTTTATCAATAGTAAAAATGCTTCTCCTGCATTTTTGTCAGTTTTAGCATTTGAGTATCCCTTGCAGTTCATTGCACGTTTTTTATAATAATTATTACTAAAATTAAGTTCCATATGTTCACCTCATTTTTTATTAATTTTATCACATATTTAATTAATGTCAATTTTTTATACTTATAATTTCTGTTATTTCCTACCCTGTTTTACTCATTATTTCTTTTATCATTTTATTTATAATCTTCTTTTCTAATCTAGATATATAACTTTGTGATATTCCGCAACATATCTGCTACTTCTTTTTAGATCTTTTCATTTCCACTTACAAATCCAAATCTAAGTTCCATTATATTTTTTTCTCTGTTATTCAACTTTTCCATAGATGCTTTTAATAATTTTCTGTCCACTTCGTCTTCCATTCTTCTTGAAGTTACATCTGGATCTGTTCCTAAAATATCCAATAACAATAATTCGTTTCCATCTCCGTCTTGATTCAATGGTTCATCTATTGAAATTTCGCTTTTAATTCTATTGCTTCTTCTTAAATGCATTAGTATTTCATTTTCTATACATCTCGAAGCATATGTTGCAAGTTTTATTTTCTTATCTGTATTAAATGTATTTATTGCTTTCATTAATCCTATAGTTCCTTTTGAGATTAAATCCTCTAGCCCCACCCCGGTATTTTCAAACTTTTTAGCTATGTATACAACCAATCTTAAATTTCGTTCTACTAATGTTTTTTTGCCATTTTTGTTTCACTATAATCGTAATGTTCAACTATTGTATCTAACGTATAGTGATTTAGCAAATCATAACATGTTGATACTGTTACTCTTGCACATTGTGTTTGTTGCTTTCCATTATATTTTTCTCTTGAACTTTTTGTATTTGGTACTTCAAAATCACTTCCATCTATACCAGTAAGTACATATCCTTTATATGTTTTCACTTCATTTTTATATTCCCGATAAAACTCTTTTAATGATTCTTGCATTAAATATATGAAAGCCTATGGATTTAATTTTTCACGTTGTTTAAATAAGTCTGGTGAGCTTATATTTTTTACATTATTAATATTATTAAAATTTATTATTTTCATTTTACTACTCAGTCCTTTCTTATTTAATTCGTATAAAATAATATCTTGTGGTCCAATTTTTCTTTTTCTTATATAATTTGTTTCTTTTCTCCTACATTTTGATATAAAAGTTTCTTTTTCTAATAATTCTTTTATAATATGTATATTTTTATATGAATACTTCATCTTTACTTCTTTTACTCTTTATTTTATTCTATCTCTTAAGTTAATAACATTGGTAAGAAATTACTCTTTTTTTTGAAAATTTTTGAAAATAATGTTTTATAAAATTACGAAGTGTGGTATTATTATTTTTGGATGGGTAAGTTGAGTGAAAAAAAAGTCGAAATTATTGTTCTTATATTATTTGAAGTTTATCTTTGTAAGAATTATAATTTATTTAGTAAGCAATTACTGGATTGTGAGGTGTAATGTATGAGTGGAAATGTAAAGTGGTTTAATAATGATAAAGGATATGGCTTTATTGATTATGCTCAAGGTGAAGATATTTTTGTTCATTATTCTGCTATTAGACAGGATGGTTATAAGACTTTATCTGAAGGTCAACGTGTTGTATTTGACTTGATAGAGACACCAAAAGGTCTTCAAGCTATTAATGTTAAAACATCTTCTGAAGAGAAGGTAATGTAAAAACTAGTTTATGCTAGTTTTTTTCATTTTTAATATTAATTTTCTTGACATATATGGTCTTTTATGATATTTTTATATCAACACGAAGGTGTTTTTATTTTGGAGGAAAAATGAAAAAGAAAGAAACTTCTAAATTAGAAAAAAAGAAAGATGTTAAAGTTGAGACTAAGAAAGTAAAGTCTAGCAAGAAAAAGGGAGAAAATATTTTTAAAAAAATTGGAAAATATTTTAAGGGTGTTTTTAAAGAGTTTAAACGAATTAAGTGGACTACAAAGAATGACTTGGTGAAATATTCTATTGCTAGTGTATGTTTTGTTCTTTTCTTTGGTTTATATTTTTACATTGTTGAATTATTAGCAGTGTTCTTAAGGAGTTTGGTATAATGAAAAAAGAATGGTATGTAGTTAACACAGTAAGTGGTTATGAATATAAAGTAAAAGAAAAACTAGAAATGATGATTAAAAACTCATCTGAGATTCAAGAAAAAATATTTAGGGTTATTGTTCCTGAACAGACTATTGTTGAATACAAAGATGGTGTTAAAAAAGAAAAAATTAAAAAGATGTTTCCTGGTTATGTTCTTGTAGAAATGATCATGGATGATGAAGTTTGGTTTATTGTTAGAAATACCCAAGGTGTTACAGGCTTTATTGGTTCTTCTGGTAAAGGGGCTAAACCGATTCCTTTATTACCTGAAGAGGTTGAAAGGATACTTAATAATATGGGTATGAGTAGAATTGATTTATCTAAGGATTTAGTTGAAGGAAAGAAAGTTAAAATTATTTCAGGTCCTTTTAAAGATATGATAGGTAAAATTAGTTCTTATGATTTAGAAAAGAAAAAGGTTAATTTGCTTTTGGATTTGTTTGGACAGGAGACTCCTGTTGAGGCTGAACTTAACCAAATTGAAAATATTTAAAAAAAATATTGAAATTATATATAAAATATGGTATTATTTGTGGTGCGACTGTGTATTATAATATAGTTTGATAAGTGGGAGGCTGCGGACGGCTATTAGAACCACTCGCGAAAAGTTAAATATATAGGAGGTGTTATTCATGGCAAAGAAAGCAATAACTAAGAAAATTAAATTACAAATACCTGCAGGTAAAGCTACTCCAGCTCCACCAGTTGGAACTGTTTTAGGACCAGCAGGAATCAATTTACAAGATTTTTGTACTAAATATAATGATGCTACGAGAGATAAGATGGGAGATATTCTTCCTGTTGAAATTTCAATTTATGAAGATAGATCTTTTGATTTTGTAATTAAAACTCCACCTACACCTTTTTTGCTTAAAAAAGCTGCTAAGGTAAAGTCTGGTGCTAGTAAGGGTGAAATAGTTGCTACGTTGACTAAGAAAGATATTCAAGAAATAGCAGAAACTAAATTACCTGATTTAAATGCTTATGATATTGAAAGTGCTATTAAGTGTGTTGAAGGTACAGCACGTAATATGGGAATTAAGATTGAAGAATAATATACATATAGGTTATATGCCTATGTGGAAGGAATAGTCCGCATAACCACATAAGGAGGAAAAATGAAGAAAAGTAAGAGATATGCTTCTTTAGTTCAAAATGTTGAAAAGAACAAAATGTATGATTATAAAGAAGCAATAAAATTAGTTAAAGAAACCTCTAATTTGAAATTTGATTCTACGATTGAAGTAGCTATGAATTTAAATTTAGATACAAAGAAAGCAGATCAACAATTAAGAGGTGCTATTGCTTTACCAAATGGAACTGGTAAAACAAAGAAGATTTTGGTACTTGCAAAGGGAGAACAAGCACGTATGGCTAATGAAGTTGGTGCTGATTATGTTGGAGATACTGATATGATAGAAAAAATGGAGAAAGAAAATTGGTTTCCATTTGATGTTATAGTAGCTACTCCAGAAATGATGCCTTTATTAGGTAAAATTGGTAAAATTCTTGGACCAAAAGGTTTAATGCCAAATCCTAAAACAGGTACAGTTACTATGGAAGTTGATAAAGCTGTTAATGAAATTAAGAAAGGTAAAGTTAATTATAGAACTGATAGCTTTGGTAATGTTCATGGTATTATTGGTAAATCTAGTTTTGATAATAAGATGCTAGAGGAAAATTTGAGTGCTTTTGTTAATACTATTTTAAAGGTTAAACCTACTACGGTTAAGGGTGCTTATGTTAAGAATATATCTATATCTTCTACTATGGGACCTGGAATTAAAATAGATTTAAATTCTTTTGACAAATAGTAATTAATGATATATAATATGCTTGTAAGTGAAAAAATTATGCCAAAGACAGTAAGGACTTATGTTTAAAAATCTTACCGAGGAATAAAAAATGATGTTTTGTATTTTTTGTCCCTCGTTAGAGGGATTTTATTTGGTGTATAGAAAGGAAATATTATGGCAAACGTAAAGGTTATTGAAAAAAAAGCAGAAGTAGTATCTGAAATTAAAAATAATATTGAGAATGCTAAATCTGTTGTACTTTTTGATTATCGTGGTCTAACTGATTCTGAAATTAAAGAATTGAGAAATAAGTTAAGAGATAATAATGCTTCATATAAAGTATATAAAAATACTTTGACTAAAAGAGCAATGAATGAACTTAATATTGATTTTGCAGAGTATTTGTCAGGACCTAGTGCGATATCATTTGGTAGTGATGAATTATCTATCGTTAAAGTTATAAGTGATTTTTCTAAAGAACATGATAAGCTTGTACTTAAGGCAGGCATTGTTGATGGAAAAATTGCTACGGTAGATGACTTAAAGCAATATGCTTCAATACCATCAAGAGATGGACTTCTTACTATGCTTGCTGCTGGTATGATGGGAACAATAAGAGATTTGTCTATTTGCTTAGACTTATATTCAAAAGAAAAATAATAGAAATAGGAGGAAAATAAAATGGCTAAATTAAACAAAGATGAATTTATTAGTGCTTTAAAAGAAATGACTATTCTTGAAATTAAAGAATTAGTTGATGCTATGAAGGAGGAATTTGGAGTAGATCCTAGTGCTGTTGCTGTACAAGCAGGACCAGCTACTGCTCAAGTAGAAGAAGGACCTTCTAAAGTTAATGTTGTATTAACTGCTGCTGGAGCAAATAAAATTGCTGTTATAAAAATTGTTAGAGATTTAACTGGTTTAGGATTAAAAGAAGCTAAAGAAATCGCTGATAATGGTGGTAATGTTAAAGAAGGCATTGATAAAGAAGAAGCTGAAAAAATTAAAGCACAATTTGAAGAAGCTGGCGCTTCAGTTGAACTTAAGTAATAAGTTTACATTGAGAGGTTCTGTTTAGAACTTCTTTTTTTGTTTATATATGTTTTTTTTGTAAAAATAATAATTATTCGTTGACTTTTACTTTTTAAAGTGATAACATTTTATATTGGTAACACGTCTTTTTAGGCGTACTAAAAATTTAATTTAGGTATGGGGTGAGAAAGTTAATGGCTTATAAGTTAAAGCAAAGTGGCGATTATAGAAAAAGAAGAAATTTTTCTATGATTAAGAATGCATTAGAGTTAGATGATCTATTGCAAATTCAAAAAGAATCATATCAATGGTTTATTACTGATGGGGTAAAAGAAGTACTTGAGGATTTTTCACCAGTGGAAAGCTTTTCTGGTAGCTTTTCATTACATTTTGGCGATTATTCGTTTGATACGCCAAGATATTCTATTAAGGAATGCAAAGATAGACAAATTACTTATGCTGCTCCTTTAAAAGTTCAAACAAGACTTTTTAATAATGAAACTGGAGAAGTTAAAGAACAAGAAATTTTCTTGGGAGATATGCCTTTAATGACGGATAGTGGTTCTTTCATTATTAATGGTGCTGAGAGAGTTGTTGTATCACAGTTGGTTAGATCACCAAGTGTATATTTTTCTAAGGAAATAGATAAAAATGGTAAACCTGTTTTTGCTTCTAAAATTATTCCTACTCGTGGTACTTGGTTAGAATATGAAACAGATGCTAAAGATGTTTTATATGTTAGAATTGATAGAACAAGAAAGGTTCCTTTGACTACTTTAATTAGGGCTTTTGGTTTGTCTAGTGATAAGGAAATATTAGACTTCTTTGATGATAATATTTATTTAAAGAATACTATAGAGAGAGATTCTACTAAAAGTACTGATGAGGCTTTAATTGAGATATATGAAAAATTAAGACCAGGAGAACCTACTACTTTGGATAGTTCAAAGAATCAATTAATAACAAGATTTTTTGATAATTTTCGTTATGATTTAGCTAAAGTTGGTAGATATAAATTTAATCAGAGATTGAATGTTAGTGATAGACTTATTAATACTATTTTAGCAGAGGATATTGTTGTAGATGGAGATGTTAAGTTCAGTGAGGGAACTTTAATTACTAAAGATGTTCTTTTGGAACTTAATAAATATTTACAAGATGGATATGGTAGATGTGAGGTTAAGATTAATGAGGAATTGAACGATAGAAATGTTGTTCAAGTTATATATGTTTATTCACCATTAGATCCTAAGAAAAAGGTAAAAGTTATTGGTAATGATCAAACTATTACTGAAAAGACTTTAACTATTTCTGATTTTTATGCTACTGTATCATATTATTTAAATTTAATGGATGGTATTGGACATGATGATGAAATTGATCATTTAGGTAATAGAAGAATTAGACAAGTTGGTGAACTTTTACAAAATCAATTTAAGATCGGTTTTAGTAGAATGGAAAGAGTTATTCGTGAGAGAATGACTACTCAAGATATGGAAACTGTTACTCCAAAGACATTAATTAATATTAGACCAGTTACGGCTGTTATTAAAGAGTTTTTTGGTGGAAGCCAATTGTCTCAATTTATGGATCAGGTTAATCCAATCGCTGAACTTACTCATAAGAGAAGATTATCAGCTTTAGGTCCTGGCGGACTTTCTCGTGATAGAGCTGGTCTTGAAGTTAGAGACGTTAATGCATCACATTATGGTAGAATATGTCCTATTGAATCTCCAGAAGGTCAAAATATTGGACTTATTACTTCATTAGCAAGTTATGCTAAGGTTAATGAATATGGTTTTATTCAAACACCATATCGTAAAGTTATTGATAGAAAATTAACTGATGAAGTGGATTATTTAACAGCTACTGAAGAGCAAGATTTTTATATTTCTCAGGCTACAGTTAATGTTGATGATGATGGATATATTACAGATGACACTGTTTCTGGTAGATTTAATGGAGAAAATGTAATTATTTCAGCAGATAAAGTCGATTATATAGACGTTTCTCCTCAACAGGTTGTATCTATTACGACTAGTTTAATTCCTTTCTTGGAACATGACGATGCTACTCGTGCTTTGATGGGTGCAAACATGCAAAGACAAGCTTTACCTTTACTTACTACAGAGGCACCTTTAATTGGTACAGGTGTTGAATATGTTGCTGCTCGTGATAGTGGTGTTTGTGTATTAGCTAAAGCAGATGGTATTGTTGAATATGTAGATGCTAAGAAAATTATTGTTAAAAATGCTAAAGATAAAGATGTATATAATTTGGTTACTTTTGAAAGATGTAATCAAGGTGAAACAGCAAATCAAAGACCTATTGTTAGAGTAGGAGATAAGGTTCATAGAGGACAAATTATAGCAGATGGACAGAGTACAGATTTAGGAGAGTTAGCTCTTGGTAAAAACGTTGTTGTTGCTTTTACTACATTTAATGGATACAATTATGAGGATGCTGTTATTTTGAATGAAAAATTAGTTAAGGATGATGTCTATACTTCACTTCATATAGAAGACTATGAGATTCAGTGCAGAGATACCAAGCTTGGACCTGAGGAAATTACACGTGATATTCCTAATGTAAGTGAAGAGAGTAGAAAGAATCTTGATGAAAATGGTATCATTAGGATTGGTACTGAGGTAAAAGAGGGAGATATTTTAGTTGGTAAAGTTACTCCTAAGGGAATGGTTGATCTTACTAGCGAAGAGAAATTATTACATGCTATTTTTGGTGAAAAAACTAGAGAAGTTAGAAATTCATCTTTGACAGTTCCTCATGGTGGTGATGGTATTGTTCATGATGTTAAGATATATACTAAAGCGGATAACGATGATATGCCTAGTGGTGTAAATAAAGTTGTTAGGGTATATATTATTCAAAAGAGAAAGATTCAAGTTGGAGATAAAATGTCTGGTCGTCATGGTAATAAAGGTGTTATATCATTAATTTTACCAGAGGAAGATATGCCATATTTACCAGATGGTACACCTGTAGATATTATGTTAAATCCGCAAGGTATACCTTCTCGTATGAATATTGGTCAGATACTTGAATTGCATTTAGGAATGGCTGCCAAAAAATTAGGCGTTCATGTTGCTACTCCGGTACTTGATGGTGCTAAGAGTGATGATATTGCTAATATGCTTGCAGAGGCTGGTATGGATGAAGATGCAAAAACAGTTCTATATGATGGTAGAACTGGTGAACCATTCGATCAACGTATCAGTGTTGGTGTAATGTATATGATTAAATTGCATCATATGGTTGATGATAAAATTCATGCTAGAGCTACAGGACCATATTCACTTGTTACTCAACAACCATTGGGTGGTAAAGCACAATTTGGTGGACAGAGATTTGGTGAAATGGAAGTTTGGGCTTTGGAAGCTTATGGAGCTTCACATGTATTGCAAGAAATTTTAACTTATAAATCTGATGATGTTATGGGTAGGGTTAAGGTTTATGAATCTATTGTTAAAGGTAATCCATTACCAGAACCAAGTATTCCAGAATCATTTAGAGTGTTAATTAAAGAATTTCAAGCTTTGGGATTAAATATTTCTGTTATTAATAATGATGATCAAGTTATAGGTATTAATGAACTTGAGAGTGATGATGATGACGATGAAGTTCCTATTGCTGAGGAAATACCTAAACCTGATTTATTCTCTGGCATAGAAGATGATAATGATGCTTTGGATGATGAATTTGAAGATGAAGATTTTGATAGTGATTATGATGATGAATTTAGTGATGAATTTGAAACATTTGAAGAAGAAGATAATATAGGAGGTGATTTCTAATGTTGGAAGCAAATAAATTTAAGGCTTTAAAAATTGGAATAGCTTCTCCTGATGTTATTAGAAGTTGGAGTTATGGAGAGGTTTTAAAACCAGAAACTATAAATTATAGAACTTTAAAACCTGAAAGAGATGGACTATTTTGTGAAAAAATATTTGGTCCTACAAGAGATTATGAATGTTCTTGTGGTAAGTATAAGAGATTAAGATATAAGAATATAGTTTGTGATAGATGTGGTGTTGAGGTTACTAAATCTAAGGTTAGAAGAGAGAGAATGGGTCATATTGAGCTTGCTACTCCAGTTAGTCATATATGGTTTGTTAAAGGTATTCCTTCTTATATTGGTTTATGCCTTGATATGTCTCCTAGAGATTTGGAAGAGATAATTTACTTTGTATCTTATGTTGTTTTAGACCCAGGCTCTACAACATTAGTTAAGAATCAGACTTTATCTGATAAAGAATATAGAGCATATTATGAGAAGTATGGCAATACATTCAAAGTAGGAATGGGTGCAGAAGCTATTAAAACTTTGCTTAGTGAAGTTGATTTAGAGAAAGAACTTGCAAAAATTCAGAAAGAACTTGAAGGTGCTACTGGTCAAAAGAAAATTAGACTTGTAAAGAGACTTAATGTTCTTAATGCTTTTGCTAGTTCAGGTAATAGACCGGAATGGATGATTCTAGATGTTTTACCTGTTATACCTCCTGAACTTAGACCTATGATTCAATTGGATGGTGGAAGATTTGCTACTTCCGATTTAAATGATTTGTATAGAAGAGTTATTAATAGAAATAATCGTTTGAAAAAGTTGGTTGAATTAAATGCTCCTTCAATTATTGTTCAAAATGAAAAACGTATGCTTCAAGAAGCTGTAGATGCTTTGTTTGATAATGGTAGAAGAGGTAGAAGTGTAACTGGTGCTGGTAATAGAGCGTTAAAATCACTTTCTAGTATGTTGAAGGGTAAACAAGGAAGATTTAGACAGAATTTACTTGGTAAGAGAGTTGACTATTCAGGACGTTCTGTTATTGTTGTAGGTCCTGATCTTAAGATGTATCAATGTGGTCTTCCTAAAGATATGGCTCTTGAATTATTTAAACCACATGTTATAAATGGTCTTGTTAAAAGAGAGTTAGCTACTAATATTAAATCTGCTAAAAAGATGATTGACAATAGAGATCCTAAAGTATGGGATGTTGTTGAAGATGTTATTCGTGAACATCCAGTATTATTGAATCGTGCTCCTACTTTACATAGACTTGGTATTCAGGCTTTTGAACCTAAGTTGATTTCTGGAAAGGCTATTAGGTTACATCCTTTGGTTTGTACTGCATTTAATGCTGACTTTGATGGAGACCAGATGGCTGTTCATGTTCCATTGTCAGAAGAGGCTAAGACTGAAGCTAGAGTTCTTATGTTAGGTGCTAATAATATATTGAGTCCTAAAGATGGTAAACCAATTGTTACTCCTGGACAAGATATGATTTTAGGTAATTATTATATTACTTGTGAAAAAGCTGGTCTTGAAGGAGAAGGTAGAGTATTTAAAGATGCTAATGAGGCAATGATGGCTTATCAAAGACGTGAAATTACTTTACATACGAGAATTGCTCTTCCAGTTAATTCATTTAAACATAAAGTTTTCATAGATAAATATAAAAATAAATATTTAATTACTACACCTGGTAAGCTTATATTTAATGAAATTTTACCTGATTCATTCCCATATGTAAATGAACCAAGTGATGAGAATATTGAGGGAATTACTCCAAGTAAATATTTTGTTGATTATGGTACGGATATTAAGGAATATATTAAAAATTTGGATAGAGCTAAACCTTTTATAAAGGGTACTCTTGAAAAACTTATAGCTCAAATGTTTAAGAGATATAAAACTACAGAAACTTCTATTTTCTTGGATAAATTAAAAGATCAAGGTTTTAAATATTCTACTTATTCAGGTATTACTTTCTCTACTAGTGATGTTATTACTAGTAAAAAGAAAGCTAAGATTATTGAAGATGGAAATAAAGAAGTTGAAAAGATTAATAAACAATTTAAGAGAGGACTTATTACTGAAGCTGAAAGACTTGAACTAGTAATTAGTGTTTGGGATAAAGCTAAGAAAGAAATAGAAGCTGAGTTACAAGAATTTGCTAAAGAATATGAGGATAATCCTGTATTTATAATGATGAATTCTAAAGCTCGTGGTTCTATAAAACAATTTGTTCAACTTGCAGGTATGCGTGGTTTAATGGCTAAACCTAATGGTGATACTATTGAAATTCCTATTTTCTCTTCTTTTAAAGATGGTCTTTCTGTTTCTGAATTCTTCCTTTCTACACATAGTGCTAGAAAAGGAAGCGCAGATACTGCTTTAAAGACAGCTGATTCAGGTTATATGACTAGAAGACTTGTTGATGTTGCTCAAGATATTATTGTTAGGGAAGAGGATTGTGGAACTACCGAAGGTGTTATGGTTACGGATTTTCGTGACGACAAAGATGGTATTATAGAATCACTTTATGATAGAATTTTAGGTAGATTTACTAGTAAGAAAGTTATTAATCCAAATAATAATGAGATGATTATTGATAAGAATGAACTTATTACTGAATCAATAGCAGATAAAATTATTTCTGCAGGTATTAAAGAAGTTGAAATAAGAACAGCTTTAACTTGTCGTACTGAACATGGTGTATGTTGCAAATGTTATGGTAGAAATCTTGCTACTGGAAACATTGTTGAAATTGGTGAAGCTGTTGGTACAATGGGTGCTCAATCAATTGGTGAACCAGGTACACAGCTTACAATGAGAACTTTCCATACTGGTGGTGTAGCTGGTGCAGATATAACACAAGGTTTACCAAGGGTTGAAGAGTTGTTTGAAGCACGTATTCCTAAAGGTAAAGCAACAATTAGTGAAATAGATGGTACTGTTTCTAAAATTGATGATTCTAAAGGTCGTACAAAGATATTTGTTAAGAATCAGAATGAAGTTAGAGAACATTTAGCTCCTTTTGGTGCTAAACTTAGAGTTGAAAAAGGAGATAAAGTTTCTGCTGGGGATAGACTTACGGAAGGTAGTATTAGTCCTAAAGAACTTTTAGCTGTAACTGATCCTAATACTGTTCAACAATATATTTTGAAAGAAGTTCAAAAAGTATATCGTTCACAAGGTGTTGATATTAATGATAAACACGTTGAACTTATTGCTAGAAGAATGATTTCACAAATTAGGATAGTAGATTCTGGTGATACTGATTTCTTGCCTAGTACTGTTGTTTCTATTAGTAAATTTACTAAAGGAAATAGAGATGTTATTTTACAAGGTAAAAAACCTGCTATTGGACAACCAATTTTGTTAGGTATTACTAAATCTTCACTTCAAACAGATTCATTCTTAGCTTCTGCTTCTTTCCAAGAGACAACTAGAATCTTGACTGAAGCTGCTGTAAAGGGTAAGACTGACTATTTACATGGTTTGAAAGAAAACGTTATTATTGGTAAACTTATTCCAGCAGGTACTGGGGCTAAAGAATATATGGACGTTGGTTATACATTAGAAAAGGAATTTTTTGATGATGAACCTTCTGAAGCTTTGGAAGAAGAATTTTTAGAAGACTAGATTTTCTAGTCTTTTTCTTTACTATTTTTTTATATAATGTTATAATTTTTTTGAGTGTGATCTTATGAGTAAACAGGGAAAGAGTAGGTTTAGTGATAGAATTAAGTTAATTGCTAAATTTAAGCGTAAAAAGAATAAAAATAATGAAGACGATAAATTGGAAAAAAATACTGGTTTTTTTAAGAGAATTATGCTTGTTCCTTTGATGCTGTTTGGGAAGGGTATTGAGGATTTAACAAAAACCACTAATAAAGATAAAAGTAATAATATAACTTTTAACGATAAAGATAATAAAATTTTTAATGATAAAAAAATGCTTGAGGATGACAGAACTAAGCATATTAATATACAAAGTAAAAAAATAAATGTTTCTCAGAGCAAAATAAAAAGAAATGATTATGATGATTTTAAAAACAAATCTTTTTATGATTTTAATTATGTTTCTTCTTTGACAGATATAGAAGAATTAAAAAAGGATATTTTGATAGGAATAAGGAAGAACTTTATTGATGAAATTAACAAGTTAGAGGTTTTAAATAGTGAATTATACGTTTTGAGTAAATTTGATATGGATTCTTCTTTACTTCAGGAGTGTAATGACTATTTGAAAAAGGTTAAACAATTACTTGATAAGTTAAATAAGCTAAATAAGCAATATAATATATATAAAGAAAATTATTATTTTGAAAATATTTTAGATATGGATGATAAGAATTTGTTGGATAAGATTTTACTGTTTGGAGAACTTTGTAATTTAGAAGATAGAAGGAATTTAGTAAAAGATTATAAAGTTTTAGATACTTACAAATATTTATATTCTAAATTAGATGAAGTTAAAGAGCAATGTGCTTTGTTAGAAGAAAAAAGTGAGGAAAAAATTAAGAAATTAGAAGATGCTAATATTGACTTTAAAAAATATCAAAATGATATTTTTAATAAAGAAAATATTGTCTCTAGGTGTGAATTTATATATAGTAAGCAGGAAGAATTATTAAAGGAAATTAGTTCTAAAGTAGGTAATATTTCTTCTTATGAGTCTGTTCGTTATAATTTGTCTGGTTTTGGTAGTTTACTTTTAAATGGAATTAAGTTGATTGGTTTGTTTGCTTTGTCTCCTTTTAAGGGATTGTTTCCTAGTATTTCTTTACAAACTTCTTTAACTAAGAAGACGGTTTCTAATTTGCGTAAGTCTATTGCTTCTACGAAGAAGACTGAAATTGTTTATACGGCTGATGATTATATTGATAAATTAAATTATTCTATTAATGAGATGGATGATATGTATAAATATATTTCTTCTACAATAAGTGATATTGATAGTTTGAGGGATGAATATATTTCTAAGTTTTCTTTATATAAAGAACAATTGCCTAATTATAATTATTATTTGAAAAAGATAAATACTTTAAGAAAGGTAATGATTAATAATCAAGCAAAAATAGTTTTTCTTAATGAAAAAATGAAAGAGAATAAGAAAGTAAATGTAAAAACTTTAATTAGAGTTAAAAAATTAAACGAGAAAGTATAGATTTAATTATTAACTTAATGTAAATAAAGTGTTTAATATGTTCAATTTTATAAAAACTATTGTTTATTAGCTTTTTTTATGTTATAATTTTTATGCTAGAGAGTTCTATGATGATAAGGAGGAACTATGAATAATATTATTAAAATTATAGATGAACATGAGATAAATAGGGATGCTAAGATTATTACTTATATTTCTTTAGATGGTAATGATTATGCTGTTTATACTATTTCTAGGGATGAAGAAAATGCAAATATTTTTGTTTCAAAGGTTATTAATTCTTCTTTTGTTAATATAACTGATGCTAATGAGAAATTTAAATTAGATAATTATGTCAAAAATCTTATTAAGAGATCTGTTGATTATTCATCTCTTGATGATGTAAAATTTACGAATTTTAAAGTGGTTGATGGTCAAAGAATTAATGTAAAAGAGACATATGTTGCAACGATTAAAAAGGATATAGCTACTAAAGCTATTAATTATTATAGTGATAAGTTTACATCTATAAAAGATACAGATTCTATTTTTAGTGATAGTAGTGTTATTTTTGAGGAACCAAAAGTGGATAGTAATGTTTTGCCTGAATCGAATAATTTGAATGTTTCTACTCCTAGTGTTTTGGCTACGGAAACTGTCGCTGTTCCTAATCCTTCTTCTTTAGGTGGTCAATCTGTTGATAATACTATTGTTTCTTCTGCTCTAAATGATGTTACTACTGAAAATATAATCAATCCTGTTGTGTTAGATAATAATGTTAAAACAGTTGATAATAATGTTGGGGTTCAACAAACTTCTTCTTCAACTGTTAGTGTTTTAAATAATAATATTCCTAATGATGTGGAAGCGACACAAGTTATGTCTCCTGTTAATGGTAATGTTCAGTCTACTACAACGTCTTCAGTTTTGAATAATAATGTTTTCTTTGATGCTTCTAAAGAAACGAATTTGTTAGGAGCTTTAAAGGAAGAAGATAAAGTTAATAAAGGAAATATTTCTGTTAGTGAACAAAATTTGAAGACGGTTAGAGAATTTGGAACTGATGATAATGTTACTTTTCAGGGAGCACCTATTCAGGAAGTAAAAAGTATTGTTCAGCCTAAAAATTCTGCTATGCAAGGATTTATGAATAATAAGTTTGTTATGGTAGTTGCTATTTTGTTCTTTTTAGCAAGTTGTGTCTTTTTAGGATATGAAATGTTTAGTTTCTTTACTTTAGAAAAATAAAATAACTATTCTTGAGGGGAATAGTTATTTTTTTCTTGTGTTTCTTTTCTTACTGAGTATTTGCAACCACAGTAGTCTTGTCTGTATAAGTTGTATTTTTTAGATAGTTCAATAGATTTTTTATATCCTTCTTCTTTTTTGTAATCTGAGGGTAACCATTTTATATTATATTTTTTTTCTAGTTCATATCCTATATTGTTTATTATTGTTGAGTTTTTATGAGGAGATACAGTTAGAGTTGTTGAAAAATAATTATAGTTTAATTTTTTTGCTATTTGTGCTGTTTTTTCCAATCTTAAGATAAAACATTGTTGACATCTTTTTCCACCTTCTGGTTCATTTTCTAAGCCTTTGATTGTATTTTCATATATGTTATTTTCGTAGTCACAGTCTATAATATCTATTTTATTTTTATGCTCTATTTCATTTATTAATTTTATTTGTTCTTCTTTTCTTTTAATATATTCATCTTTTGGATATATATTTGGATTATAATATAATATAGTTATGTCAAAGTATTCTGTTAGTAATGTGATGACTTGACTGCTACAAGGGGCGCAACAACTATGTAGTAGTATTTTTGGAGTATAATTTAAATTTGTTAATATTTCTTTGCAAATTTTATGATAATTCATAATATCACCAACTTATATTATATCATTTATTCTTTTGTTAGGATACTAGAAATTGTTATGTCATGTATATTATTAATGATTTTATCTATAATTATATTTTCAATATTATTTTTTATTATCTTTTCTATTTTTCTTGCTCCAAATAATTCATAATTAGATAATTCTAATATCTCTTCTTTAATGTTGTTTTCTATTGTTATGTTTATATTTTTATATTTTTCTTTTAATTTTTTAATATGTATATTTATAATTTCTATTATGTTATCTTTGGTTAATGTATTAAATGAAATTATATTATCAATTCTGTTTATTAATGATATATTAAATTCTTCTTTTAATTCTGTTAATTGTTTGTTATTTTGTGTATTGAATCCTATTGTATTTTTTTCATGTCCAATATTTGTTGTCATTATTATTACTGTGTTATTAAAATAGATGGTATTTCCTTTGGCATCTTTTATTTTTCCATCATCCAATATTTGATAAAATAAATTTAATACTTTTGGGTGACATTTATCTATTTCATCTAATATAATAACTGAATTTGGTTTATCTTTGATTGTATTTAGGATATATTTGTTATCGTCATATCCTATATATCCTGGGCTTGAACCTATAATTTTTGTTATTGATGTTGAATCAGAATATTCACTCATATCTAGTTTTATTATATTATCTTTTACTAATAATTTGGCAAAGGTTTCAGCTAATTTTGTTTTACCTACACCTGTTGGACCTGTAAACATTAGTGAATAACAAGAGTTATCTTTGTATCCTAATTTTATTCTTTTTGTTATGTCTATTAGACTATTTATTACTTTATCTTGTCCGATGATATTATTTGATAATGTGATTTTTATGTTGTTAATTATTTTTGTATCTTCTTTTATAATTTCATATATTGGAATATTTGTTTTTTGATTTACTACTTTTGCTAAGTCTAATAAAGTAACTTCTTTAGCTTTTTTTTGCAGTATCTTATTATTGTTATTTTCTTCTATTTTATAACTTAATGCTTTTTCGTAATTTTTTTCTTTTATAGCATTTTTCTTGTTTTTTTGTATTAATTCTAGGTTGTTTTCTATGGTTGAAGTGTTGTTATCTTTTTTTATGCTTGTTTTTGAACATACTTCGTCTAAAATATCAATGTCTTTATCTGGTCTATTTCTATTGTATATATATTTTTCAGATAATTCTATTATTGCATTTATTATTTCGTCACTTATTTTAACATTGTGATATTGTTCGTATATTGGTTTGATTTTGGTAAGTATGTTTTTTGTTTGTTCTAGTGTTGGTTCTTTAATTTCTATTTTTTGAAATCTTCTATCTAATGCTGTGTCTTTTTCTATATATTTTTTGTATTCTTCATTAGTTGTAGCTCCAATACATCTTATTTTTCCTCTTGCAAGTGCTGGTTTTAATATGTTAGAGGCGTCTATTGCACCTTCAGCTCCTCCTGCTTTTACTATTGTATGTATTTCATCTATAAATAGAATTATATTGTTGTCATTTTCTATTTCTGTTATTATTTTTTTCATTCTTTCTTCAAATTCTCCACGATATTTTGTTCCAGCTACTGCACTTGCCATATCCAAGGATATTATTTTTTTCCCTTTTAGGTTATTTGGTACTTTATTTTCTATGATTAATCTTGATAGTTCTTCTACAATTGCTGTTTTGCCTACGCCAGCTAGACCAATTAATAAAGGATTATTTTTGCATCTACGACAAAGTATTTCAATAATTTGATTTATTTCTTCTTCTCTATCTATTACTGGATCTGTTTGATTGTTTTTTGCTTTTTCTGTAAGATTTTCTCCGATACTTTCTAGTATGGAAGTTGTTTCTTTTTTTCCTTTTTTATTAAGTAATTTTATACTACAATTATCATATATTTCTTCTATATCTATATCCATACCTATTAGTATTCTTATTGCTATTCCTTCTCCTAATTCTAATATTGCTTGGAATAAGTGTTCTGTTGTTACTAGACCATTATTATTATCTTTACTATCCATGATGGCATTTTCTAGAACTTTTTTTAATAGTGGAGTGTATAGAAAGAATTCACTTTTTTTTGTTCCTTTTCCTATGATATTTATTAGTTCTTTTTTAAATGAATTGTATGTTAGGTTGTATTCTTTTAGTTTTTTATTTAAATTTGTATTTGAATTTAGTATTGCTAATAAGAGATGTTCTGTTCCTACGTATGGGTGCTTTAATTCTTGCATTTCTATTTTAGCATTTACTAATATTTCTTGTGCTTCTTCGTTAAAATTACTTATCATATTAGCTCCTTTCATATAATTCTATGTATATAATGTTCTGTTTTTTCATAATTTAAACACTAAAAAAAACAACTAATTTTTCAAGTTGTTTATTTGCTTATTATAGTCACTACTGTTGGTTATATAACTTCCTACAACCACTATATCTACAATATTTTTTAATTCTTCTATATTTGTATCATTAATTCCACCGTCTATTTCTATTATTAAATTATTTTGTTTTAATTCTTTTATTTTGTTTAGAACATCTGGTATAAATTTTTGTCCACCTTTTCCTGGCTCTACGCTCATTATTAATACTAAATCTATTTTTTTTAAATATTCTATAATGTTTTTTGGATTTGTTTTTGGTTTTATCGATATACCACATTTATAACCTTGATTATGTATTAAATTTATTATATTGTCTAATGGTTTATTTATTTCATAATGTATTGTGATATATTCAATATTTAAACCTTTTAATTCTTGTATTATTGGTTCTGGGTTTTCAGCCATTATGTGTATATCTAATTTTTTTGTAGAAATTTTTGATAGTGTTTTAATTTCTTCTATAGTGAATTCTTTATTATCTACGAATATTCCGTCCATGTAGTCTATGTGTATATAGTCTGTATTTGTTTTGTTTAGTTCTTCTGTTGCTTGTATTCTGTTATTACATGTTAGTATAGAAGTTGATACTTTAATCATTTATTTTCTCCTTAATAAAACTTATATAGTTATTATATCTTGATGGTAATATTTCATTCCTTTTTACTAATTCTATTACGTGGCATCCTTCTTCTTTATAATGCATACAATCTCTATATTTACAATATTCTAAATTATTAAACATTTCTTTCATGTTATCTCTAATATCTTCCTTTGTCATATCTATAAAGTCGATTTTTGAGAATCCTGGGGTGTCTACGATGTAACAATTATTTGTTTTAAATAGTTCTGTATGTCTTGTTGTGTGTTTTCCTCTTCCGAGGTGTTTTGATATTTCGTTTGTTTTTAATTCTAGTGTGGAATCTATTTTATTTAGTAGTGTTGATTTTCCAGCTCCACTTTGTCCTGTAAAGACAACAGTTTTGTTTTTTATTTTATTTATTAATGTATCTTTATCAGTGATTACGATGTATCCGATTTTGTTATAATAATTAATATATCTTTGTATATCTTCTGTCTCTTCGTTGTTCATTAAATCAAGTTTTGTTAAGTATATAATTGGTTCTATATTATTATAAGAGACTATTGTTAGTATTCTGTCTAATAGGACTGTATCAAGTGTTGGTTCTTTTACTGATGTTACTATTACAGCATAATCTATATTTGATACAAGGGGTCTTATTAATTTGTTTTTTCTTTCTAATATTTCTAAGATATAATTATTTTTTTCATCAAATATTACATGATCTCCTACTAGAGGTGTGGATTTTGTTAGTCTTAGTTTTCCTCTTGGTAGACAATTATATTTTTTTTCGTTTGCTTCAACTAAGTATGTATTACTTATATTTTTAATAATTATACCCTTCATAAATCACGTCCGTTATTCTGTTTCTTCATCACTACTTGATGATGATTCTAATTCATATGTTGCTAATATTTTGACTTTTAATGTTATTCCTTCAATAATAGTGTCTTTCGGTGGCCTTGATTGTTCTATAATGCTTGCTGATAAGAAATCATTTAATTTATCGTTAGGGATAATTGTTCCGTTTTTATCTAATACACTTACATTAATTTTATATTCTTCAGCAAATGACATTACATCACTTAGACTCCAATTTTCAGCAATCATATCTGGATATTCATTTACAATATTTGGGATGTATAGTGTAACTGTATCTCCTTTTTCTAATACTTTCTTTTCATCTTTATTGTAAATTGGTTTTTGGTCTATTATATTTTGCTCTTTTCCTTTATATTCGTCTTTATTTTCTACATCTTTTTTTTCTATATTTACATTAACTCCTATTAATTCTAATTTTGCTTTTATTTCTGTATAATCTTTTCCTGTGTAATCTTCTAAGTAGTGATATTCACCACCAAGTGATTCTATTATTGTTATAGTATCTCCTTTTTTTCTTGTGCTTCCTGCTTTTGGATTTGTTCTTATTACTAATCCTTCTGCTACAGTTTCACTTTCTTTTGATTCAATGGTATATTTAAACCCTAATTTTTCTAGTTCTTTTATAGCTTTTTCTATTTCTTTACCTACGACATTAGGTACAATTACATCTTTTACTTCTTTGGTTGATGATAGCCAAAATATACCTGCAATAATTAGTAGGAATAGTACAATTCCTGTTAATAGTAGTATTACAGTATTTCTTTTTTTAGGTGTTTCTAAGATATCTTCTTCAATACTTTCTTCTTTCTTTTCTGTATACTCTACATTTGGTTTTTCTATTTTGTTTTTTTCTTTTTTCTTTGTTATTGGTTCAGAATCATCTATATCATTTTCAGGATATTCAAATGTTACTTTTTTAGCATTTTCTTTTTCCATACATACCTCTAAATCGTCGTGCATTTCTTTTACACTATCATATCTATTTCTTGGGTTTTTTGCTGTTGCTTTAATTACTATGTTTTCAACACTTTGTGGTATAGTAGGATTTTGTTTTCTTATGCTTGGTATTTTTTCTTTCATGTGTTTTAGTGCTATTTCAACGGCATTATCTCCTTTAAATGGTACTGAACCAGTTATTAATTCATACATTAATATACCTAATGAATATATATCACTTTTTACAGTTGCACTTTTTCCATTGGCTTGTTCTGGTGGTAGGTAGTGTACACTTCCCATTACTGAATTTGTTTGTGTTAATTGTGTTGCATTTAGAGCCATTGCTATTCCAAAGTCAGTTATTTTTACTAAACCATTATCTAGAATCATTATATTTTGTGGTTTTATATCTCTGTGTATGATATATGATTCATGAGCATGTGCTAATCCGTCAGTCAATTGAAGCATAATGTCAATTACTTCTGGTAAAGTTAATGTTTCTCTTTTCTTTAGTAATTGTTTTAATGTTTTTCCTTCTATATATTCCATTACAATATAGTATTGTCCGTCTTCTTCTCCTACATCATATACTTCTACTATATTTGGATGTGATAGATTAGATACGGATAAGGCTTCTCTTTGAAATCTTCTAATAAATTTTTCATCATTAGATAGGTCTCCACGTAATACTTTTATTGCAACTTTTCTATCTAGTATAGTGTCATTTGCTAGATATACGTTAGCCATTCCACCTTCGCCAATTGTTTTAATGATTTCATATCTGTCATTAATCTTTTGCCCCTTTGTTAGCATTATATTTCACCACTTTCTTTTTTTAAATATGCAATTGATATGTTGTCGTGTCCTCCACGCATATTTGCTTTATTTATTAATTTTAAAACGACTTCTTCGATAGATAATTTGCTGTTTAGAACTTTTTCTATTTGTTCATTAGTTAGCATATTTGTTAATCCATCACTGCATAAAAATAATCCTTTTACAGATGTATCAACATCAAAAATATCTATGTCAATTGGGTTATTGGCTCCGAGAGCTCGCATTAATACATTTTTTCTTGGATGGTATTTTGCTTCTTCTTCAGTTAGTTCTCCTGTTGATACGAGTAAATTTACTAATGTATGGTCTTTTGTTACTTTGTGTAACTGTTCATTTTTGATGACAAATCCAGAACTATCGCCTATATTTCCATATAATATATAATCATCTGTTTTGATCGCTATTACTAACGTTGTTCCCATTCCTTTGCTTTCTTGATTTTTGTCAGTATATTCAAATATTTTATGATTAATATCTTGTACTGTATTTCTTATCCATTCTATGGCATCTTCTTTTTTGCCAAGGCTTTCTATTGATTCAAAGTTATTTGTTATGGTATCTATAGCAATTTTTGATGCTATTTCTCCAGCTTTATGTCCTCCCATTCCATCAGCTACGGCTAGAACAAATTCATTATTTGTATTATTTAATATTATAACATTATCTTCGTTATGATCTCTAACTTTTCCGGGATCTGTAAAATAAAATGTTTGCATACTTCCTCCTAATCATGTTGGTGGTTAGCTCTTAGTTGTCCGCAGGCAGCGTCAACTTTTCCACCAAACTCTTTTCTTATTGTTACATTGATTCCATTCTTCTTAAGTATATCATAAAATGTTAATATTTGCATCTTTTTTGTGCGTTTGAATTCAATATTTTCTGTTTCATTGTATGGAATTAAATTTACATAACAATTCATACCTTTTAGAATGTTTGCTAATTCTATAGCACATTCTTTAGTATCATTTATTCCTTCTAACATAATGTATTCGAAAGTTACTCTTCTATTTGTTTTTGCTACATATTTTTTTAAGACATTTAGTAACTCTTCTAATTTATATGCTTTACTTATTGGCATTATTTTATTTCTTATTTTGTCATTTGGAGCATGTAGTGATATAGCTAGATTAACTTGGTTGAAATCATTCATAAATGTTTCAATTTTTGGAACTATACCACAAGTAGATACGGTAATGTGTCTTGATCCTATGTCTAATCCTTTTGGATGATTAATTATTCTTATAAAATTCATGACATTTTCGTAATTATCAAATGGTTCTCCTATTCCCATTACAACGACATGTGATATTCTTTGTTTTATGTCTTCTTCAATTAATAGTATTTGTTCTACTATTTCATATGTTTCAAGATTTCTTTCTTTTTTTAATCTTCCACTTTCACAAAAAGCACAGCCCATATTACATCCAACTTGACTAGAGACACAGATGCTTATGCCATAGTCATGATACATTAGAACAGATTCTATTCTTTTATGATCTTTTAGTTCAAAAAGGTACTTTTTAACGTTAACATCTTCTTGTTTTAATACTAATTTTATAAAAGAAAAGTCAAAGTCTTCCAATAATTTTTCTTTTATTTTATTTGGTATATTGGGCATTTGTGTTAGGTTAGTAATTTTTTTCTTATATAAAAATTCATATAGTTGAGTTGCTCTATATTTTTTGTCATTAATGTTGATAAAATAGTTTTCTAATTCATTATAAGTTATTCCATATATATTTTTCATTGTTCCACCTATAATTATTATATCATGTATATTGTTAAATTTAAAATAAATTTGTATATAAAAAAGAGGCTTATTTTGCCTCTACGATTAACTTTATAGCTGTTCTTTCGTCACCATCTATTACTATATCTGTAAAAGCTGGTATACATACTAGATTTTTACCAGATGGTGCTACAAACCCTCTTGCTATAGCTATTGCTTTTATAGCTTGATTTAATGCACCAGCTCCAATAGCTTGGATTTCTACACTGTTTTTTTCTCTAAAAACATTTGCTAGTGCTCCTGCTACTGAATTAGGATTTGATTTAGTTCCTACTTTAAGTGTTTCCATTGTTTTCCGTCCTTTCAATTTATTATATGAGGATACATGAAAAAAAGAACAGTTTATTTTAATATCCAGGCTGTTCTTATAAAGTCTTGTCCTTCTTTTAATGGTTCACATGGAGAATTTATTAACTTGTTATTAATAACTAAGGTTGTTGATGATCCTCCATCCATATTTATGGCATTATATGCGCCATATCTTTGTAAAATTATTAATAAATCATTTAGATATACACCACCTCTTCCTTTAAACGATAGGTCTTGTCCATATCCATTTACTACGAGAAATAGTATGATGCCATCTTTTCTTTGTGCTATTACAGTTCTTGGGTTCATTCCTGATCCTCCGGTACCAACAATTTTGATTGGATTACCATTTACTATTAGTGCTGGTCCAAAACTTAGAGCTTCTTTTATTTTCTTTTCTTTTAAATCTTTTACTGATAGTCCTCCTGATATAAGTATTCCATCTTCGTTTATAGCGGCACTTGCATATACATTATTGCTTCTTGCATATATAACATTACCATTTTGTACTATTAATCCTTCTGGATAACCATCAGCCCAACTGTAACCTCCACCATTTATGGCTACGATAGCGTCGTTTTCTTTGGCAATTTCTGTAAGTATTTGTCCTCTATTTAGATTATTAGCTATGGCGGTATGTACTCTTTTTGGCTCATATATGGCTACTAGATAACAATTAAATTCTTTATATTTAAATTCGATTAGTTTATATAATTCATCTTCTTCTCTATCTAATATTTGTTTTTCATATATTGAGCTATAATTATCTGTTTCTATTGTTCCTATAGTTATGTCATTAACGTTAGTACTTTCTTCAAGTAATATATAGTAATTACTATTCATGACTTTTTCTATGGTATCATCTGAGTAGAAGATGTGTGCTAAGTATTTATGATTCATAGTATTCATGGAAGTTGTTATCCAAAAGACTCTTGCTTTATCGTATGGACCATATACTAATAAAAAGCAAAATACAATAATAATATCTAATATAATAAATAACTTTGTTATAAACTTCATATTTACTCCTCCAAGAGATAAGGGTCGGCACTAGTACCAGAACCACTTGTTATGGTAATATTACTTTTTATACATATACTTGGTTTTAAATAGTGTAAATTATCTTTGTTATCTAAAAATAATCTTCCTAAGGTATTTGTTGTATATATAAGTGAATTGTTATTATAATTACTTAACCATATATCACTATCATCTGTTATAAATAATTCTGTTACACTTGGTAATCCAATATAAGAGTATTCTTTTTTATTATATATTTCCTTGTAATCATAATTGTTATCTTTGTTGTAGTTACCTCCATAGAAAGGACATTTTACTAGATTGTTTTTTTCTAATTTATTTAATAGTACATTATTTAAGTATTGATTAATATTGTTATAGTTTACTTTTGTGTCTTCTAAATGATATGCTAGGGTTAATTTTATATAATCATCATTTTTTTCAATTATTCTAAATAAATTATCATTATATTTAATATAACTTCCAATATTTTTGTGATTTAATATAACACTATTGTCATTTTCAATGATATATGGATTATCTTTTGTTCCATCTCCTTTATATAATGGGGTATTAATATCTAAAACGATGCTTGGTCTTACGCCATAGCTGTGATAACCGGTATCATCATTTGTTTCATCATTTATGCCACCTTTATCAAAAATATACCATACATTATTTTCACTGGCATTAATTGTCCAAAAGTAATTATTATTATTTAGATAAGATTCAATTCCACCTGCTTTTAGATATTCTTCTATGGAGATAAGGCCTACATAATCATTTAATGTATCGTTACATGTTTGATTATCTTTAGTAACTATATCTGTGCACCATGAATGTTTAATAAGATAATTTTTATAGTTATTTAAGGAATTTAAAAATATTCCAGAATGTTCTTTGTCTGTTATGTTTAACCAGTTATATATATAAGAATTTTTATAATTATTTTCTGTTGACCATACCATAGATGTTTGTGTATCTTCAGTGATTAGTTTTATACCATTATCATTAAAACTAATAATTCTCCATAATCTTGCAGAATAATATAGGTAGTTATCAGTTACTTTTCCTTTATAATAGTAATTATTATCTATTTTGTATAGTCCACTATTATTATATGTAATAGGTTTATTTTTTAGGGTTTCATATAAATTGTTTGTAGTTAAAAAAGATTGTTTATGTTCTAATCTATAGTAATGAATTAATTTATAAGAATATATTGAACATATTATAAAAATAGTTAATATATTAAAAAAAATAAATTTTTTTTCCCAGTCTTTCATTGGCTTTTTTTCTCTATTCTTTTTATTCTTTTTCATTGTTACCACCTAGGATAATTATATCAAAATAATATTTAATTGTCAGTAGTTATTAAAAGAAAAAATAACTATGTTGAAAGTTATTTATGTTTATGCTAATTAAAATATATTATAATTCCTAATAAAGTGAGAACAATACCTCCGAGTAATTTAGAGTATTCACCAATTTTGTTGTTAATTATATTACCAATTTCTAATCCTGTGAATGTAAAAATAAAAGCACATATTGAGAATGTTAGAGCATCTATTATATAGATATTGTTGATGGCTGATAATCCGATTCCTACGCTTAGGGCGTCTAAGCTAACTGTAAGTCCAAATAGTAGTATTCCTGTAATTGAAGTGGTAAGTTTACTATCATCTTTTTTAAATCCAGATATGATTAATTCTATACCTATAAATATTAGTATTATGGAGGAGATAATATTAATATCTAGGGGGATATTTTTTATAATAAAATTTCCAAAATATACTCCAATTAGAGGCATAATAAAGTGATATATACCTACGGTAATGGACATAAATAATTTCTTTTTTTGATTTATTCCTTGCATACCAAAAGCTAATGATAAAGAAAATGCATCCATACTTAGGCTAATAGCTATAAGTAGAATAATAATATACGAATTCACAAAATCACCTAATTAATAATATTAGGTTTTTAACTATTTTAGAATATATCTTTTATTATTTTATGAATAATAGACTTATATTGGTGATTATCATTCTTTTCAATTAAGCATAAATTAGGAAACATAACGCACCACCAATTATCTCCTTTTGCTTCACCAATAGATACGACAAGTGATTCATAATATCCTTCTTCATATGTATGTCCTTTAAATTGTTTTGCTGGAAAATAGTTGTATCCAAAGTTAATATTGTAATCCATTTTATAATTATTGTTTGAAAATATATTATTTATATTATTATCAATATTATTTAAATTGTTGTTGATTATTTCTCGTACATCATCTATATTGTTTGTTTTACTTATCATATTTAAAACATCTTTTTCTAAATATTCTTTAACTTTGTTTTTAATATATACATCTTCTGTATTATTACTATTTGGTATTACTCTCATTCTGATAGATTCATTGGGGATAATTTCATTATTATTTGTTATATTAACAATATTTATGATAATTAGAACTACCAAGGTATAGTATACTAGTTTTTTCATGTTGATTATTCCTTTCTAGTATAATTATGAGGTGTAGTTAATTTTTTTAAACAAAAAAGATGCAAATAGTACATCTTTAATTTAAAATAGTATTTGATATAAATATAAATCTATCTTTTTGAGAGTAATCTTGTTCTAATTTTATATAGGAGTTTGGTAAATATTTTTTTATTATATTTTCGATGTCTTGGTATTGTTTGTAACCAATTTCAAAGGCAATTAGATATGTTTCATTTAAATAACTACTGATATTTTTTAAAATTTCTTCATAAAAGTATAATCCATTATTGTCTGCAAATAGGGCTTTGTGTGGTTCGTTATTTTTGACTATATCCATAATATCTTCTGTATAACTGATATATGGTGGATTACTGATAATAATATCAAAAGTGTTATTAATATTAGTAAATAAATCACTTCTATAGAAATTAATTTCAACATTGTTTAATGCAGCATTTTCTTTGGCAAGATCTAGTGCTTCAGAAGATATATCAATACCTGTAATGTTGGCATTTAACTCTTTTTTTAAACTAATTGCTATACATCCAGAACCTGTTCCAATATCTAGAATATCTATTTTTTTATGGAATATTTTTTTGGCATATTTTATAGTTTTATCTACTAGGAGTTCTGTCTCAAATCTTGGTATTAAGACTCTTTTGTCTACTTTTATTATATTACCCATAAAATCTTGATTGCCTATAATATATTGAATTGGTTCATTATTAATTAATCTATTTATATCTTCATCTAAAGAATTTGTTCCTTTATATTTTATGATATAATCTAATTTTTTTGGATCTATATTGTGTTTATTTAGTTTTTTATAATAATCGTTTTTATTCATTGTTTTCTAGTTCTATTCTTTGATTTTCTGTTATAAGAGCTTCAATAATTATACCAAGATCTCCAGCCATTATTCTGTCTAGATTCATAGAAGTAAAACCAATTCTGTGATCTGTTACTCTATTTTGTGGATAGTTATATGTTCTTATTTTTTCACTTCTATCGCCAGTTCCTATTTTGTTACGTCTTTCTTGGGCATTTTTTTCTTCTTGTTCTCTAAGTTTTAGATCATATAATCTGGTTTTTAAAATTTTAAAGGCCATTTCTTTGTTTTTTATTTGACTTCTTTCTGTTTGTGAGTATACCATGATACCTGTAGGAATATGAGTTAATCTAACGGCAGAATCAGTTGTATTTACTCCTTGTCCACCACATCCACTACTTCTAGTTATATCTATTCTAACTTCACTTTCATCTAGTTCATAATCAAATTCTTCAGCTTCTGGCATTACTAGAACTGTTGAGGTTGATGTATGTACTCTTCCTTGTGATTCTGTTTCTGGTACTCTTTGTACTCGGTGAGCACCACTTTCATATTTTAATTTGGAATATGCTCCTTCTCCTTTTACCATAAATTCTATTTGGGCATATCCTCCAGCACTACCAGGTATTGAGTTTAATACTTCTATTTTAAAGCCTTGATTGTTGGCATAATGAGTATACATATCAAATAGGTCACCAGCAAAGATATTGGCTTCGTCTCCTCCGGCGGCTCCTCTTATTTCAACGATAACATTTTTTTCGTCGTTAGGGTCGTGTGGAAGTAATAAAATTTCTAGCTTTTTTTCTGTTTCTTCTTTTAAATTATGTAATCTTTCTAATTCTTCATGAGCAAATTCTATCATATCATGATCTTTTTCCATCTCTTTTGCAGTATTAATATCTTCTAGTATTTGTAAATATTTATGATATAGTTCTACTGTTTCACTTAAGGCTCTTTGTTCTTTAGATAATGAAGTCATTTTTTTTATGTCTGATATAACATCTTCATGAGTTAATTGTTCAGTAATTTCATTATATTTTTTTTCTATATTTTCTAATCGTGTTATCATACAAAAATGTCCTTTCTTTTTAATTTTTTTCTTTAAAATTATAACATACTATTTGGGTATTTACAACTGTTAATAGGGGTACTAGATTATACTTCTTCTATTATTTTTTTAAGAACAAGTGCTATTTTTTGGGAACTTATATCTAAAAATTCTTCATAGGTAATAATATTATTATTATTTGGTACATCAGAGATACATCTTATGACTAGAAATGGAATATGGCATAGATGACAAACTTGTGCAATGGAAGCTCCTTCCATTTCTACACATAAAGCTTCAAATTCATTGGCTATTTTATTACTTTGTTTTTTATCTGTACAAAATATATCACCAGAGGCAATTGTTCCTGTGTAAAAAGTGTAGTTATTATTTTTTAATATTTTTTTTGATAAATTTACTAGATGATTATCAGAATTTATATATATTCCAACATTTGGGATATAACCTAGTTTATGATTAAATGCAGTGATATCAAAATCATGTTGAACTAATTTTTCTCCAATAATTATATCTCCAACTTTAAGTGTGCTATTAATACCACCAGCTACACCAACATTTATTGCTATATCTACTTTATAATGGTCAATTAATATTTGGCAAGTTCTTGCAGAATTAACTTTTCCAACTCCGCTTACTGTGAAGATACATTGGTTATTGTTAGAAAATCCTTCGTAGAAATGTAAATCAAATATGTTTTTTTCTTTATTTATATGAATATGTTCTTTAAAAGCATTTATTTCTTCTTCCATTGCAAAAATGATACCAATTTTTTTCATGATTCCTCCTTTTGAATAGTTATATTGTAGTATATATTTATGATTTTTACAATAAATATTTTTTGTTTTAAATTGAACAATTATTTGCTATAATTAAAATGGGTGATGTATATGGATCGAATAGTATTACATGTTGATGTTAATAATGCTTTTTTGTCTTGGACTGCTTGTTATATGTTAAGACAAGGAAGTAGGATAGATATTCGAGATAGATATGCTGTTATTGGTGGTGATGAGAGTAAAAGGAAGGGAATTGTTCTTGCTAAGAGTAATCTATGTAAAAGTAGGGGAGTTATAACTGGAGAACCTATTTACTATGCTAAGAGAAAATGTCCATATTTAGAAGTATATTCTCCTAATAATAAGATATATAAATATTATTCAGATATGATGTATAATTATTTAAAATTGTATTCTGATGATATAGAAAGATATTCAATTGATGAGTGTTTTATAGAAATTTCTGGGTTTAGGGATCCTGTTAAATTGGCATATACTATAAAAGAAGATATAAAAAAGAAATTTGGGTTTACTGTAAATGTTGGTGTTGGTAATAATAAATTGTTAGCAAAAATGGCTTCTGATTTTGAAAAGCCAGATAAAGTTCATACTCTTTTTTATGATGAAATTGAAAAGAAGATGTGGCCGTTAGATATTGAAAATTTATTTATGATAGGGAAGTCATATTCTAAGAAATTAAGAAATCTTAATATAAATACAATATATGATTTGGCACATAGTGATGAGAATATGTTAAAGATATATTTTAAAAGTATGGGTATAAAAATGTTTGAATATGCTAATGGTATAGATAATTCTAAAGTGGAGTCAGATTATGGATTGCCTAAGAGTATATCTACTTCAGAAGTATTACCTTATGATTATGGTGATAGAGAAAAAATATATAAAGTCATAAAGGACTTATCAATGCAAACTGGTAAGAAGTTACGTGAGAAAAATATGTATGCTTCCTTGGTTCATATTGGTATTAAATATAATGATTTTTCTAAAGTTAGTAAACAAGTTAGTTTGAATAATTATATTTCTAGTGATATAGATATATATAATTATGCTGTTACTTTGTTTGATAAATTATGGATAGATGAAGATAAAAAGGTGAGGGGATTAGCTGTTGGTGTTGCAAATCTTTCAGAGACATATATAGAACAATTGGATTTGTTTAATGTTAATAATAATAAAAAAAACAATGTTAAAGTTCAAAAAACAATTGATGAAATAAGAAAAAAGTATGGTGATAATTCTATTATTTATGCTGATGACATAAAGAATTAACCATACTTTTTTTTAATACTTTTTTATGTGGTTTAAATATATAATAAGAGTATTTTTCTTTGTCTTCTATATATGTATATGCTACATTTAAATATATACATATATTATCTAATAATCCTAATAATCTAAGTCTATTTATATCTAAGAAACCATCATCAAAATCACTATAGTATTGTTCTTCTATATAAAATTCTTGATTATTATTATTTTTTATTTTGTTTTCAATTATTATTTTTACTTTGCTGATAAGTTCAATTGTTTTTTTGTCCATTATTAATTATTCCTTTCAAAATTTCTTTATATACACTTATATAATCTAATTTGAGACTTTTAATAATATCTTCTTTGTTTCCATGTGTAACATATTTATCTTCAATGCCAAATGTTTTTATAGTTCCATTATAGTTATTATCATTGCATATGTTTACTAAGTATGCTCCTAGTGAATTAATGATAGCAGATTCTTCATATACAAAGATATGGGTATATTGTTTTCTTATATTTGAAAACATTTTTGTATCAATTGGTTTTATATATCTAGCATTTACTATACCTATGTCAATATTATTTTCTAGAAGTTTTTTTCTTATTTGATATGCTCTATTTATAAAGTCTCCATAAGTTATTATAACATATTTTTTTCCTTTTTCTAGTATAGACCATGAGCCAATTGGTATTATTTGATATTTTTCTTCTTTGTATTCTAATCTTTCTTTGGAGTATCTTATAACAAATGGTTTATTTGATAAATATGCTGTATACAAAAGATTACCAGCTTCAATACTGTCTTTGGGACAAGATATTACAATATTTGGAATAGGTAGTAGGAATGTAATATCATATATTCCTTGATGTGTATCACCATCTTCTCCAACAATACCAGCTCTGTCTATACCTATAATAACATGACTATTCATTCTGGCTATATCATGTATTATTTCGTCATATCCTCTTTGTAAAAATGTGGAATAAACGGATATAAAAGGTATTTTTCCATTAAGTGCTAATCCATTAGCTAATAGTAGGGCATGTTCTTCGGCCATTCCTGCATCAATAAAATTATTTGGAAATAGTTCTTTAAACTTACTAAGTTTACTACCTACTTCCATGGCTGGAGTGATAGCCACGATGTCTTTATCTTTTTTTGTTAAATTAATTAAGTGATTACTTATAACTTCACTCCATGTTGGTAGAGTATATTCTTTTTTTGGTTTTCCTGTCTTTTTATCAAAAGGTCCAACTCCGTGCCATAATCCTGTTTTGTCAGAAAAAGCTGGTTTGTATCCTTTTCCTTTCTCCGTAATAACGTGTATTAAAACAGGCTCTTTCTCTTTTTTGGCCATATTTAAATATGTTAATAATTCGTGGTAATCATGTCCGTTTATTGGACCATAATATTTTATACCTAATTCTTCAAAAAAGTATCCATCTTTTAAATATAATTTTTTAAAAGATTTTTTAATATTAGTAATTCCATTATTTATTGTTTTACCTATAATGGGAATGTTTTTTAATACTCTTTTTGTGCTTTTTTTAGCATTATTGTATCCATTGTTTGCTCTTATTCTATCTAAACTGTTGTGTATTGCTCCAACATTTTTAGAAATACTCATTTCATTATCATTTAAAATAATAATTACTTTCTTTTTGGTATCACCAATTTGATTCATTGCTTCATAAGCTAAACCATTTCCTATAGAACCATCTCCGATTATAGCAATAATATCATAGTTTTGATTATTCATATCGCGACTAATTGCCATACCTAGAGCAGTTCCTAGTGAAGTAGAAGAATGTCCTGCTTCATAGTTGTCATATTTAGATTCACTCATTTTTTGGAATCCTGAGAGACCATTTGTTTGTCTTAGTGTGTTAAATAAGGAAGCTCTACCTGTAAGAATTTTATGAGTATAGCATTGGTGTGATACGTCAAACAATATTTTATCTTTATCAGCATCAAAAACTTTATGTATGGCAATTGTTAAATCAACAATACCTAAGTTTGATGATAAGTGACCACCTGTATTACTAACATTATCAATAATAAATTCTCTGATGTCATTTGATAAATCTTCTAATTCTTTAATTTTCATTTTTTTAAGAAATTTAGTATTTTTGATATTATTAATGTTCATATTTACCTCTTGTAATTAAGTAATAATTGTTTATCTTCATTATTTATTCTATAACTATCTCTACATTTTGATATAGCTTTATTGATGACAAAGGAATTTAATTTACTATCTTTTAAATAATTAAGAGTTTTTCTCTTTGATAAATAAATAATTCACATAGTAACCAAGCTATAATCATATTTACATAGTATTCATTTTCATTATATAGTTTATCTAAAATGGCAAAAATTTTATCTGTATAATTACAATCTTTAACAAAAGAAAATAATATTTTAATTCCTATTCTTCTTACAAATGTTTCTTTTGATTTTATATATTCTAAAGAAATATTATAGTATTCTTCTTTATTGACATTATTAAAATTAAGTACATCACAAGAAGCCCAATTGTCTATTTTCCTACTATAAATATCTAAATAATATTTTTTGTTATTTTTAATCTTGTTAATAATATTAGCAATAATTATTGTACTTTCATAATAATCAAGTGGCATAAAAGAAAGAAATTCTATGTAATTACCTTTGTATATTTCATTAGATATTTTTTTTAGAATAGGTGTTTTAATGGCTAATACTTTCATTTTAGTATTTACTATTCTTTTAGTCCATTCAATTTTATTTTTATTTTTTAATGATTCTAAATATAAATTAAAAGTATTGATATCGTTTTTTGACCAATTTTTTCTTGTTAGTTCCATAATATCACCAAAACTATAATATCATAATTATAGATAAATAACTATTATTTTGCTAAATAATTTATAGCATTATATTTATTCCAATTTTCTTGAATATTAATTTTATTTCTTTCTATAGCTATAATATTATTGTGTATAGTCTGTTTTTCTTTCTTTAATTTTGCTAAAAGATGTTTCTTTTCAATTAATGTATTTTCTAAATTATGTAGAGAATTATTTTTTTTGATAAGTATTTTATCTTTTATATGAATTAAAGTATCTGGTAAATATATTATTAATAAAAGTATATTTACAGAGATCATTTTGTTAAATGTTAAGTAATTATTTCCTTTACTTATATATACATATATCATTACTAATAAATTTATTGTTATTACTAATAGAAGTCTTGTTAAGATAATTTTAATAATACTAAGTTTAAAGTTTTTAATATCAATAATAGTATTTTCTATTTCTGAAATTTCTTTTGTAACTTGAGCTTCATCTCTTGATATACTGTCTAATTTTCCTTTATTTTTTTTGCAAATATTTTTTAATATTTCTTGTTTTTTATTCATTATGTTCCATCCTATCTTATAGCGCGCAAATATAATAATATCACCTGATAAAAGAAGAAGTCAATTTTGAATAATAAATTTTACATATGTTTGTCATATTGTGTTATATGTGTATCAACAGAGTTGTTGATATGCTATTTTTGTAAATGTCAATCTTTTTTGTAGATTTTCGGTAAAAAATTTTGTAGGTTTTTGGTAAAAAATGTAATTTTTGTTAGTAAATATTAAGACAAATTAAAGCTTATTTGGTATAATGTTATTAGTTAGTAAACTTCAGGAGGTATTTCAAATATGTTTTAATGATCGTGGTGGTATTTTAAATAAAGAACAAATGGCTAATGATAAATAAAAGAATATTTTGATAACGAAGAAAAAAAGATACAAAGCAAAGTAAGATTAAGAGTTAAGCAATTAAGACTAGATAATAACAAAACACAAGATGAAATTGCTAAATATTTAAATGTAGATAAATCAACATATAATAAATATGAAAATGGTAAAAGAAAGTTTAATAATGATGTAGTTAAAGAGTTGGCAGAATATTATAATATCAAAGTTAGTGATATTGTTGATTAATAAGTGACAGAAGTGACACGAAAAAATGGGTGCACCCCACAGGTAAATATCCGTCACTCGTGTCACTTACAAATTAGCCAGGCGTATCTGACTAATTTGAAAAGGAAAAATAATAATTATGAATTGGTAAGTCGCGACTGACCAATTGGGAAGGAAATATTATGTTAGAAGAAAATGAATTTTTAGTGGATTTATCACTATATAAGTTATTTTATTTAGTTTGCAAAAACGGTAGTTTTTCAAAAACAGCAAAAGAATTAGATTTAACACAACCAAGTGTTAGTTATAATATTAAAAAGTTAGAAGATGAACTTGGAGTTACACTTTTTGAAAGAGGTAATACTTTAATTATGACTCCTGAAGCTGAAGAATTATTACCATATGTAGAGGAATCCTTAAATAATTTAAAAAATGGAGAAAGAAAAATAAACGATATAGTTCAATTAAAAAGAGGTACATTGACAATTGGAATACCATCTCATATCGGTGTATTTTTACTAACTGGTATTATTAAGAAATTTTCAAAAAAGTATCCTAATATTAAAATTGAAGTAATATGTAAATCAACTAAAGAATTATTTAAATTATTAGGATTAAATGAACTAGATATCTTAATTGACTGTTCTCCTTTAGAGGAAAATACAAAAGATTATGTAGTTAAAAAAATTGCTACTGAAAAATGTTCATTTGCTTGTAGTTCATTAAGAAAAGAACTTTTAGGAAATAATATTGATATTACAGATATACTGAAATATCCACTTATTGTTCCTTTAAAAACATCTAGTAGTACAAAAAGTTTAAAAAAGTTATTTGAAACTAAGAAAATAGTATTTGAGCCATCATTTGAAATAGCGACAAGTGATATGATTGCTGAAATGACAGAACAGAATATAGGAATTGGATTTTTATTTGAAAAAACCATCGAAAAATATCCAAATTTATCAAAGATTAAAGTGAATTGTAATTTACCAGAATTTGATGTATTCTTATTACACAGACCAAAGTTATTATCGACTACCACACAAGAATTTATAAGATTTATTAATCATATGAAGTTATAAAAAAATTTTATGGGCACTATAAACATGGCTTAATTGTATTATGGTGCTTTTTTCTTTATAATTGTATTCAAGAGGTGAGGACAAATGAAAAAATATAATGTTGGTTGGGGAATAACAAATTCTTGTAATATGAATTGCAAATTTTGTTATAGTAAAGATACAAGACATAGTACCAATGATATTAAAATAATAGATTGGATTAAATTTATTGATGAGAATCACGAATTAATTGATTCAATAAATTATGGTACTGGAGAAAATGCAATATGTGATGATTTTTTTAAGTTTATTTTGTATGTAAGGACAAATTATCCAAAAATAACTCAATCATTAACAACAAATGGTTATATATATGAAAGAGTTAATAAAAATCCCGATTTATATAAAATTTATAAAGAGTGTATTGATGAAATAGATGTATCGTTAGACTTTGCAATTAAAGAAAAACATAATTATTTTAGAGGACAACCTAAAGCGTATGATTGGGCTATTAATACTCTTGAAATGCTTCAAAAAGATAATAAAACAGCTACAATTGTTTTTGTTGGATTTGAGGAGACTATGACACATGAAAGTATAGATGGTTTATTTGAAATTGCAAAAAAATATGATGCGTTGGTAAGATTAAATATATATAGACCTGTTAGTGATAATGAAGAAATAAATAAGAAGTTCACCTTAAGTTACAAAACACTTATGGATGCTATTGAGTATATTTATTATAATTATAAAATTGTTACTTTAAGTGATGTATTATTAGGCAATATATATACAAGAGATAATAATATTAAAGAAAATACTGGTATAGATAGTATTAGAATATTACCAGATGGAAGTATTTGTCCATCAACATATTTAATTACAGAAAATTACAGAAATAGATATAATATTAAGCAAAACAATGTATTAGCTAATATTGAGTTTGAAGAATTTGAAGAAGCTCCTATTCCAAAAAAATGTGATAATTGCATTATTAGAGATAAATGTAGAGGTGGAGTATATGATAGAAGAATGTTGTGGTATAAAACATTAAACGAAAGAGATCCATATTGTCCATTTGATAATGATGATAACTTAGAAAAAGAACAGTTTAAAACATTGAAGAAAAAAAGAGTATCAGTCCATGATGGGTATTTACCAACAATGTTTTTCAAAAATTAAGGAGGTTAATTATGTTAGAAAATTTTAAACCTGAAATAGCTATAATTATGAGAAGTGATGAAACTATAAAAGATTTTAATTTAAAAAGAGTTACTATAAATACTTCTTATGGACCGGTTCATAGATGTTATATTGGTAATATATATGATGTACCTGTGCTTATAATTTATGGAAGATTTAATGGAGAAAAAGTTCCATCAAATCAAATTAATTTTCAACAAACAATAGAAGCTGTAAAAAATTCTGGTGCTACAAAGTTAATTGGTACTTTTGTTGTAGGTGGAATTAATCCTAAAATGCCACAAGGAAGTGTCTACGTATTAGGAGACTTAATTGGGGCGGGTAATTACAATTTAAATTGGAATCAAAATATATCATTTCATAATGCTGAAATGTTTGAACCATTTTGTAATACTTTAACTGAAAAATTATGTGAGGCAGGTCGTAAAATGGATTTTCCAGTAAAAGAAGGAGCAACCTATGTTTCTTTTTATGGATATCCCAGAATTGAAACAAAAGCAGAATTAGAGTTTTATAATAAAATGGGATGGGATATTGTTGGACAGACTTGTGATCCTGAGGCAACCTGTGCAAAGTTAAATCAAATTTGTTATGCAGGAATCGCTGTTCAAATAGATGATCCAAGTGGTAGAGCAAACTATATAAAAAACTTAAAAGAAAATCAAAAAGTAAATGCTTATGTTGAAGATATAAAATCATGTAGGAAAAGAACAACAAAAATAATTTTACAATTTTTAAAAGATTATAATAGTTATGGATGTGAAGTGTGTTCTAAAATGTCTAGAAAAAATAAAAATTTTAGAGAATTTCCAGATGAATTTTATGAATAATTAAGGAGGATATATGAAAGTATTTTTAGCAATGCCATACTCTCAGTTGTGTGATGAAAATTACGAAGTGAAATCAGAATATAAAATTTTTTTTACAAAATTGACTGATGAGTTAAAAAAAATAAACTGTGAATATTTTTTGGCGCATGAAAGAGAAAAATGGGGTAAGACTTATAGTTCTGCCGAAGAAAGTACAGTAATAGATTTTGAAACTATAAAAAATGTTGATTTGATTTGTGTAATACCAGGTGTTCCACATTCTGGTGGTGTTCATGTAGAAATAGGTTGGGCTTCTGCCAATAAGAAACCTTTAAAAATATTTTTAAAGAAAGATTATCCATATTCACCTATGGTAACAGGGATACACATGCTAACATCAACTGATTATATTTATTATGATAATGATTATGGTGATAATTTAATTGAACAAATAATCAATGAAATTAAACAATATTTTAATTTGTAAAACATATTGGGGGTAAATTATATATGATATACGAGATCAAATTAAATATAAAAAAGTATGCAACTTTAAATATCTATACAACTTCGGAAGATATAAAAAATAAATTAATTGATATTAAATCATCAATTAAAAGAACAATTCCAGTAACAGATGCTAGTTGGAAAATAGTTGATAAAAAAGATATTTGCTTTTATGACGCAATAATCATTAATGAAAGTAGTAGCAAAAGTATGAATTATGATATACAAAATAATGTTGCACTACTAAATATCATAAATGATGGTATTAGATTTCCAGATTTAGTATATATTGCATTATCAATGTTTTCAAAAGTCTTAGCAAGACAACAAAAGTATTTGCTTCATAGTTCATCTTTAGTTCATCCTTCAAATAATGGATTTGTATTGGTAGGAGAAGCTAATGCTGGGAAAACGAGTTTAGGGTTTGAACTTATGACCAATCATAATTGCAAATTAATATCTAATGATCATTCAGTAATTGGAGTTGAAGATGGTATACCTAAAATTTTAGGAGGTACAAAAGAAATCCAAATGAGATTGGGGGCAATTGAACTGTATTTTCCAGAACTTTATAAAAATATAAATATTGAATGTGAAGATAAATGGAATAAAAAAATTGTAGCAAATGATATTATTGATTCATCACTAATTTTAAATGATAAAAATGATAAAGTGGTATTGTCTGATATATTCAGTATTGATACAAACAATTCAGGGAATACATTTATTAGAAAAAAAGAAGAAATTGATCAATTCTTATATTTGTATGAAAGTATGTCAAGAATTATAAAAGGAACTTATAATTATATTACAGGATTCGATTATCCTATGCCATCTGTAGAGGAAGAAAAAACATTATATGAACTAAGCACATTATGTAAAATGATAGTTGAAAATGCCAATGTTTACGATTCAAAAGGAGCAGTAAAAGAATTAGCAAGGGAATTAGTGAAAAAATATGAAAAATAAAAAGATTATTTTAACGACGCTATCTCCCAAAACACATAGAACTTCAGAAGAAAATTTAGGAATTGAATATTTAAAATCCGCATTAGTTAAAGAAGGATATGAAGTAGAAATAATTGATGCTTGGTTAAATGAGTTAGAAGTTGAAGATGTATATAGTAAAATAATAAGTCAAAAGGATAAATTGTTATTTGTAGGTATTTCCTCTTATATGTCTAATACATCACCAACAATAAAATTAATCTCGATGCTAAAAAAATATGATGAAAATATAAAGATAGTTTGTGGTGGGTTTGGACCAACTTTTTATCCTGAAGAATATTTAAAATCTGGTTCTGATTATATTATACGAGGTGAAGGAGAACAACCAATTTGTAAATTAGCTAATTTCATTGAAAAAAGTGATAAAGTATGTAATATTAAAAATATTGGTTATTTAAAAGATAATAAACTAATACTAAATGATATGGAATGCTTAAATGATGATTTAGATAATCTAGCATTCCCTAGTAGAGATACTATGGAAACTGTATTAGAAAAAAAGTCATCTGTTAATATGGTTACTGCAAGAGGTTGTTCTGGAAATTGTGAATTTTGTTCTGTTATATCATTTTTCAGACTTAGTAATGGCAAAGTTTGGAGAACAAGAAGTATTAAAAATATAGTAGATGAAATTGAATTGTTATATAATCAGGATGTTAAGTATATAAAAATAGTTGATGATTCTTTTATAGATGGTAATAGAGATGAAAAATGGTGTGAAGAATTTGCTGATGAGATTGAAAAAAGAAATATAAAAGTAAAATTAAGAGGGCAGATACGAGCAGATAAAGTTACTGATTCTATACTTTATAATTTAAAAAGAGCTGGATTTTTCTCTTTTGCTTGTGGTATTGAAAATGGATCTCAAAGCGCATTGATTAGAATGAATAAAAAAGCAACTGTCGAAGATAACAAAAGAACTTTAGAGTTATTTAAAAAACATGGATATATAGTGCAAATGGGATATATATTGTTTGATAAAGAAACTACATATCAAGAATTAGTTGAGAATTATCAATTTATGTTAGACTATGATTTTGCAGTAACTAAAGGTATTTTTTCTGAAATGTTTTCTGCAGAAGGTACTGCTTTAAATACAAGATTAAGGAAAGAGAATAAACTTCAAGAAAGTAATTTCATAAATAACAATAACAAATATACATTAGATGATGATATTGTTGAGAAAGTTTATTTAGCATTAAAAAAATGGCATAAAAGTCATAGTGAAATATATGATATGGCTATTGACCCTTTAACTGCTCCTAAAGCAATTTCAGACGAAGCAATGAATGATTTTTATCAATATGTAATGAAATTAAAAAAATTAGATTTATTGTTATTTAAAAATGTTCTTTTAGAGGTAAAACAAAATCCAGGTTTAGATATAGAACAATATATAGAACAATATATTTATAAGTCTGAAACTGAATATTTTAATATTGGAGAAAATATAAAAAGGTTATATAGAAAGAATAATTTAAACTATAACGCTGAAAAAAATCCATTTATTTGATGTGTTAAGGACAAAATTAGACCTCATTTATAGAAAACAGATCAAATATATGTTATAATTAAAAATAGAAGTAGTTTTACTTTATAAGAATGAAATGGAGGAAATGATATGGAAAAAGTAAATGCAAAAGATTATTTAGGAAAGGAGGTATCTATAGAAATAGATAGACCATTAGGAACAAGACATCCTAAACATGGTTTTATGTATATGATAAATTATGGATTTATTCCAAACACTGTAAGTGGTGATGGGGAAGAATTAGATGCTTATTTAGTAGGAGAATTTGAACCGGTAGAAAAAAGTAGTGGTAAAGTAATTGCAATCATACATCGTACAAATGATGATGATGATAAATTAATTGTTTCAAAAGATGGTAAAGATTATTCAGATGATGCTATAAGAGCATTAACAGAATTTCAAGAAAAATATTTTGAATCAATTATAGTTAGATAATACTTATATATAAGGGGGATTTCCATGGAAAAATTAGAATTTGAAAAAGAAAAGGAAAAATTAGAACAAACAATAGATATTGTTAAACAAATTTTACAGGATGAAAATCTAGATTTAAAAAGATTATATAATGATTTTGTTGGTGATAGAGAAGAATTGTGGAGAATTGCTGATCAAAAAAAACTTCATATAAGTAATTTAGAAGTAGCTAAGGATAAACCATATTTTGCAAGAATAGATTTTGTAAGTGAAGAAGATGGTAAGATTAGTACAATTTATATTGGTAAAAATGGGGTAATGAAAAATACAGATATTATCGTTACTGATTGGAGAGCTCCAATCAGTTCACTTTATTATGATGCAGAAGTTGGTAAATGCGGATATGAAGCGCCTAATGGAAGAATTAATGGTGAAATGTTGTTAAAAAGACAATATGAAATTGAAAAAGGTGAATTACAAGAATATTTTGATGTTGATTTAGTTTCAAATGATGGATTATTACAAAAGTACTTAAATGATAATAATGACGCTAGACTTAAAAGCATTGTTTCTACAATACAAAAAGAGCAAAATGATGTTATTAGAAAAAATTTATCAGATAACATTATAGTTCAAGGCGTTGCTGGTTCTGGTAAAACTACTGTAGCATTACATAGAATCGCATATTTGGTGTACAATTATATAAATAGTATTAAGCAGAATCAATATTTAGTTATTGGCCCAAACCCAGTATTTTTAAAATATATTAAATCTGTATTACCAGAACTAGATGTTGATGGTGTTGAACAATGTACTTATGAAATGTTTGCAAAAAAATATATTGATGAAGATATAAATATAAATCCATCAAATAAAAAAGTGGTAGCAAATATTTCCGGAAAAAGTAAAAATGATATTGATAAGTTTAAATGTTCAATGAAATACAAAGATATGATAGAACAATTTTTGAGAGTTTATTTTTATAGCATTACAGCCAAGCCACTCATGTTAGGAGATTTTCAAGTTTTATCAAGTGAAGAAATTACCAATGTATTTAAAACAACAGAAAATGGTTATTCAAATAATTTATCTAATAGAATAGAACTTACAATTGATAGATTAAGTAGATTAATTGAAGATAAACAGAGTGAATTAATAACAAAATATGGAGATTATTCATTTGAACTTTTCAAGACAACCGTTAGTGATGAAAAAAAGAAAAAAATGAGAAATATGTTTTCAAAAGACAGAATTGAGATATCAAAAAATTGTCGAAGTACATTAAGGAAATATTTTAATAAATCTAAAGCTAATGCAACAAAATTATACAAATTATTTTTGAACTCTATTTCTGAATTTGATATCTATAGTTATCCATATCTAAGTGAATTAAAAAAAGAAACTATGAAAAATATAAAAGCAAATTCTTATGATTTTGAAGATTTAGCATCCTTGATTTATATTAAGAGAGTTATTTCTCCTGATAAAGACTATGAGAAAATTAGACATGTTGTAATAGATGAAGCCCAAGATTTAGGTGAATTTAATTTTTATTCTTTAAAAAGTACATTACCATCAGCAACATTTAGTATCTTTGGGGATTTAGCACAATCTATTTATGATTACAGAGGTATAAATAACTGGGGCGAGGTTAATAATTCAATGTTTGGAAATGAGGGAAATATTATTAATTTTAATAAAAGTTATAGAACAACTGCAGAAATAATGAATGTAGCAGATGATGTGTCTGAAAGCATTGGTCTTGGAAGGTCAGATTTAGTTGTTAGACATGGTGATGAAGTAAATGTTTCTTTTATGGAAGAAGAAAGAAACATTCCTGAATATATTGCTAAAAAGATAATCGAGTATAAAGAAAAAGGATATAAGACTATTGCTGTAATAAGTAAAACAGATTTACTTTCTAATTATATAAATGATGATTTATCTGCTTTAGGAATTAATATTTCAAATGTTTCTGAAAATGATGATTTAAGCGATGAAAGATTTAGAATTTGCACAATTTCAAATCAACTTGCAAAAGGACTTGAATTTGATGCTGTTATTATTAATAATGCTAATGAAAATACATATTCTTCGTCAAATTCTCTGGATATGAAATTGTTATATGTTGCTATAACAAGAGCGCTACATGAATTAGATATTGTTTATACTGGTGAAGTATCTAAGCCTTTAGAGAATTACTTAAAAAAAAATATTCAAAAGCAATTAATTAGAAAAAGATAATGTGTATTTTACTGTATAATGTATTAATTTCTTAGGTAGCGTTTAGGTGGCAAAATTTTCAATTTTTAATTTTATACTTTAAATTTTATTAAGTATTATTATTAAAAAGTATTGAAAAATAAGCAAATAATACATTAATAGTGGTATTAAGTAAGATATTCTTAATGCCCCCTGAAGAGAGCATTTAACTGTGCTCTCATTTTTTATGCCCATTTTATAAGGGTTTGTGAGGCATCGTTAATGCTAAAATAATTTTAGGTACAATTTAGGTACAAAAAAATTGATTTAAGAATAGTTCATTGAAGAAAAGTGACGTAAATGGCAAAAATTCTCAATGGATTTTTTGTTTTGACAGAGCGACGGACGAAATCAATTTTATCCATATGATTGTATAAAGTATAGTATTATTCCGTAAACGGTATAAAAAATATTGACATATTATTCCAGAAACGGTATAATCTATATATAGAGGTGATAACTATGCATATTAAAGATGTGAAAGATATTAGTGATATTGCTAAAGATATCAAAGATCTAACTGAGCTAAAGAAAAATCCAACAAGGGAAGGTATGGAAAAAGTAATAAAAAGTGTTAGAGAACATTTGATATTGGAAACAGAAGTGTATGAAGATACTTTGTGTGTAGCTAATAATAGTCCTAAAGTGAATATAGAGAGTATTGATAGTAAAGTGTTATATGATCGATTAGATGCTTATAAAACTATATGCTTAGGTTATTTATTAAATAAATATGGTAAAGAAGCGTTTGATGAAATTATTAAAGAATACAAATTGGAGGTGTAAAAATGAAATTTATGACAATTAAAGAAGCAAGTGAAAAGTGGAATATTAGTGAAAGAAGAATAAGACAACTTATTCAAGATGGTAGAATTGATGGAGCAGAAAAGATTGGAACTACATGGAATCTTCCTGACGATACTAATAAACCAATTGATAAAAGAGTTAAAGATGAAATTGAATTTAAAATAGATTTACCAGAAGACTATTTTAAAGAAGTTGATGAGAAACTTGCTAAATTAAATAGTAAAAGGCCATTATCTAAAGAAGAAATAGAGTCGCTACAAAATGCAATTAATCTAGAGTGGACATATAACAGTAATGGTATCGAAGGAAATACTTTAACATTAAAAGAAACAAAAGTAGTATTAGAAGGTATTACTATTGGCGGTAAATCTGTAAGAGAACACTTAGAAGCTATTAACCATGAAAATGCTATTGAGTATTTAGAAGAATTAATTGGCACTAAAAGTGAAATATCTGAATGGAATATTAAAGGCTTACATCAATTAGTTTTAAAAGGTATAGATGATGAAAATGCCGGCAGATATAGAAATCATAATGTAATTATAAGTGGTGCACAACACAGACCACCAGAATATATAAAAGTTCCGGAATTAATGGAAAAATTAATAATGAACTATGATGAATGGGATAAATATCATCCAATAGTAAGAGCAGCATTATTGCATGGTGAATTAGTTAAAATTCATCCATTTATAGATGGAAATGGAAGAACTTCTAGATTAATAATGAATATGGATCTAATGAGAAGTGGATATGTACCAGTTATTATTAAAAAAGATAATAGATTAAAGTATTATGAGGTACTTGATAAAGCACATACAACAGGTGATTATACAGATTTTGTTAAATTAGTAACAGAAGCAGAAAATGAAATGCTTGATAGGTATTTAAATATAATTTAGTAATATACAAATACACTATTGTTAATGAGCAAAAAATAGTGTAAAATATTTTTTTACAAAAGTTTTGCACTTTATTAAGATTATTTTCATAATATATGATATAATTTTGATAAGATGATAGGAGGAACTTATATGAAAAAAGAAGAAAAAAAATATATTAGGACCGATATCAAAAAAAACACTTTAGCTAAAGAAATAATCAGAGTAGATTTTTATCCATTAGAAAATTTTGATGAAGTTTTAGAAAAACTAGAATTATATTTTAGAGATAAAAACTATAGTTATACACAAACTACTACCACAAATGTTACGTATGATATTAATGATCCAGAACCTTTGATAACTGAAAGTTTTATGGTTAAGAAAAATATAGAAATAATACAGAATTATGAATTCGTAAACATTAATGAGTCATGTAAGTTTGTAGTAAATCAAAATATGCTAATTTTTGATAAGAGCGCTTTTTCTGGATATAATGGAATAGAATTATATTTTGATTTGTTTATAGGTGCAATTAATGTTATTAAAGAAATAACAAGTATAAAAATAAGCAGAATAGGAATTAGAAAAATTAATGAATTGATTTTATCTAAGAAAGATAGCTTATTTAGATACTTTAATAATATTTATTTAAATGACCTAAATAGTATAAATGATGAAACAAAAGAAATGGTTTTAGAGTATTCTTTTAGACCATTCTATGGAATAAATGATTTATCTCTAAATAAGAATATTAAAATAATAAAAGGAAAATATAAAAATACAAATAGTGATATAATAGATGCATATAGTTTAATATGGGATATTGATACATATAGAAGATTTGTAAACGACACTGATGACTTAGACTTAAATGATATTTGTAAGAGTATCAATGAAAAAATTTTTGAAGAATATAGTGATGTAATATCTGATGAACTTTATGATTATTTAACGCAAGATGTTGAATCTGATGATATTTTAGGAGGAATAAATAATGGTGCTAATTAATAGTTTTAATTATAATTTTACAACCAATATTTCACAACAACAAGTTCAACAAATTAGAACAAAAAGCTCAAATAATTTAAAAAGTTTTTCTAAAAATTTTATATCAGGTGTAAAAATAAAAAGTAATGTTCAAAAAAAGAATAATACTCCTGCTGTAGTAATAAAAAAGAGTGTTTAATTCTGAAACTATATTATTATCACCGCCATGCAAAAGTATAACTATTGAAAATCATGTAATTGGCTATAAAAAAGAAGGAGAAAGTACAGTAGTTTTTTTAAAACAAGATGATAAGGTTATATTATCCATGGTTATCGATTCTTATCAAACATCTATTAATGAGACAATTAATTTACTTGAATCTAATAGTGTTAAATATATAGATTACCTAGTATGGACTCATCCTCATAGGGATCATAGCGAAGGGATAGATTTATTATTAAAAAAGTTTTGTAATAAGAATTCAAAGGTAATTATTCCTAATATTGATACCGGTAGTTTTGAAGATATCCCTGATAATTGTGCTGAAAAATATAATTTTTTTTCTAAAATCAACTTGCGTGGAGCAAATAAAAATGGGAAAATTATTTACGGAGAATTTAATAATTTTATTAAAAAATACAATTTTATTTGGAATAATGATAGTTTTGATTTAACAATTTGTTGCTTAACACCCACTTCTAAAATGTTAGCAAATAATAAATTTAATAAATCAAATAATATTAATGACTATTCAGTTTCTGTTGTAATTAATTTTAATGGTAAAATTTTTATTTATGGTGCTGATATAGAAAATAAAGCAATTCATTCTTTGAAAGAGGAACAAGTATATTTGGACAATATTGTATTTGTAAAAGCACCACATCATGGATCAAACTCTACATCAGAGATTTTTGATGTAATTGAAATAAGTGAAAATACAATATGTGCAATTACAAATTATTTAAATAGTAATATTATTTTGCCGGAAAATGACATGATTGATCAATATAATACAAGAAGTAATGAGGTATATTTATTTAACAAAAATATAGATGAAGAATATGGGATTGTAAGTAGTTATTTTGATATGCATGATATAAATAAAATAATTTATGATGTGAAATCAACTGGAATAGCTTATAATTATTGTAATGAAAAATAGCTTAGTCATCTTCTAATCTATCTATAACAGAAACAACAGAGTCGAGGGCAGTGCTAAACATATGTGAATATGTATTTAGTGTTTCCTCGATTTTTGTATGTCCTAAATATTTTGCAACTAATGTAACATTAGCCCCATTGTTAATAAGTAATGAAGCACACGAATGTCTAAAATCATGAATTCTAATAACTTTTAAACCAGCAAGTGTAGCTAGCTTTGTTCTTCTAAGATATATATTAGAATCAGCTATAGGTTTAGCATCTGAAACTACAAAGAAATCATCATTAAATCCATAATATTCTTTTTTATCTTGCTCATAGAGCATTTTAAGGTCATTTAACAAGACTTTGGTAATAGGAACTATTCTTCTACTGTCTCTTGTCTTAGTATCTGAAAATTCGAATTTAACACGGTTATTTTGCTGTGTTATTTGCTTATTAACAGATAATACTTTTTTATCAAAATATATATCTTTCCAAGTTAGTCCTTTTAATTCTCCCTTACGTAGTCCACAGTAATATAATATTTCAAATACACATTTCCATCTTAAATCTTCTTCATTAGAAATAAACTTTTTGAATTCATCATAAGTATAATAAGCCATTTCTTTTCTACGTTCATTAGGATCTTGAAACTTTGTCATTTTATTATATACTGCTTGAAAGTTTAAATTATGCCATTTGACACCAAAGTTTAAAATAGATTTAAGAAATTTATAAATATCATTTTTATATCTAAGAGATATATTAAGTTTATTTATCTCTCGCTTCCATTGTTCAAATTGCATAATATTAAAATCTTTTACTTTAATATGAAAGAAACATTCTATAAATTTTTCTTTATTATCATAACCATACTTAGTAGTATCTTTCATTATTTCATCGTTATGCATTCTAAACTCATCATATAAGTCTTTAAATGTCATATTGTTATCTTCAACTTTATCAGTAGAGGTAACTAAAAACATTCTCTCTGCATCAGCTGCTTCTTTTTTAGTTAAATATCTTTTAGATCTATATTGTTTAGTAGCACCAAATGCGTCTTTATAGCTAAACTTAAAATACCAAGCTCTACCATTTTTAGTAGGCTTAGGGTCTTTGTAAACTGCCATTATTTCACCAACTTTCTTGTAGAAATCCCTAATTGGTGATATAATTAAATACGAGAAATCTCCAAAATTATATTTATTATAATTATTAAAGTTTACCAGACTTTTTAATTAGGGATTTTTCACTTTGATCACTGTTCCAACAGTGGTCTTTTTTTTAATCATAATATCTTTTAACTTGAACTACAGGCCCTAAAATTCTTAAAGATTCAAATTCTAGAGTTCCTTTTAGATAAGTTTTAGGTTTGAATTCGCCGTTAAGGTTTAATGGCATGACCATTATCCCATCATTTATATTAATTAACTTTCTTATTGTTGCATAGTCATTATCTTTTTCTAATACACAATATAAACCATCTTTACCTCTTTTATTATCCTCTCTTATAATTAAGCAATCATTTTTATGAAATTCAGGATCCATGGAATTATCAGGCATAATTATCCCAAAATAACTTTGCTTATTTTTAATCCATTCTGGAGGTATTAATTCTTCACCGACTTTAAAAGCCTGTGTTTTATCACACCAAACAGCATCTAAAAACACTTTAGAATAAACATCAACAATAACAGTGTCATCATCTAATGAGTCATCATCAGTTTCAATTATTTCCTCAAGTAAATCGGATTTTTTGATACCAAAGTAGTCAGCAATCATATTTATTTTTTCTACTCTCGGAAATATTCTTCCAGTACACCAATCTGTTAGAGTAGTGTAAGGAACGTTTAAACCTTTGGCAAGTTCTTTTCTAGAAACCTTGCGATCCTTCATGATCGTATTAAGGTTATGTATAAATACATCTTTGCTATCCATATTGTACCTCCTCTAATATAAGTATAGCTTATTTTACGAAAGCATACAAGTAAAATTATGAAAATTTCGTAATTTCTATTTACAATTAAAAATTTTTGTAATATTATTAAAATAGGAAGGAGGTCAAAATAAGTGCAGGCTACGTTAAGAGCAATTCGTGTGCACTTAGGTATAAGCATTGATGAAGCAGCTAGAAGAATTGGAATACCAAAGAATAGATTAATAGCAATTGAAAAACATAGAACATGTCCTTCATGGCAACTAATTAAAAGATTTATGAGAGTATATGATATACCTTCGGTTGATAATTTATTGGTATCTAATAGAAAAGACGAAATCAAATTTTATTATAAATATCCACACGATGCAATTATTAAATGTAGTAGTAAAGAAGTAAATGAAGTATGTAGTAAATAGAATTTTATATCATGCAGTATCGATATATTTTTTTATAATTTTATGTTACGAAAATATCGTAATTAAAGAGTCTGGTAAACTTTAATGAAATAATAAAAAGGAGATTGAAAAAATGAAAAGTAAAACAATATTATCGGCAGATGAAATGCTAGAAATACTAAATAGTCAGTGGGCTACTGTACAAGATATAATGAAAATAGGTGCTGTAGGAAGAAATAAAGCAAGAGATATTAAAAATAAGATATCAGAAGAAATTATATCAAGTGGATTTAAACTACCTAATAACTTAGTACCAATGGAGAAAGTAATTGATTATTTTAAAATCAATGTAGATTTTTTAGTATTAATTAATAATTCTAAACATGGGAACTTATAATAAAGAAAAATATTATTACTTTATGCTTAAATCAAATTTTTTTGATAATGATGTATTAAAATTCTTACAAAATGAACCTAATGGATATGAGAAAATAATTTTATATTTTAAACTAATATTTAAAACAATAAATAAAAATGGTTATTTAATAAAGAAAGTAGGATCTAAAAGAATTCCCTATTCTATAAAGGAATTAGCAGTAGAAACTAATCATTCAGAAAAACTAATAAATGATGCTATAGATTATTTTTTAGATACAGGAATGATGGAAAAAAGAGATGATAAATATTATATAGAGGATGCATTAGTACTTACTAATCAAACAACAGTGGGTGCTATGAATATGAGAGAATATAGAATTAAGAATCCTGACAAAAGTAAGTCAAAATGTAAGAAAAAATGTAAACCAAATAGTAAGGTATATATAGATAATAAAAATAATAAACATAAATTAGAAATTATAACTAATAAAAAAGAAATAGAAATAAATAAAAAAGAGTATCAGGACATAATAGACTATTTAAACTATAAAACTAATTCTAATTTTATATTAATAGATGAATATAAAAAATTAATAGCTAATATATTAAAAAAATATACAATTAATGATATTAAAACAGTTATAGATAAGAAAACAAGTGAATGGATTAATAATCCTAAAATGAAACCATATCTTACACCGGAAACTTTATTTGGCCCTAAATTTGAAAGATACTTACATCAACAAGCAAAAGCTAAAACTATCCAAGATATATCTTTAGAAGAAATTAGAAGAGCTAAAGAAATGAGAGATAAACAAAATGGATAAATTAGATTTTGTAGAAGGAATCAAAATACTATCATCTTGTTATCAAAAAGTAATTAGTAATGATGATATTTCAATATGGTATGAATTGTTACAAGATATAGAACCAGAAGTATTTAAAAAAGCAATTATAGAATTTTGTAAAGAAAGAACTTATATGCCAACTATACATGATATCTTAGATAAAACTAAAGCAGTTAAAAATAGTTATTATTTATCTATTTTAGAACAAATGAAAAAAGATGGATACTTTAAATTAGGAGTAGTACCATTATCACCAGAACAAGAAGAAAGAAACTATGATAAATCAATTAGATGGATAGAAAGAGGAATCATACCAGGATTTTTATTAGAAGATATGCAAAAGTATATTAATAAATCATCTAATAAATTAAATGGTAATGATAAGAAATATTTGGAGTAATGTATAGATCATGTTCGGTTTGTGGTAGAATACACCAAGAAGACAAAATGTGTAAAAGAGTATATAAGAAAAATACTAAAGAAAGTCAATTTAGAAATACTAATGCTTGGATTAAAAAAAGAAATCAAATAAAGAAAAGAGATAAGTATCTATGTCAGTTATGTTTAAAAGATAATATATATACATATGATAATTTGCAAGTACATCACATCATACCAATAGCAAAAGATTATAATAAAAAACTTGATAGTGATAATTTAATTACACTATGTAGAATGCATCATGAACAAGCAGAAAAAGGAATAATAACAAAAGAAGAATTATATGAATTATTAGAGGTCCCCCGGAGGGTAGGTAATCCAAAAATATAATTTTTTCCACACCCACAGCCCACATACATTCACGCAAAAATAAATTTTCCGTGAGTTTTTTGGAAAACAAAAAGAGTATTAGAACAAAAACTAATACTCAATTTTTTTAAAATCTAATGGATTTTCACTAATAATTTCTAAAGAATACTTCATTCTTAATAGTTTAATTACTTCAGCCTTAACCTTATCATAATCTTCATCATCACTAACATTAAATATATCCTTAGCTGAATTATAATGCTGATAAAACGTAGCTTCCCACATAGCATTCCTACTATAAGAACTAGCTATATAAAATGCAATTACCTCAGGCATAACGTAAGTAATAATATACTCATGATAATTATCATAAAAAGGATTAATTACTTTCTCTAATTCTTCATCAGAAATATCCTCATCAGTACATTTTCTAATCATACAATTCCTCCAATTCCTTGTATTAATCACTTAAAAAGAAAATTAATGCAAGTATTTCACAAAAATATATGAAAAAAAGCTAAATAATGGTATAATATAATCAGAGGATAGGAGGAGAAAAAATGATTGATAGTAAAGTTTTGAATTCTCCTATTAGGTGGGCAGGATCAAAGAAAAAAATATTAAACGAAATGTTAAATGCATTTAAACCAGGCAAAGATAATTATATAGAATGTTTTCTTGGTTCGGGAGTGGTACTTATAAATGTACTAAAAAATAATGATAAATTAAAATATAAAAATTTTTATGTTAATGACATTAATTCAAATATAATAAATTTTTATAAGTTGCTTCAAAAGAAACCTGAATATCTTATAAAAGAAATAATTGAATTAGCCACACTATATAATAATTATGATATGTCTGAAAAAGAGGAATATTATTATAAACTAAGAGCTCAATTTAATGACGAAAAAGATTTAGATAATAAATCAATACTATTATATTTTTTAATGAAAACAGGTTTTAATGGTGTGTATAGAGAGAACAAAGCTGGGAAATTTAATGTTCCTTTTGGAAGAAAAGAAAAAATAGTAGTTAATGAGGGATATTTAGAAGAATTATCAAGATTAATTAAACCTGTAAAGTTTTATAATTTAGATTATAATTTATTTCTAGATAAAATGAAAAAAGACGGAAAAATAGACAATAGTTTTATGTATTTTGATCCACCATATTTACCAGATGATTTATTGGTAAGTCAAAAACAAGAATTATATACTAATGATACATTTGATCATCGAGGCTTTGTTAATAAAATTATAGAATTAGATGGGAAATATGTGATGATATCAATGTCTGATTCAAAACAGGCTGATGAAATATATGGTAAATTTATAAAAAATAGTATGAAGGAAATATTGCGAACAATTAATCCTGTGAAATTATTTTCATCAACTGAAATAGCATTTACAAACTATAAGATTGAATTGAAATCAGAAGAGTAGAAATACTCTTTTTTTGACAATAATTTAATAATATTTGTAAAATATTTTGACAATATTGTGTTTTTGTGATACTATAATGGTGATTTGGAGGGATTATATGAATAATACTAAACAAGAGAATTTTAAAAGAATTGCAACAAATAGAGTAAATAAGATCATTGATTTAATATCTAAATTACAAAATCTATCTAATTCGTCATTCTATGAATATACAGATGAACAAATAAATCAAATATTTAGCGCCATTCAAGCAGAACTTGATAAACAAAAAAAAGAATTTCAGAAGGATACTAAAAAAGGTAAAAAAAGATTTGAACTATGATAAGCAGTATTTTATATGATGGAAAATTAAAAGAACAACAAAACAATTATTTTTATTCAGATGAATATGTTGATTTTTTAATTACAAAATATTTATTTACTAAAAGACAAGCAAGGGTTGAAGATGTTTATGAATATATAACAAAATATATTGATCCTGATTTAGTAAAAATGAGTGGGCTAAAAAGATTCTTAAAAGATAATTATGAAAACATAAAAACTATGTATTATTTGAATCAATCTCAAAAAGAAAATATAACAAATACGTTAGATATGAAAAAAGATTTAGATTTCATTATGTTTGCGTCAGAAAGAAAAATATGCTTAAAAATTTCTGAACAAATTTCTAATGATAGTTTTAATTTTGATAAAACACTACTTAATGTATTAATGCTTGATTATAAATACAATAAAAATAATAATAAAGATTATTATTTGAGTTTAATATATTATATAAAAAATAATTATCAAAACCTTATTTCTAAAGTAAAAGATAGCATTGAAAGTATAGATAATTTTTATAATGAACTTGAATTGAGCGAAGTTATATCCAACAATAACATAATAAAAATACTATCTTTAAATAATACTATTATAATTGATGACTTGGTTAAATATTCACCTGAAAAGCTACTTAGTATATTTAGCATTGATCTTAGTGAATTGTTTAACTCAGTAAGTTCAATTGGAGAAAATTATGAAAGAGTATTTCAAGATGCTGTATATACTTTTTATTCACAATTATCTGAACATGCATTATTAGTATTTAAAAACAGATTTAATTATTACTCAAATGAACCACAATTAACGTTAGAACAAATAGGTAACAAATTAGGAGTAACACGAGAGAGAATAAGACAGATAGAAGCGAAGACGATAGATAAATTGTTACTTCAAATGCCAACAATAAAAAATATATTAAAATGTATTTATATAAAATTAGCAGATAAAGATGAACAGTATATTGATGTTGATAGATTATATACTTATTTAAAAGAATTAAGCAAGAAAAATTCAGATGATCATAATGTAGAAGAAATAAGTGTAAGAGAAACTGCAGGAATATTATTATTCTTTATGGAAATGGGAAATTCAAATATAAAGTATAATAGAAACTTAAGGGTAATATATAATTCAGATATGATTAATGTAGATGAAATAATTAATCATGTTGTAGAACGATTCGGTAATACCTTGAGTCCAAAAGAAATAAGGAGAATGAATTCCTTTGAATTAAAAATTTTGAATTCTGAATATAGAGAATTTAAAAATGGGATATATTTAAAGCGTGGAATTTCACCAAGAGAAATATATTCTGAAATAATAGAAAAGAATTTTAAGGACGGATATAGAACTGGTAGCCAAGAAGATTACGATATCTTTAAGAAAAGATGTATAGAAGAATATGGAATAATTGAGGACCTTCCATCAATGCATTCACTTCAAGCAATGCTAGAAAGAAGCAACTATGTATTGATAGATAAAGGTAAATATCTACCATCAGAATTATGCCCAAGTATGGATAATGAATTAATTGATGACATAATAAATTATATTGTTGATAATGAACCGACAGTTTTCTATCGTTCAATATTTGAAAAATATAAATATAAACTACAAAAATTAGGAATTGATAATCATTATTTTCTAAAAGGATGCTTAGATAAATATTTGCCAGAAGAATTTACAACAAAGAGAGATTATATAATGGTTGGGGATGTAAAAATGTCACCTGCAGAATTAATAATTAATTATATGCAAGCATTTGATAAGGAATTTGAATTAAGAGATTTACAAGATAAATTTCCTGGAGTTAAAGATTATGTATTTTACAATCACTTGTATAATGAAACCAACAATGGATTAATATGGACTTCTTCTAAAACATTCATTTATTATAAATATTTGAATATTTCAGATGATACAGTAGATGAATTAAGAAAATTTATAGATGAACAATTTGAGACAATGAAGACAGATATTATATCTTCGAGAAAAATTTATGCAAAAATGAGTTTAACAAACAAAGAATTACTTGAAACATTGCATTTAACGCATGGACAGTTTACTTTATTTTCACTAATGAAATACTTATATCCAGATTTATATTATAGTAGGCCGTTGGTAAGTACAAAAGTTATGGAACAAAAAAGTTCGTATGCATTAATCAAGAATCATGCACAGAAATTTGATAAATTTGATCATAATACCATTTTAGATTATGTAGCTAAAATGAATATTGGTGGACTATATAGTTACTTAGAATTTATGGATGATATGAGTGACGAGTATGTTCAAATCAATATTGATACAATGGTAAGAAAAGAAAAACTTGGTATTACACAGGAACAATTAACACAATTAAATCAACTATTGGATTTAATATTTGATAAATATAATGAGTTGGATACATCAGTATTTAAAGGATATCAAATGTTACCAAAAATGCCGGTTCCATGGAATAAATATTTATTAATTGGAATTATTAGAAGTTATTTTGATGAACAATTTGAAATAGAAAATAAAAACAACATGTATAACAATACTGATTTCGTGATAAGGAGGTTAAATCATGAATGATAAAATGTGGAGATTTGTAGGTAATAATTATGCCACAGAAACAGGATTAGATACAGCTGATATGGAAACTTTTAAAAAGGATCCAATATCATCATTAGCAAGAGAAATATGCCAAAACTCTATAGATGCAAGAGCAGGCAAAGATAAAGTAGTTATTGAATTTCACTCTTTTGAAATAAAGAAAGATGATATTCCTGGAAGAGAAAGAATAGAAAAAGAAATGATATCTTGTGAAGAATATCAAAAAAGAAGAAATAATCCTAAAGATAAAGAACAACTTGAAAGAATGATAAAAGAAGTTGGGAGAGAAAGAATTCAATGTTTAAGAATTAGTGATTATAATACAACAGGTTTATTAGGAGTAGCGTCAAGGGAAGAAACACCATTTTATCTTTTAACTAAAGGTAGTGGATTATCAAATAAAGTTGGTACAAGTGGTGGTTCAAAAGGTATAGGAAAATACGCATCATTTGTTGCTAGTTCATTTAATACAGTATTCTATTCTACATATACAAAAGATCAAGAACAAGGATATATTGGTATTTGTAAATTGTGTTCGACAACTATCGAAGGTAGTGACGAGAAAACACAAGGTATCGGTTACTATGGTATAGATGAAAAGAATAATCCAATATTAGAACAGATAAGTATTGATCCTAATTTTAAAAGAGATTCATTTGGTACAGATATTTATATTTTAGGATTTAAAAATGAAGAAACATGGGAAAAAGAAATCGTCACAAAAGTTTTGGATAGTTTCTTAAGTGCTATTTACTATGATGAATTAGAAGTAATAATAAATGATAAAGTTATCAATAAACAATCATTATCAGATATTGTATACAATGATGAGTTAATAACTAAAAAGTTTCAAAGTAGTATTAAATCACAATATATATTGTTAAATGATCCAACAGTATATAAAGAAAAAATACAGATTTCAGAATATGGAGAAGTTGAATTGTATCTTAAGAGCTTTTCTAAGGATGAATCATATTTAGCAACTAATGAATGTGTTATGATCAGATATCCATATATGAAAATAACATCATTAAGAGGAATATCAAGTATTCCATGTTCAGCTATGTGTATTATTCCAAATAATCAATTAAATAAAATATTAAGGGAAATAGAAAATCCACAACATACTGATTGGGAATTAAGACGTATAGATGACTCAGCAAAGCGAGCAGAGGTTAATGCTATATACAGGGAACTAAAATCATCCATTGTTGATTTTGTTCAAAGCAAATTAGCACTAAGTGAAAATGCTGAAATAGATGTTGAAGGTGCAGGAGACTATTTGCCATCTGTAGATAGTGAGTCAGGATTAGGTTCTAATGAAGAAATCACAATAACAGAACAACCTAAAGTTGTTAAGAAATTAAAGAATAAAGTTAAAGATAAAATAGGAGTTTATGAAGATTCTGAGGGAATGGCATTACAGCCTGATATTGGAGATCATGAAGAAGGGGAAGGTTCTCCAGTACCTGAAGGAACTAATAGTGGAAGAACAGGTGAACCACATGATTCAGATCAAGAAGAAGGATTTGATGGTGATGGTAATAAAGATATCATGAAAATTGCTCAATTAAGTGGAATGAGTTATCGTTACTTTGTTACAGATAAGAAAAATGGAAAATATGTAATATCATTTACTTCTTTATATGATGAAGAAAACTGTGATTTAGAAATGAGTCACTTAGATGATGGTGGAAATAAATATAAAACACAAATAACTAATTGTTCAATAAATGGTTCCAAAGGATATGTTGAAAATGGAGTTATAAAAGGCTTTGAACTAAAAAATGGTGTTAAATATAAGATAGAGGTAGATACAGATTTAGAAGATTACTATGCTTGTGAGGTGAAGATATATGCGAATAGGTAAGAGATTATTTCCATATCCAACTATTAATAATTCAAAAATAGCAAGTTGTTTTAAGAATAGTAATTATTCGTTAGAGTATGATGATGAAAGTGATAATGAGAATTTAATACTTAAAAATGCACATATTCAAATTGATAATGATGAATTGATAAAACTAATTGTAGATAAGAAGGCAGAAGCAGTAGTAATTATTGAATGCTCTTCTACAATTTTTAGAACAGTAAAATCTATTTCTATAGAACCAAAAGACATAATAATTCCATTGCATAATCTTAGAGGAAAAGTTGAAATATCAAGTTTTATATATGCAAAAGAGGAATTTGAATATAGTAATGAGGATTTCTTGGATGATTATGAAGGATATTCATTTACTATTGAAAAATATGATATATTAGCTATTGATGATGGATTTACCACAAAAATTGAATACAATGAGTCAGAAGATAAAAAATTATCATCAATATTTAGAGTTATAAAAAGCACAGATCCTGAATTAAAAGTTATGAAAGTTGATTCAGGGGATAAATTTATAAAAATAGTTTTACCAGAAAAGGAATTTGGATATTATGATAATTTAAAGAATCGTGATTATTTCAAAAATATATTCTTCTCAATAATTGCAATTCCTTCATTAATAAAATGCTTACAAGAATTCAAAAACGAAAGAGTGGATATTGATTATATTAGACTTAATCATAGTTGGTTTGATTCCATTATGGTTGCATATAAAAAGAATTATAACGAAGAATTAACGGATGAGATTTTTGCAGATATGCCAGTTGAAGAAATTGCACAAACATTATTGAATTACGCAACTGTTTCTTCAATTGAAGATATATCAAATCTATTTATTAAAAATATGATGATGGGAGGTATGGAAGAAGATGAATAATAGTATCAATATTTGTTTTATGACAGATGAAGCATTAGAAACATTAAAGGAAAATGCTTTATTAGTAACAAATAATTTAAAATCATTTCCAAATGATTCAAATTGGCTATCATCTATTTATTCAGGAAAGTTATATGATGAAAAGAAATATAAAATACCTGAGTTTAGATTAAAAGTTAGCGAAGATGGAGATTATTCAAAAGTTGATTTTGAAAACTCAATTACATTATATGAATCATTAAAAGACTTACCACGTTATATTTTAACAGATGAGAGATTCTGGGCATGGATTAATTTTACTGTAGGGTATCAAGCAAGTTTGCAATCAATGCCAATTAAATCTAATTCAACATTTTTAGATCACTGGTTATTTACTCAAGGAACTCGTAGAGGTATTTTCTTTGGAGTTATGTCACGTTGCTTCTTTAGAGTAGCACTAACTGTTGATGAAAGATTGGATGATAAATATGAATTAACAAGATTTATTATTGATAATCCCGAAAGATTTAGAAACTTATCATGGAGATCTAATTCAAGTGAAAAACATATAGTACTTGGTGCTTTAAAAGCAGAAAAAGCTATTTATGATAACTATATTAATGATCCAGTCATGGGCAAAAAAATGAAACAAGCAGAAAAAGGAACACATAATGTCTATACTGAAGTTGCATCGTATTTATCTTTATACGGAAGCGTTAGATTAATAGATGTAATAAGTGAAGAAGATATCTATAATGCTGTTTATGAAAAAATGGATGATTATATAAAAAAACAAGAAGTTTAAAGAATAACGAAATCAGAGCCAATATGCCCTGATTTTTTGTTAAAATATATAGAAAAACAGTCCTTACAATGATATAATTAAGGTGTGCTAAAAATATAACGATACCTGTTAATTTTTAACACAAAAAAAGCCATTCTTTTGAACAATAAAGAAAGGCTAAACAAGTGCCATACCATACGCACAACAGAACACTTATTATATAATTATTATATACAATCATGTAAGAATTATCAAGAGTTCTTTATTGTAGTAACCTTTCTTATTGTCAAGTAGAAATGGCAGAAGAAAGGAGTGGTAAGAATGGCTAATAAAATTCGTACTTCTAAAGGCGTAGCTAAGAAAGCTAGTAGTCAACTTAGAAGTAAGAAAACAACTAAGGCAACTAAAAGCGTTGCCGGTAGTGCTCTTTCAAATAGAAGAAAGTAGTACAGAAGTCCTGGAGTAACATCTAGGACTTTTTAGGTACAATTTAGGTACAAAAATACTAAAAAACCACGGTAAATGACGGTTTATGCCAATATAAAAAGGCCCATATTTAAAGGGTTTAACACAATTTGGTCTCTTCTAACTGAAGAGAGCAGGCCCCTGAAGGGAGCAAAGTCTTAATGTTTTACATATTTTTTGAATAGTGGTAAAATAAAAAATGCTAAGGCTCTCGCCTTAGCTTCAGGGGGATTTTAAATCCGTTGTTATAGTTCAAACGGGTTTAAAAAAGTCCATTTTAGGCCAATTTAGTCCAATTTCATGCTGTTTCAGTACAACCTAATTTTGAAAAAATGTTACCTTTTTGTTACCTCGTTTTTATTATAAAATTATATTTCCTATTTAGATTTATTTCTCACAGATTCATATTCATCTGCATATGCCAAATTGCTATATATCTTTAATCTTCCATTAACGATTTCTAATAGTCCATTATTTCCTAAACAAGTAATATTATTATCTCTGATTTGAGCATTATAATTATTTAATACATCTTTTCTATTGATGCATTCATATAAAGTTGTTAATAATTTTTCGTGTGCATCAGTAGCAGTAGGATTTTTCTCTATAAAATTTAGTTGTTCTGCAATTATTTCTAATGCTGTTTTATTACTATTATATTGTTTCTGAAATATATCAGTATATAATTTGTTAATTTGATCAAACATCATCTGTGGATCAATATACATTCCAGCAAATAAAGTTTCTTTGTCTAATAATCTTTCCATTATATATGCATAATTAGTAATATATGCATTTGAAGATTCCGGATTTTTTATTATAACACATAATCCATTATCAAATTGTTTAACTTCTTTGTATGTATCTTTAGAAGCTCTTATTGCATCAAGTTCATTAAATATTTCATCTAAATTTTCTGTATCGAAAGATTGGCTACTTGCATTTATCAACTTTAAATATCTTTGATTTGGTGTTAACCCACAGTGCGAATAAAGACCATTTTGACCATAACCAACATTATAATTAAAATCATTTACTTCTTCAATTCTTTGTCTTTTTATTCTTTCTTTTAATTTAAAATATTCTTCACTTCTAAAAATATTATTATCAATGAATTGAGTTTTAAGTCCATGTAATAACTCATGTGCTACAAGTTTTCTTTTTTGACCAACATCTTTTAAATGCATTTGTAAACGTTCTTTATCAAGCAAGACTTCTCCATAAGTATGATCATAATTAGATTCACTCATAAAATATTGTTCTTGATATTTTATCATTGAAACATTTCTTAATAATCTATTAATTAAAAAATCTTCTAATGAATAGCGACCATTTTGCGGCTTAATAATATATTCAGAACAATTGTCTTTACTTACTGGTATGAATCGTATTATATCCTTATATTCATTATAAACGTTACCTAATATTTCAATAACAAAATCTTTAAACGACATTCCAATTTCTTTTTCTAGTAATTCTATATTTTCCTTTTCAATATATTCATACCAATTATCAACATAAAATTTAAGTTTTTCAATATTCATTCTTTCACCTCTTTATTATTAATACCATTATACCATACAAATCAACCAAAACCGTTTGGACTGACTCATTTTTATCAAAAAGTCTTATTTTATAAGCATTTATGAAGATTATTTTTTGTAAAATTGGCTTTCAGGTAACACTTAAGTAACAAAAAGTGTTACCTTTTTGTTACCTGGAATAGTGTTTTTTAGATAATTAACCCTCGTAAACCCTTGATTTTATTGGAATAAACAAAAATGACTAGCCTCTCGGCTAGTCTTCAGGGGGAAATCTAAATACCAGTTCGTAATAATTTAATAATGACCTAAAGTCTTATAGAATAAGGCTTTTTCATTTTCTTAAATTTATTAAAGTTTATAAAAATAACATTATTTTAAACAATTAGTATCTAGATTTGGTATCTGGAAAACAATATATATTTAAATCATTTTTCCCATTGAGAAATAATTTCATTAAAATCATCATCATGCCATTGTTCCTTCCAAACATCAAAATACATTATATCGTTTGATGATGGTTCAGGATTACATCTATCTATTCTAACAACTGAAGGCATTATAACTGATTCTCCAATAAGCAAAGCTTCACCAGCACTCAAGGAATTAAGTTTACTTGTTAAATCTCCTAATGTATCGGGCAAAAGCTTTTTTACATAGTTTTGATCATCTGGATTTGTTAGACGCATTGAAATGAATGTATTACATTGAGAAAATATTGTTTCAGATATTTCTGAAGGTCGTTGACTTACTATTGCAAGTGTAATACCATATTTTCTCCCTTCTTTTGCAATTCGCTCGATAGATAATTTTGAAGATTTGTATTTTGACAATTCACTTTTAGGTACATATTTATGAGCCTCCTCAAATACTAATAATAAAGGAATTTTATTGTCTCCATTAATCTTTTTATTATAATAAGAAAAATCAAATAATAATCTAGATATTAAAGATACTGTAATACTAAGTACTTCAAAAGGAACTCCACTTAAATCTATAATAGTAATATTAGATTTTTTATTATATCCAGTAAATTCTTCTAATACTTCTTTAAATTCAATTTTTTTTGATTTATCACCAAATAAGAAATCTAATCTCTTATCTGTAATCTTATTATAAAATCGATTTATAAACTTATCAATCGAACCATCACTATATGTTCCTTTTTTGATTTTCCCATTAACAGAAGGTTGAAATTCTAATATTTCTTTAAAAAAATCACTATACTTTTGTGATATATTCTCATATGTAACATCACCAGTTTTATATTTTGCAATTAAATCATTTCCATAATCGTATGTTTCTAATTTTAAATTTCTTAAACAAGTATATATTTCGGATACATCAAACTTCAATGGCGAATCAAAATCAATTTTTTCTTTATCTAATGGATTATCACTTTCGCTATTATGTTTTTGTTTATTTAAAGTAATCAAGTTTCTTAATAAAGAAGACTGATTATAATTATTATTATCTCCAGCATCTAAAAATAGTTCTTCAAGTTCATCCCCATTTAATAACCAATATGGAAGAATCAAATTATCTATATTAATTATATTTGCATTAGGAAAAGCAGTTGCATACTCAGAATGTATATCAAATATGACTATATGTGAATTATTCAAAGAAGAAAAATCACTATTTTTAGAAGCAATTGCATTTTGAATTATTTTAGCAGTTGTATGTGATTTTCCTGAACCACTAGAACCTACTATTGCTAAATGTTTATTAAAAAATTTATTTCCATTTACATTTACTTTTACACTTGAATTAGGCAAAGTTGAAAAACAAAATTTTTCGTTATCTTCAATACAGTCACTGAATATTTTATCAATAATCGAATCTTTTGCAACAGATACAGATTTTGGTGGGATTGATAATGTATCACCACCCCTTGTAAATTTACCATTACATATACTCCCTAAAGGTGTGGCTTCTAATACATATCTTCTTTCTGTTTCTACTACTTTTTCTCCATCTTCATTTACTTTTGTAACATCAATTAAATCTATTTTAAAATTATCAATTATAGCAACAACTAAATACTCATCTTCTTCTGAATTTTCATCTTTAATTTCCAAATATGAACCAACTTTAAGCTTATCTTCAGCTGTTTTCCAATTATCCATATTATAAATCATTATCTTAACTTTATCAGGGCTAACTGAAATAACCTCTGCATTTATTTTTTCTGAATCCATTTTTACACTCCTTTACTTCAAAATTTTGCAAATATCATTAACTTCATCTATCTCTATAGAGATTTGATTTAATGATTTATATAAAATCTCATGTTCTCTATCGTAAAACTGATAAATCTTTATTCCATCATTACTTAATTTATCTATTATTCTCATCATATCATCTTCGATACTAACTAACTTACAAGATATATTATCTTTTACGTGAAATTTTTTTGTTATATAATCAACATTAAAATTAGAATCCTTATACATATAACCATCAGTAAAACCTATCAAATTAAATAACTTTTCTTTTAATTTTACTAAATCTGATAATTCTATATTTGGTAAATAAATATAAGGGGCACTTGATATTACCATAGTCTTTCTCTTGTTTATTACATAAAACCTTTTCACTATTTTACAAATACAATCATAGTAATCATCAATTGATGTAAATGGCGTATTAATGATGAATAATCTATTATGGTTGTTTATGTTTTTTTCAAAGAAATACTCTTTTTTTATACTTTTTAGGTATCGTTCTTTTCCATAAAACTTTAATGAATAATCATGAAAAATTTTTGCAGATGAATTAGCTAAATAAGTTACTAATTCTTTTTTCGTGCAATTTCTTTTTTTAGGGATATTATTTATAATAATATTAATTATATATGTAATTAAACTAAAATAATATATTTCTGCTATCTCTTTTGAAACATTCATAATTTTACTTATCAACTCAATTAGTTCATTGCTTTTGTCTATGTAGTCCTTAGAAAAAACGACTTTAAAATGATTAATAAATTCATTTTTCTGTTTTTCAGTAAAATTATATTCTTTTTTATCAATTTTACAGTTTAACAATACTTTATCAAGATCATTAGTTGTATTAAATAATAATGTTTCGTCAGTTCTATCTGGGAAATATACATATAATACGTAATCTTTTTTTGTTTCTAAATATTCTGAAAATAATTTTATAGTTGGCTCTTTAATTTTTGAATTAGTAAAATGTTGAGTTTCTTTATACTTCATTTGATAAATTAGTTCATTATCATTAAAGTCTTGAAATTGCTCAAAACTAAATACCTTGTTCTCATCTTTACAATTTAACATTTCAATCAAGGATACTATATATTGATATGAAAAGCCTTTTATTGCGTAGTATCCTCCTTCTTCTTCCATCAATAAACAACCTCCTAACAAAAAAGTGCAAATAAAAACTTAATAAAGCCTTTACTAGCACTCCCTTTTTATAAACTATATTATATCAAAATTATCCATTTTTTAACATTAATTTGGATAAATTTATAAAAATGACACTATGACACACTGCTTGTGAGTACCCAACATGCATTTATAGTGTCATAGTGTCATAAATTCTACTTTTATCTTTCTACTTTATATATTACATCATATTCATCTTCAGTAGGTTCTTCCCATTTAGATTCTAGTTTTTTCATTAATCCTTCATCTAAATAAAAATCAGAGCCACCATTACCATCTATTACTCGTTGATTTCTTTCTTGAATATTTTGTTTCCAAGTATCATCATCAACAAATACATAGTGTATTTCACAATCTACTCTATTATTTTTATAATATTCTCTTATTTCTTTTCTATCTTTACTTGACCATAGTCCTCTTTCAAAAATTACATTAGCCCCTGCTTTAGCAATTTCACCAACTTTTCTGGTTAAGTACTTATTTAATCTTTCTGAGAATACATTATAAAATTCTCCTTGCTCATTATTTATTAATTCATAAGTAGCCTCATCTGGCGAAATTATCACTGCATTTAATGAATCTTTTAATTGTTTTGAATAATAACTTTTACCACTACAAATTTTACCACATACTAATATTACTTTTCCCATATATACCTCCCTATCTTTCTTTTACTAATCCATTTGATGTTAGAATATAAAGTGCATTTACTACTTCATTAATATATTTTCGATCATGAGATACACTAATTATAGTACCTTTATATTCATTTAAAACATTTCTAATAACTGGATTTGATAATGGACTTACATTTCTTGTAGGTTCATCCAGTATTAAAACATCACATTTATCTAATACTAATTTAACAAGAAATAGTTTCGCTTTAGTTCCATTACTTAAATCTTTAATATTACTAATCATTTCATCTCGAGTAAATTTCATATTTCCTAAAAACATTCTTACTTTTGTAATTTCATCTTTACTACCATTAGGACATACAAAATCTAATACATATTTATAATTATTTAAGATGTCATCATAAGTTTGTGGCATATAGCCAACCTTAATATCATTTCTATCTTTTAATTCATTATAAATTATTTTTATTAGTGTAGATTTACCAACACCATTTTTACCTATAATACATAAATGTACATTACCAATTACATCTAACTTTATGTTTTTAGATAATACCTTATTAGATATTTTTAATTCATCTATATTTAAATTGATTATATTTTTTGCTCTTGGAATTTCAACTTCTTCGAATGAAAAACTTATACTTTCTTCAACATCTGGTACTTCAGTTAATTCAGTTTCATCTAGTTTTCTCTCTTGTGATTTTAATGAATGCATTTTCTTTTTTAAAACTTTCGCTCCATGCGGATCAGCTCTTGTGATTGTATTTTGTTGATATTCAACCTTTTGCATTATTCTTTGTAGTTTTTCTTGTTGTTTGTTAAATTCTCTTTTTTCAGATCTTGCTACTTGTGTTTGTTTTTCAATTTTTCTAAGTCTTTGTTCAACATAAGTGTCATAATCAATTTTTAATAATGTATGTCTACATTCAGTCTTCTTTTTTATTTGTTCTAAATGTAAAATCATATTTGCTGTATTTGCTAATAATGTTTCATCATGTGAAACATACATAATTGGCTTATTAGTATTATTAATAAATTTTTCTAACCATTCTAATGTTTCAATATCTAAATCATTAGTAGGCTCATCTAAAAATAAGATATCATATTCATTTAATAGTAATTTTAAAATACTAATTTTAACTTTTTCACCACCTGATAATGTTTTTATTTTTTGTTTTAAAATATCATCAGTTAAATTAATCAAGTCTAAGTATTTATATAGATTATTAATTTTATCATAATAATCACTTTCATCAATAAACAAAAATTCATATACACTTTTATCTAATTTATCAGTACTAATAGATTGTTCTAAATAACCAATTCTATTGCCTTTTAGATTAATATTTCCACTTATTTCAGCATATTCACAAATATCTAAAATTGATTTTAATAAAGTGGACTTTCCATTTCCTTCTTCACCAATAATAGCAAGTTTATCACCATTATTTAGTATTAAATTTAAATTTTTAATTAAATATCTATCACTAATAGATATTGTTAAATCTTTTATTTCTAACATATTATGCCTCCTTTTTTCGGTATAATCAAAGTTTATGCCATACTTATTTAGTTATTGTTCTCATTTTCTCACCTCTTAATTTTTATAATTTTTCTTAAAACAAATTTTTTTGATTTTTCGTTTTATATTTTTTCATAGAACGAATTTTCTGAATTTTTCGTTCTATAAATTAGTTTTTCTTTGGTAATTTACTATAATCATATTTATGTTCTGCAAATTCTAATTCGTCAAAGGCGTATTGAATATCCTCAATCGCTTTATCTATTGTATATAAACTATCTTTATTATCTTTCATTATTTGTAAGTGTTCTATTGTATAAAATAATTTTTGTCTTGCATCACTTACTTTTTTTCTTTTTTCAGTATCAAAGTCTAGTAATTCTATTTGAGAATCTTCATAGTTTTTAATCATTTCTTTTAAATCCTTACTGGATTTATTGGCATATTTATCTTTAGAAAAATAAAAAAGCATTTCATCATAACCTGCAACCTTTAATAGTTTTTGTAATGACATATCTAAAGTTTCAGCAATCTTACGTAGATCATCAATATCTACTTTTTTTATTTTCCCATTAATTAAATCGTTTAAAGTACTTCTACTAATACCAGTTAATTTAGCAAGTTCTCTTTGAGAAATACCTTTTTCTATTCTTGCTGATTCAATTAAATTCTTAAGTTCTTCTGAGTTCATTTAATCACTTCTTTCTTCCCTTTTCTTCCTTCATAATTTAATTTTAACACTTTTTTATCGTTTTGTCTATATTTTCGGACAAAAAGTATTGACATCTTTTTCGGACAATGTTATATTTAAATTGTCCTTAATATCGGACACAATTATAGAAAGGAGGATTTGTATGAGATTATTTAAGAAAGAATCTACTAATGAATATGTAATACCTAAAGATTTATCAGTTAGTGCAATAGGTATGCTTAACTCTCTATTAGTTAGATCTAATGATGAACTAGAGAATATCGACCTCTACTCTCTTGGTAATGATAGTAGAAAAGATGTTGCTCTAGCATTTAGAGAATTAAGAAAGAAAAAATATATTATCTATAATTCATTAGATGATACATATTACGTTTATGTATCACCACAAAAAAATTAATACGAAAGGAGGAAAAATATGTGTCTGCAGAAGAAACATTAAAATTAATAGCTAAGCAATGGTGCACCCTAGAAGATATTATGAAACTTGGGCATCTAGGAAGAAATTCTGCACTAAAGGCTAAAAAGAAAATAAAAGAAAAGCTTGAAAAACAAGGTTATCTTATTCCAAAGTCTGTTGTACCAACTAAAGAAGTTGTAGCATTCTTTGATATAGATATTCCTTATTTAGAATCTAGAGTTTCTAGTAAAGAATTAATTAAAAATATGTAAGAAAGGAGATACAAATTGAAACAAATAAACGAAGTAAATAAAAGCATAAAAAAAGATATCATCGTCGAAAACCTAATGATATCAAATGGAGTTTATCTACTTGTATCTCATCCTAAGGTTGGCAAGTCAATGTTTGCTCAGCAACTTGCCTTCTCTCTTACTACTGGAGAAGATTTTTTAGGATTCAAAGTAAATCCCTCTCATGTCTTATATATTACCACAGAGGGCGATATAAATCAATTACAAGACCGATTTAAATTAATGAATTTGAAACCTAATGTAAATAAACTTCACATTATAGATATAGATGATATTCCAGATTTTTATATCAGAGATATTGAAAGAGATATTCATGAATTAACCTTTGATAAAGAACCCTTATTCGTAATAATTGATATGTTTAAAGACATTAAATTTGATAGTGACTATAATCAAAATGATTATCAAGAAATAAATAATGTTGTATTCAAAAAGTTTAAAGAAATATGTAGAAAATATAACTGCACATTATTTGTTACACATCACTTAAATAAAAGTAATGGAATTATGGGTAGTGTCGGACTAACTGCTGATGCATCTGGAATTATGAAATTAAAAGAGTCAAAAAGTAATTGTAATAAACTAACTTTAGATTATAAAGGTAGAGATTTTAGTAGATTAGAATTAAATTTGAAAAGAAATGAAAATCAAACATTTAGCGTTATCGATGAGAATACTGATGATGAGACTGATTATAATCTACTTCTATTTATAAAATATGCAGTTGCTAGGAAAGATTTTGATTATACAATATCAGATATCTTATCTAAAACAAATATTTTATTAACGCCAACACAACTTGGAGGTTTAATTCAAAGAAACCTAAGTTTGTTGGAGAAAGAAGGTCTTCATATAACAAGTAAAAGAACTGCTAACGAGAGATTATGGCATTGTTCCTATGAAGAACCTTCTGAAAATAATGAATGAAAGTGGCACGTTCTGACCTGTAAGGTTGGAAGTGGCGATAGTGAATTCATTATCCATTAATTAAATGATATAGTATATCGTTTAATTAATCTTGTGATAGCGAATGCCTTTACCTATTTATTAGGTATTGGCTCTAGCTATTACAAGCATAAAGGATTCTAAGGAATATTCCTTAGCTCACGGTTGGGCATATATTATGCCCTAGTGAGATAGAGTATTATTTTAAAACAAGCATTGAAAGGAGGTCAAAATAAATGTACTCAGGAAAACAAGCACTACGATTAGAAAAATTTAAAGCATCAGATATTGGTGGACTAGATAAAGAATTAAAGGAAAGAAAAGGTTCTGGTAAATATGATAGTACTAGAACTCCATATAATATAGAATTAATAAATTATGATGGACCTACTCTAGCAAGTTCTACATATGATTATCTTTATTCTAATAATATAAACTATAACCCAAATAAAAAAAGTACAAAAGTATTGAATGGTTTAATCATAACAAGTGGTCAAGAATTCTTTGAACATTATGGAATGGAATTTAAAGATACTGGAGAAGTTTATAAAACTGGAGATAACGCTGGTAAACCAATTAGACATGTTGTTATAGATGAAAACCATAAATTACCAACTGAAATAAAAAGATTTTTTGATGAAAGTCTTAACTTTATTTCTGACTTCGTAGGAAAAGAAAATATAAGATATGCAGCAATACATCTTGATGAATCTACTCCACATATGCATATATATTTCACTCCAGTAGTTAATGAAGTTAAGAGAAAAGTATTTGAGTTAGATGAAAATGGTCATCAATTAAAACACGAAATAACTAATAAAAAAGGAGAAAAGAAATTAGTACCAATTCAAAAGAAAGATAAAAATGGAAATAATATCTATGAAACAGTTAAAGGTAAATTTCTAAATTCAGATCAATTTTGGAAACAAAAAGGTGGTAATGCTTCTTATACTCTACTTCAAGATGATTATAACGAATTTATTAAGTCAAAAGGTTATAACTTATTTAGAGGTGAAATTGGTGGGGATAAAACTCATCTAACTAATGCTATGAAACAACAAAAAGAATTAAATGCTTTAAATAAAGAAATAAGAAAAGAAAATGAGCTATTAAAAGAGGCAAATAAAGCCGAGAATAGATTTATTGATAAAGTTGATAAAGAAATATCAAAAGATATCTTAAATCCTATTAAAAAAGGTATTATTAAGCAATATAAAGATGAAGATATAGATAATCTATCTACTTACTCAAAAGAACTTGCTGAAGATAATATTAAAAAGGATTTAGAAATTAAACTTCTAACTAAAGAAGTTAATGATTTTAAATCAGGTAAAACTTATAAAGAACAAAATAGAATTATTGATAGTCAAAAGAAAATTATTAGCGAAAAAGATAATGAAATAAATATATGGAAAAATAAATTTGAAGAAATAACTAATGAATTTAAGATGTTTAAAAAGAAAATTCAAAATAAAATATTCTCACTAACTTCTAAAATATTTGATATTCTTCATATACCATATACTTGGTATGAAGCAAATGATATAGATTTTGCTATTGATAAAACTAATAGTTATTTAAAGAAACATTCAAAATCTAAAGATGATTTTGAGAGATGATTATAAATATTCGTGGTTTGTATGATAAAATATAATTGTTACGAACTGGTATATTTATAAATCCCAACAAAAAGGAGGAATGAAATATGGGGATATATAAATTACCAAAAAATCAATGGACCAAAGACGGTCGTAAATATAAATATTATTGGAATGAAAAAGATAAAAATGGAAAATGGCATAAAAAGTTTTCTAAAGCTTATAAAACGAAATTAGATGCGATGAATGCTGAAAGAGAGTTTTTAAATAGTAAGGTTGAATTTGGTGGAGATATGGATATGACATTTGGTACTCTTACTGACCAATATATCGAATCTCAAAAAAATAAAGTTCGAAGAAGAACAATGGAAACATATTTAAAAAGAAGAAGATATTTTGTTGATTTTGAAAATGTTAAATTAAAAGCTATGGACGGAAACCTATATCATAAGTTCCAACAAGATTTATGGAACAAACCTATTAAATGTTCTACTAGAAATGATGTTCAAAAGTTTTTGAAAATTATTCTTAATTGGGGAATGAAAATGTATGATATTAATTTAATGAAATTTTATAAAAAAATAGAGTTCTTTAAAGACCCTAATGAAATGAAAGTAGAAAAAGATGTTTACACTTTTGAAGAATTTCAAAAATATATCACAGGAACTACTAGTCTAAATGATAAAGCAATGTTTGAAATGTTATATTATTGTGGATTACGTCGTGGTGAATGTCGTGGACTTCAATGGTCAGATATAGATTGGAATAACAAGCTAGTATCTATTACTAAACAAGCTAATAGCGTTAAAGATAGTCAAAAGTATTATGAATTAACACCACCTAAAACATCTAAAAGTATTAGAACATTACCTCTCACTGATGTCTTATATAACGATTTAGTAAATTTATACAATGAAAAAAAGAAGTACTATGGCTTCAATGACAAATGGTTTATCTTCGGAGAACATGATCCATTAACTTTTGGAATGATGTCTAGAATTAATGGTAGAATTGCCAAAAATGCGGATATCCGAAGAATTCCACTACACTCTTTTAGACATAGTTGTGCTTCTTTACTAATAAACACTGGTCACCCAGTAACAACTGTATCAAAATATTTAGGACATGCTAGTACTAAAGAAACATTAGATACCTATGCTCATATGTTTCCTAATAATCTAACTAATGTAAAAAATACCATAGATAATTTAAATCTAGGTATTTAAATAAACTCTAATAAAAAAATAATTTAGTATCTAAAAACTAATATTTGGTATCTAGTGTGGTATCTAGATAAATCCAAAATAGTAAAAAATCCCTTATAAACAAAAGTATTCCCCTCTCTCGAGGGGAATTTCAGGGGGTTTTGGTTGACACTCCTACATATATTCGTAGAGAGTGTAAAAAGGTTGTTCATAAGATACTTTGTTATCTTATGACAATATTATTGTAATATATTTTTTGTTTTTATGCAATATATTTTTTGAAAAAATTAGTCAACTGTGTCAATCTTGGTTAATTCGTTATAGATATCGTTATATTTTTCTTTATTGGTTTTATATATTTCAATAAATTCTTTAATGTCATCTTTTACTTTTAATAGCATTTCATAGTCTTTGCTTATATTGGAAATTATTAGTCCTGTGTCGCCATGTTGTCTTATTCCAAAAAGATCTCCTTCACCTCTGTTTTTGAAGTCATATTCACTTATTTCAAATCCATCATTACATTTTTCTAACATTTTTAATCTTTCACAATTTTCTTTGGCTATTAATATACAGTAACTTTGAATGTTACTTCTTCCGACTCTGCCTCGTAATTGGTGTAGGGTAGATAGTCCAAACATATTAGCATCCCAAATTACAATCATACTGGCATTACTTACATTAACTCCAACTTCTATGACTGTTGTAGAGATTAATATATTTATTTCGCCACTTTCGTATTTTTTCATTATATTTTGTTTTTCTATGGAAGACATTCCTCCATGGATAGATGCTGTTTTGGCTATTTTACTAAATGCTCTATTTATTTTATTTTCTAAATCGTTTACATTTTCAACGTTACTTTCATCTTCTTCAATCATTGGAGCTACTACATATATTTGATGTTTTTTGTCTAGTTCTTGTTTCATAAGTGTTAATACGTCTATTATTTCATTTTCTAATTTAAAATATGTAATAACTTCTTTTCTATTAGCTGGTTTTGTTTTTATGGATGATATTTCCATATCACCATATATAGTTAGAGCATATGTTCTTGGAATAGGTGTGGCACTCATTGATAATATATCTGGTGTTATACCTTTATTTTTAAAGGCATTTCTTTGATTGACACCAAATCTATGTTGTTCATCTGTAATTACTAGGCCTAAATTTTTAAACTTTACATCTTCTTGTATTAAACTTTGTGTTCCTATTAGTAAATCTATTTCGCCAGTTAATAATTTGTTTAAAATGTCTTTCTTTTTATTTTTGTTTGTTGATGAAGTTAATAATTCAACTGTAATATTATACTTAGAAAATAGCTCAAATGCTTCGTTATAGTGTTGTGTTGCTAATATTTCAGTTGGAACCATTAAGGCAGTTTGGTATCCACTTAAAAAGTTAGCGTATGTTGACACGAATGCAACGATTGTTTTGCCACTTCCAACATCTCCTTGTAATAATCTATTCATTCTTTTTTTGCTTTTTAAATCATTAATTATTTCATTTATACTTTGATGTTGATCTTTGGTTAATGTAAATGGTAAATTGTTAATAAAGTTTTGTATTTCATTATCATTTATATTTCTACTTATAGCTTTTTCATCTTCAGTTATTTTTTCTTTTAAATAATTTATTTTTAGTAAATACATAAATAGTTCTTCATATTTTAGCCTTTGTCTTGCTTTTTTTAGATTTAATATAGTGCTTGGTATATGTACTTCATGTATAGCTTCTTTTTTGCTAATGAAATTATATTTTTCTGATAAATATTCTGGTATATAATCTGGAATATTATTGTTTTCTTCTAATAGATTTAGTATACTTTTGGATATAATTTTTTGTGTTAATCCAGGTGTTTTGTGGTAGATGCTTTCTATTTTGGGTGTATCACTTAATTTTTCAAATCTTATGTCACTAGCTATGATGGCTTTTTTATTTATATCATATTTTCCTATTACTGTTATTTCTTTATTTGTTTTTAATTCGTTTAATAGATATATTCTGTTATAGATAATAACGTTTAGAATATTATTATCAATATCTATTTTAAATGTAATCCTTTTTAGATTTTTACTTAGATATACTAAAAGAGCATCAGATATAATGCGTCCATCTATTATTATTTTATTTGTAGTATATATTTCTTCTATATTGGTTCTTTTTAATATTTCATATCTATATGGGTAATAATGTATTAAATCATTTTTGGTGTAAATTCCTAGTTTATTAAATAATTCTTTTGTTTTTTTACCAATACCTTTTATTTCTTCAATTGAATCCATTATATATAATCACTCTTTCATATATTTGTTATTTTCTATATATAATCTATCATAGGAAATAGATATTGTCAACTTTATTTCGTACATGTGTTTAATAAAAACTATAGTAATTATTTACTATAGTTTTGTTTTTTTTCTGATTTTATTGTTGTGACTAAAAGATGTGTTAAGTATGAAATCATTTGGCTAATAGGTATTTTTCCTTTAAAATCATTTTTATCTCCGTCAATAACAAACATATCTTCCGTAAAATAGTATTTTCCTTCTTTAAATAGAGATAATATTTTGTTTATTAGATATTCATTAGATATATATATATTTTTATTATTGATAATAATTTTTGAAGATTTATCATTAGGTGTTTCTTCTTTTGATAAATCATTTAATTTTATATTTTCTATAATAAAGTGACTACTGTCAGTATTTTCGTCTGTATAGATTTCTAATTTACTTAGTTCTTGTAGTAATAGTTGAATTAGTATTTTACTTATTCTTTTTGATGATATGGTTTTATTATTAATATTACTTATAATATCCATATATATACATAATTGTGCATTTTTTAGTTTTGGATTGTTATATTTTGATTCAAAGTTATCAATATTTAGTAAATAAGAAAATATTTCTTTAAATTCTTCAATAGTTAAAGTAATACTATCTATTATAATATAGCCTTCTTTAACATATATATTTTCTCCTTCTTTTATTAATTCTAGTATTTTTTGTCTTTTGTTATCTATGTTAGCAATATATTTTTGTTTGTTGTTTTTTTTCCTTGTTATATCTATTATTAGTTCATCTATATCATTTTTACTACCAGTTGTTAAAATGTTTTCTAATGTTATGCTACTAGATAAATAGTTATTTAGTATGGCAGTGTTATTGTAATATAATTCTTTTATTTTTTCTACTTGTTCTTCTAAGTGCTCGGGTGTTCTTTTTAATTCTATTTGTACTTTATAATTGTTTAATAGTCTTAGAAAATCATCAATAATTAAAGCTTCTTTTTTATCTATTTCTCCTTTATATTCTTTGCCATTTAACTCTATTAATAATAGATATAGATTAATATCTAATTCTTGTTTAGTTCTGTTATTTGAGGTAATAGTATCATCATGGGCGTCTAGCGTTTTGTTTATAATATTTATTAATTCTTCTTGATATTTTGTTTGCATATAACACTTCCTAGTCTATTTTAATTATAAAGCATTAGTTTTTTATAGTCAACTGAAAAAATGTGTATTATTATGGCACTATTGTATGATTATAGTGTAATATTTGTTTAAATTAATGGGGTTAAATAATAAAAATAAAATACAATACGTATTTTATCAGACTGTTGACAAATAGGTAAATAAAATTACTTATTTGTCTTTTTTTGAATAT
>ERZ857827.264-NODE-264-length-79803-cov-7.147151_pt1 | contig 79803 bp, 61 predicted proteins | sample MGYA00519761_ERZ857827 | MGnify/ENA primary metagenome ERZ857827 (study PRJEB31778, sample SAMEA3449370) | human gut metagenome | biome: human gut; feature: human-associated habitat; material: faeces | place: United Kingdom | collected 2010/2012 ... | reverse complement strand
CCCACGACCTCTAGCGTGACAGGCTAGCGTTCTAACCAACTGAACTACCGGGCCATGATGGCGCCTCCTGCCATGAAACAGATCATGATCAGTGACTCTGCTATTATAGCATACGAATATTTGTTTGTCAATAGCCTTTTTCGAAAAAAATGCAAAAAGAGCATTTTTTTCTTTTTGTGGGACAACGATGGCAAACAAAACAAATATTGCTATGTGATACAATCATATGCAAATGGTTGTAATATGTCGAAAAAAATGTATTTTAACGAAAAGAAAAGGTTGTCTTGCTGTTCAACGCACCTAAAATCGGTTGACCAAGTCCCTTCAAATATGGTAAAATAAATAATAAAATGAAACCAAATCATGACGGGTCGAAAAAATGAGTTATCCAAAATATATCAAACGCATATTGGATTTGCTGTTTGCCGTTTTGGCGCTGGTTGTACTTTCTCCCCTTCTTGTGCTAACGGCACTCGCCGTTCGTATCGATTCTCCAGGGCCGATCATTTTTCGGCAAAGCCGGTTGGGCAAAGACGGCAAACCATTTGTTTTGTACAAATTTCGTTCCATGCGGGTTGGGACTGAACATACAGGCACGGGACAATATTCTTACGCGGCGGATCCGCGGGTGACGCGTGTGGGGCGCGTGATTCGTGCAACGAGTATGGATGAATTGCCGCAACTATTCAACATTATCAAAGGAGAGATGTCCTTTATTGGCTTTCGTCCTGTGCTTACATATCACCCTTTTCCGTATGCGTCCTATACACCGGAGCAAAAACAGATGTTTGTGCAACGTCCCGGTATTACCGGGTGGGCGCAGATTCACGGCAGAAAATGTGTGAATTGGGATGATCGGATTGCCATGAATATTTGGTATGCGCAGCATATTTCGTTTCGTTTGGATTTAAAAATATTTTTTATTACCATCTACAAGGTGATTTCCAATGCGGACAATGTCAATACCGATGTCACCGTAAAAACAGACGCAAAAATAAAGCAACCGACGAATGCGATGATCCAAACAGATCAAACAGAAGAATCGGAAAGAAAATGATGTAAACGGTACGCGGGGAGCAGTATGGTTTTGGAGGGCAAAACGTTTGTATGAAGCGTTATGATGCGACGTATCTGAAAAAGGCAGTGGAACAAGTCTTGGTTTGCTGCGGGATGAAACAGCGTCATGCCATGCTGTTGACAAGTCATCTGATACAGGCAGATGCCTACGGGGTACATTCTCACGGCCTTGCGGTTCTTCCCGGACACGTGCAACGGGTATTACGCGGCGGATATGTGCTGGATGGGGAGATACAAGTGGTACGGCAGACAGCTGCCTTTGCTGTGATTGACGCAAACAATCTCTGTGGGATGGTGTCGGCGCATGATGCCATGGCATTGGCACTGAAAAATGTGGAACAAAGCGGTATGTATGCCGTATTTTCCCGCGGGGGGAATACCTTTGGCGCGGCATTTTCCTATGTATTAAAGGCAGCAGCTGCCGGAAAAATCGGCATCGTATTTTGTAACACACCCGCCGCCATGGCGCCATGGGGTGGGAAAGGCAAACAATTAGGGACAAACCCAATTGCTTGTGGGATTCCCGGCAGACGGCGAGGGCCGATCTTGCTGGACATGGCGACAAGTGTCGTGGCAAAATCCAAAATCAACGAAATAGCAAAAACCAACGGCACATTGCCCCATGGCTGGGCACTGGATGAAAACGGAGTGGATACAACGGACCCGCATCGCGCCATTTGCGGAACGGTACTGCCCATGGCGGCGCACAAAGGGTACGGTTTGGCAACGGTGATCGATTGTTTGTCAGGCGTGCTGTCCGGTGCGGCGTATCTGGATATGGTGGGAAAGTTTTATACGGATGTTCCGGGGAGCTGCATGAACGTGGGGCAGAGTTTTTTCGTGATGGATCCGGTACAAATATTATCTGAAGATTTTTACCTTTTGATAGATGACTATATTGATCGGCTGCATGCCGCAGGAGAAGAGGTACGTTTTCCCGGAGAACGGGAACTGAACTGCGCACGTGAAAGCAAACAGCTTGGCATCCCGCTTGCACCTGAGACGGTGAAAAAATTATCGAAGTTATTTGATACATATGGCGTGGAGAATCACTTATGACAGGGATAACGGAGAAAGCAACAAAGCCGCTTTTGTCCTATATTGCCTTTTTGCAGTTGATTGGTCCGATTTTTGTTGTACTTGGGCACTCGCTCAACGGCTTTGACGTTCACAGTGGGTGGTGGTACGTTTGTACCAAAGAGTGGATCTATTTGTTTCACATGCCCCTGTTTTTTATGATTTCGGGATATCTGCTATTGTTCAATCAAAAAAACCGAATTTCGGGATGTCAGGACTATTTCTGTTTTCTTCTCAAAAAAAGTCGTCGCTTGTTGTTGCCCTATGTTGTGTGGAACCTGGTTTTTCTCTTGCCCAAGATGTTTTTTCAGCCATTGCTGACCGATCAAGCGCCCAAAAATGTTTGGCAGACCGTGCGGTTGTTCTTTTTTCCGCGACAGAATATTTTGGGACACACCTGGTTTTTACTTGCCCTGTTTTTGCTCTATGTGTGTTTGCCATTGTGGCAGTGGTTGTTTTCCCAGCCGCGTACCGTGTGGTATCTGGCACTGGGCGCAGGGGTCGTATTGTATATGCTTCCCATCAAAACGGAATGTTTGGCGCTGAGCGATTTACACCGTGATTTGCTGTTTTTTCTAATGGGCGGTGTATTGGCGCGGACGTGGGATCATGCTGTATCCTTTGCACGTGCTTGGAAACGATGGTGGGTGTGGTTGGGGATCATGTCTGTGGTCACTTCTGTCGTGTCACTGGTTTGGTATGACCACCGGCAGATGCAGATATTCTTTTGGATTCCCTGTACTGCAATTCTTCTTTGTTTTCTTTCCATTGGTACAACGATCGATGTTTTACCAAAGGTGGTTGTATCGTTGGCCTCCTGTTCCTTTGGCATTTACATCATGCACTGGCCGATCATGCTCGCTGTGCGGCTCATTTGTGTCAATGGATTGGGAATGGGAGCTGGGGGTAGTGTTGCATGCATGATATTGTGCGGCTGGGGCTTGCCCGTCGTTTTGTTATATTTGTTGCGTCGAATCGGCTTTGTACAAAGGCATGTACTGTTTCGAGATTTATTGGGCGTGTAATGGGTTTTCCGTAAAGGACCAAAACCACACGTACCGAAAAAAAGACGTGGGAAGATTTGTCCTTGTTATGGCAAACGTAGCGATGACATGAACAGAATGATAATACCCCTTTTTTGATTTCACAATTTGCGGAGAGACAGATATGAATGTGATCTTCATTTCCAATTATTGGCATTTTCCGTCGGAAAAAGCCAGCAGTCGGTATCATACGCTGGCGGAGATGTGTGTGTCGCGTGGACATGATGTGGAGGTGTTGACGCCGTCATTTTATCATACAGCCAAGCAACAACGGGACTTATCATTGGGAAAAAACGATCCCGGAGCTTTATCCTACCGTGTGACATTGCTACACACGCCGGGATATGCCAAAAATATTTCTCTGGCGCGTGCATATGATCATCACATCTTTGCAAAAGCTGTGATCCAATCTTTGCGTAAACGATGGTGCACAGGGCGCATGGCGGATGTGATCTATTTGTTTGTGCCACCCGCAGAGCTTGCAGATCGGGTCGTACAATTTGCCAACCGCAACGGCATTCGTGTGGTGATTGATATTTTAGACCTATGGCCCAAGGCATTTGAAATGATAGGGGGAAAACAAGCAACCCGTTTGTTATTATTTCCGATGTACAGGCAAATTCGTGCAGCATATCGCGGTGCGGACGGCATTGCTGCGGTATCTGTACATAATGCGGCTGAGGCGCTGCGGGAGAACCGGAAAGTCAAAGAAGCGGTATGTGTACCGATCGGCATTTCACTTTCCTTATTTGACCGCGCAGCGAAAAACGCGCGCCCCTTGCAAGGAAAATTGCGTCCGATTACGATGGTATACATTGGCATGCTTGGCAAAAGCTATGATCTGCTTGGTGTGTTGCAAGTGATGCATTTGTTGCAAAAAGAGGGACAGAATGACGCAGAACTGTTGGTAATGGGGGACGGGCCTGATCTGGAAAAACTGAAAGCGGAGGCGCGGCGATATGATCTGCCGGTGCGGTTTGCGGGAAGGCTTTCGTATGAAGAAATGGTGCGGCAATTGGTTGGTTGTGATATTGCGCTCAATGTATTGGTACCCGGTGCGAGCGGTACGGTGATCAACAAGCATGCGGACTATGCTGCCGCCGGACTTCCGATCATCAATGCACAATCCGACACGGAATTTGATGAGATGCTGGCGGCGTTTGGTGCCGGAATCAGTTGTGCACCGGGAAATTATTCGGCAATGGCACATGCGGTGATGTGTTTGTGTGCCGATGAAAAACTGCGGTTGGAGATGGGGAAAGGGAGCAGGCGTTTGGCAGAACAATGTTTTGACCGGGAAAAGACCTATCCCCGTCTGATTCGTTTACTGGAAGAGAAAAACAGCGTGTCAGGGTGCAATACCCCGATCAAACAAGAAATCACACGCACGGAAGAATCCACGGGAGCGGGGAGATGAAACAGGATCTATTTACAGTGGAGATTTGCGTATCAACCATGCACCAAACGGATCGCTCTTTGCTCGATATCATGCATTTGACTTGTAAATCGAAATTAACCAAACAGACAAACGATGCCATGCATGGAAAGCGGGAGAAACCCAAACAGCGATACACGCATGACCACATAGTCGCGGAAACGTCTGAAATGAAATGCGGACAAGAGAGCAACACAGAGAACCGGGATGACGCGCAGTCAGGTACAGGTCTTTTCCCCGATATACCGGAGGTTATATGCGATATCTTGGTGGTCAATCAATGTGATCGCAACGGAAGAGAAGAGATTTACACATCGAGCGGAAAAAGGGTTTTATGGATCGATACGACACAGCGCGGTCTTAGCCGTAGCCGTAATTTGGCACTTTCCCAGGCGCGTGCTGATATTTGTCTGTTGGCAGACGACGATATGGTTTATCGCGCTGATGTGGTTGATATCGTACAAGCAGCCTTTTCTCGTTATGATTGTGCCGATGTGATTGGTTTTTCTGTGCACGGTATTGAACGAACCTTTAAGCGGTACAAAACGCGCGCAAAACGTGTAGGATATCTGTCCTCCATGAAAATGGCGTCGGTGGAATTGGCAATGCGGCGGAAAACGATCAGACAAAAAGGTCTTGCGTTTGATATCAAGATCGGTGCGGGAACGCAATTTCAGATGGGAGAAGAAAACGCATTTCTGTTTGATGCGCTGCACAAGCACTGTCATATATATTTTGTGCCGCAGTGTATTGCGGATTTACACATCGGACAATCGACGTGGTTTGACGGGTATGACCGCACCTATTTTATGGGCAAGGGGGCGGCATTTTGCGCCATGCGGACGCATCTGTTATGGCTGTTGATGTTACAATTCGCATATCGGCACCGTCGGCTGTTTGCGGCATGTTGCACGCCGTGGCAGGCGTTTCTTTGGATGCTTCAGGGGGCGGCAGCTTATCGTGATTGCCAAAGACAACAAATTCCACAAAGTGTACCCACACAGCACAAGCAAAATGAAGATTAAAGGAACTACATAAAACTTCCGATCGGATTAAACACATCGTTTGACGTTATCTTTTTTATCTTCTTGACAGCGGCCACGACACTGTGCCCGGCTTTTGGTAAGGGCGCAAAGAGAACCCGCAAAGGAGTGCACAGATGATCCCGCATAAGATTCATTATTGCTGGTTTGGCAACCATACGATGCCACCGTCGGCACAGCAATGTTTGGAGAGCTGGCGCAAATGCTGCCCGGATTTTGAGATTTGCCGATGGGATGAACACAATTTTGATATGGATGCAAATGATTATGTAAAACAGGCATACGAACACAAAAAATGGGCGTTTGTGAGCGATGTTGCGCGGTTTTGGATTTTGTACCGGCATGGAGGGATATATCTGGACACAGATGTAGAACTATTACGTTCCCCCTTACCACTAATCGAGCGGGGCGCGTTTTTCGGTATGGAAAAAATCGGAAAGCATGTGGACGTTGCACCGGGATGCGGCATGGCGGCACCGGCAAAAGACCCCTTGTTGAAAGAGATATTGACCTATTACGATACAATTTCTTTTTTACAAAACGGCTTGCCGAATACGACCCAGACGGTGTGTGATCATGTAACACGCATCTTGCAGACGCACGGATATCAATGTGTCGACCGCGAACAGCAGGTATGCGGTTGGACGATCTATCCGTCTGCATATTTATGTCCGAAAGATTTTGTTTCGGGTGAGATACATACGACCTCCTCTACCTTTGCCATTCACCATTTTGATGGATCATGGTTTGGCCCGCAGCAACAATATGCACAACGTTGTAAAAGTACATTACGTAAATTTTTACCGCACCGTGCCGCCGGTCATGTTGCCGCATTTTTGGCGGAATGGAAATATTGTGGTTTGAAAACGGCTGCGGGGCGTGTATTTTCATATCTGCACCATCAGAAATGACGCGGCAGTGCCATTGTTTTTGTTTTTCATATTTTGTCTTGGCAATTTTGACAAAGGGGGACTTTTGGCGTGTTTACCATTGTCACACCGACCTACAATCGCGCTTTGCTGTTGCTGCGGGTATATGAATCTCTGTGTGCCCAGACCACACACCCCTTTGAATGGGTGGTGGTAGATGACGGTTCTACGGATGATACGGGACGTGTTGTAAATTCTTTCATTGCTGCATCGCCCCCGTTTGATGTTATCTATATTCGGCAAGAGAACGGTGGCAAACATCGCGCCGTGAATACGGGTGTAAAACTTGCCCGTACGGAATATGTAATGATTTTGGACAGCGATGATTATCTTTTGCCCCAGGCTGCAAAACAAGTGGAAACATGGACACAGGACATAGCAGGACTGCCCGGCTTTGCCGGGGTAGCGGGGACAAGATGCCGTGCGGATGGGCGTACGTTGGGGCAAGCACCTCGCAAAGCGTTTGTGGATGCGACCAATTTAGAGCGGGACAAAAAACATTTGCGTGGTGACAAAGCGGAGGTATACAAAACGGAGCTGTTGCGTCGTTATCCGTTTCCCGCCTTTGCCGGCGAACGTTTTTTGCGAGAGGAAGCAGTGTGGAACGCAATGGCACGCGACGGGTATCGCTTGCGTTGGTATAATCTCCCTTTGTATGTTTGCAGTTATCGCTCGGATGGGCTGACAAAAAATACCAATGTGGACACATACGTTCAGAATTTTCAAGGTTATACATATTGTACGCGTTTGTACTTACAGACACATCGTGGGTTGAAACGCGCATACCGCATCGGACAGTTTGCCGATATTGCGTTGCGTGCGGGAAAGAGCAGGACCGAGGGGCAAAAGATTTTGAACGTTTCTTTTCCTGCTTGGATGGTGGGACGCACGGTGTTCGGTGTAAAATCCAGGATGGATCAGATATTGGGGAAGCGTGAAAGACGGGAGTAATATGTATCAAATCAAACAAAACAAAAATTATACCATGCAGGAATGTTATGTGCTGTTTTTTGCATTGCTTCCATTCCTATCGGTTGCACAGATACGGACATGGATGGGAGATCATGCGTATCAGTTGTGGCAGTTTGCGGGTGTCGGTATGATGCTGGCACTGTTGGCAATGGAAATTCACCGCGTGCGGTTCGATCTGTTTGTGTTTGGATATACGATCTATGCAGTGGAAATCTTTGTGGTTAGTTGTGTGAATCGCGGGTTTAGTCCCGGCACACTGGTTGTTACGGTAGGTGCCATTACAGTTGTGATGTTGATTCAGGCGCGACCGGATGTGGTATTGCGGGCTTTGACGGGTTTGATTGCTTTGCTTGTACCGTGCAATTTTATCAGCATGCTTCTCTCCGTGCATTTTTCTTCTGATCGTTTTTTTCTGGGAGGGAAAAATGCTCTATCGATGTTTTTGATTCCTGCGGCATGTTTGCTCTTGATTTTTTCTTTGAATCGGTTCGGTAAGTTCCGTGTATGGGAAGGGAGTCTTGCCGCGATGTGCTTTGTTTGCGTTTTTTTGGGTGGCAGCGGTACGGGAATCGTCACTGCGGGGGCAGCGTTGATTTTGTTGCTTGTCTTTCTTCATTTTCGTCCGAATATTCCTTTGTTTCTCGGTGTCATTGCGTTGCTGTATCTACTGTTGACCGTATTTTCCGAACAGTTGTTTTCCTCTTCTTTTTGGCAATCTTTTGTCGGAATGCTAGACAAAGACGAGACGCTTACCTCCCGCACAACGATCTGGGAGCAAGTGATGAAATATTTTCGTGTTTCTCCGTCGTTCGGTGTGGGGCGAGGGGCAAGTATATCGTATGTCAACGCCTATGGATTACGGAATACGGTATATGAGGCGCATAATTTTGTTTTGGAAATATTGCTGGAAGGCGGCATTTTTGCGTTTGCGGCATATTTGCTTTCATTTCTCAGTGCCATTTGTCGTTTGCGTATGAATGACAAAAAACAACGAGTGATTTTTCTTGCAATTGCTGTGATTTTGATCAATGGTTTGACGGAATCCAACAATAATCATTTTTTTGTCATTATGCTTGTGGCATTTGCCAATGCCTATGCGGACGGTGCTCCTCTTTTTGCAAAGTATAGAAAGAACGATGGGAGAGAAAAGAAAAAACAGTATTCACCACAACCGTCCAAGCCATTGACGCAAACAACAATGGGCGAAACGTCACAGCTTGATTGTTTGGATTCTTTCGCTGATTGACAACAAAATGCGTCATCGCACCCAAAAGGAGAAAATCCGGATGGATAAGCGCCTCAAACAATTCAAATGGAATTCATCTGCCGCGCTGGTGTACCAGATCATTCTGGTGGCATCGGGGTTGATTTTGCCGCGGTTTTATTTGCTGTATTACGGTACGGCGGTAAACGGTTTGATCTCTTCTATTACCCAGTTTCTTGCGCTGATCAATTTGTGTGATTTCGGCATCAGTGCGGTGGTGACTTCCGCGTTGTATCGTCCACTCAGTTTGCGTGATAGTCATCAAATCAGCCGCATCTTTTTATATGCACGATACTTTTTCAGACGGATTGGTGTGGTGCTGTGTTTTTATGTGGCCGCACTTTTGGTGATATATCCCTTGTTTGTTTCTAAGGTATTTGGATTTTGGGATGTGTTTTTCTTGCTCATCGTTATGAGCATTTCCCAATTTGCCCAATATTTTGTGGGACTTACCTATCAAATCCTGCTCAGTGCCGATCAACGTTCTTATGTACAACTGTCGATCAATGGGATTACGCTGTTATGCAACACGCTGTTTTCTATGATTCTCATGGTATGTGGATGCAGCATTCAAGTGGTAAAACTTTTCGCTTCTTTGATTTATCTTTTCCGTCCCCTTCTCATGTATCTCTACGTACGCCGCCATTATCGTCTTTCTTATCATATATCCAGCGGTCCTGAAAGTTTGCCACAGAAATGGAATGGGGTCATACAACATGTGTCGTACATTGTGTATGAGAACACGGATATCCTGTTATTAACGATATGTTCTACTTTGGAAAATGTCTCTATTTACACCGTTTATACGTTGGCTACCAAAAGTATTCGTCAGATCATTACAGCGGCGAGTACGGGCGTGGAGGCGTTGTTCGGAAATATGATCGCACAAAAAGAGACGCTGGCATTGCGGCGTGCATTTCTTTTTTACGACTGGTGTATTCATACAGTGGCAACAGCACTGTTTACAGCGGCGGGCGTGTTGATCGTACCGTTTGTTATGGTGTACACCAAAGGTGTTCATGATGCCGATTATCGCGTGCCGCTGTTTGCCGCACTGATTACATTTGCCTATTTTCTGAATGTGATTCGCAACGGGATGTATGTATTGATCCGCGCAGCTGGGCACTATCGGCAGACGCAAACGGCTGCGATGGTGGAGGCGTTGCTCAATTTTGGATTGTCACTTTTTCTGGTGTTTGTGTGGGATCTGGTTGGTGTGGCGATTGGAACCATTTTTTCCACGTTATTTTTTACGCTATATCAGATGCATTATTTGCACAAAAATATCGTGTCTTTGCCGCGGCGTGTGTTTGTGCGCCAGATATTGACAGATTTGTTGGGTGCTGCTATCATGTTTGGTGTCACCTGTTGGATCCATATCGGTACGAATGGATGGGGGACATGGATATGGGGAGCGGTTGCGGTGACGGCAATTTGTCTGATCTTGAGTTTACTGATGCAACTGCTGTTTTATCCAAACCAGATGCATATGTTATGTCAAATGGTACGGCACCCCAGAAATAAAGAGTTTGCGGAAATGCAAACGACACAGCAAACGAAGATATCTGTGACAAACGCATCTGGTTTTTTGAGGGAGACAACAACCCTTGCTATGGGACGTGAAATGACGAATTGTTTGAAAAATATAACAGAAAAGGAAGCAATGCAACAACACATCAAGCCAAAGAGTTCCCAAGAAACAGGCGAACAAAAAATAACAAGACCTGAAAACGCGACGGGACAAATAATGGCAGAAGGAAAAACAACGCCTCAAAAAACGGCGAAGAAAGATCCTGTGACGGAAAAGACTTTTTATACGTTGCAGGATGTTCCGTTGACTGCACGTATGGTAATTACACTGATCAAAAGTGCTCTGTGCGGGCAGGCGGTACCACTGCCTGATGTGGCAATTGATTGGGATGTTGTGTATCATTTGGCCAAGCGACATCAAATTTTTCCATTGTTATACGAGGGCATGTATCTTTGCGGTATGCAAAGCACGGTACAAGAACGCTTTTTGCGACCCGCGGCACAGTGTGTTTCTTTGGATCAGGCACAAAATGCTGCACTTCATACGTTATGCGGTGCCTTTGCTGCAGCAGGAGTGGATTATGCAGTCTTAAAAGGAGCACGGTTGAAAGCATTGTATCCCAAGAGCGAAATGCGTGTGATGGGCGATATCGATATTTTGATTCGGGTTGAGCAATATGATATCATTCGCCCCGTGATGATCCGTTTGGGGTATACGGCGGGGAGGGAAACACTGCATGAATTGCCGTGGTATGGTACGCAGCAAATACATGTGGAACTGCACAAAATGCTCATTCCGCCGAACAACGAAGATTACTGTACATATTGGCAGGATGGATGGCGCTTTTTTTCGTCGTCTCAAAATTCAATGATGCCGCACGAATATGTGATGAAAGCAGAAGACGAATTTTTATATCTGCTGACACATGTTGCAAAGCATTACCGCGACGGAGGAATCGGGATCAAACATGTGGTGGATCTTTCTCTGTTTTTGCGTGCACATCCCCATTTAGATGTACCGTATTTGACGGCAGCACTGACACGTTTGGGGTTACATTCTTTTTACCAACATGTATGTGCCATGCGCAACCTCTGGTTTGAAGAGGGAACGGAAGATGCAGTTGGTATGATGATGACACGGCGTATCATCGAAAGCGGGGCTTATGGTACAACGGCATCGATGAATGCAGCTTTTGCAACGCGCTTGGTCGCACAGACACAAAGCGTGGCACAGGCACGGTGTAAAAATTTATTAAACTTGATGTTTTTGCCGTATTCATCCATGCAAAAACGTTATCCGGTTTTGAAAAAATGTCCTCCCCTGTTGCCTGTTTTTTGGATCGTGCGTTGGGTACAAACCATTTTGTTTCACCCCGATGCATGGCGTCGCGTGAAAAAACGACAAGGTTCTATCAATGCAAAAAAAGTGCACGCCTATCAAGATGAATTGCAGCAGGTGGGGTTGTCTTTTGGCGATGTGGCTGTACCGGGGCAGTCGAATTTGTCTGTAAACTGTGACAGTGCTTCACAAAGCAACAACGAGCGGCAGAACATCAACGGAGAAGAAACAAGCAGTTGTTCGAACCAGTAGCAGCGAAAACAAGCGAGAATCATAATGAAAACCAAATGTACATGAAACTTAACGTGTAACGTTATAATGGACCATTGATGGAGAGAAGGAGACAACGATGCAAGCAAAAAGAAAAACACAGCAAACCAACGAAATGAATGAAACACAATATGTATGGCGTGACAGAAAGCGAATTTTTTTCGGCTTGCCGTGGACCTTTACACGGTACTGTTTAACAGGTGAAAAACTGTTGATCGACACTGGATTTTTATCTCGGTGTGAAGAGGAGGTATGGTTGTATCGGATTTTAGATTTGACACTGCGGCGAAGCCTGTGGGAACGGATGTTTCACCTTGGCACCATTCACTGTTGTGCGGGGGATCAATCTCAACCGGAGTTTGATATCAAACATGTAAAACATGCCAAAGCGGTCAAAGAGATGTTATCCGACATGGTGGAACGTGAACGCATGGAACGGCGCGTGGGAGTACGTGAACTGATGCAGGGAGCAGAAGAGGGGGATATGTTTTCCCAGGACGATGCAGCAGCGGTGCATATGGACGAGGAATGAGCCGGGACAAAGTGAGCAAAATTCTTTATCACAGCGGCGGATGATTTCCGTCGCTGTTTTTATCGTTTGATTTCAGTAGTTGATGAAAATGTGAGAAATGCAACGTAACATGTTTGTATCACACCCATTTTGCCATTGTAATAGAACCAGTTTTGTTTGCTTTTTTAGTATGAGAATCAAAGACCCGTGTGTTTACCGCAATGGTTTATGAATATCCCGAAATCGGAATATGAAAAAATACAACCGTATTTTGATGTGGATTGATGTTTTTTTTGTATACTGGAAACAATGGTGTTGTGTGCTTTTATGGATGACAGTATTGTCGTTTCAATATTAAAAATATGTGGAATGGAAAAAACAAAGGAGAAAAAAGATGAATGAGGTCAAAAAGCCGAAACGGCCGCTCTTATTTTACTGGGGCATTGCGCTTGCGGTTTTATTGCTGATCAATTTTCTGTTGGTGCCCAGAATGTCGCAGCGCCGTGTGCAAGATGTGGATTACGGCACATTTATGACAATGACTGAGGAAAATAACATCGGTCAGGTAGAAGTGCAGGAACAACAGATTTTGTTTACGGATAAATCCGGAGAAAATATTTACAGAACCGGGCGTATGGACGATCCGGGACTCACAGAACGCTTGCATAATTCCGGTGCGAAATTTGCGCAGGAAATCGTGGAAGAAACCTCACCCTGGATAAGTTTTATTTTGTCCTGGATTTTCCCTATTTTGATCTTCTTCTTGATGGGGCGTTGGCTGTCACGGCAACTGATGAAAAAAGCAGGCGGCGGCAACTCGATGATGTTCAATTTGGGAAAGAGCAATGCCAAGGTATATGTGAAGTCTTCGGATGGCATTCGGTTCTCTGACGTGGCGGGCGAAGACGAGGCAAAGGACAGCTTGAAAGAGATTGTGGAATATCTGCATAACCCGCAAAAATACAGTGAGATCGGCGCCTCCATGCCGAAAGGCATTTTGCTGGTGGGACCGCCCGGAACCGGTAAAACCATGTTGGCAAAAGCTGTGGCAGGGGAAGCAAACGTGCCGTTTTTTTCCATGTCCGGCTCGGAATTTGTAGAGATGTTTGTCGGTATGGGTGCCTCCAAAGTGCGTGATCTGTTTAACCAGGCAAAAGAAAAAGCGCCGTGTATTGTTTTTATCGATGAAATTGATGCCATCGGCCAGAAGCGTGATAGCCGGCTTGGTGGGAACGATGAGCGCGAACAGACGCTCAATCAGCTGCTGACCGAGATGGATGGTTTTGAGGGGAACAACGGTGTGATCATTCTGGCGGCGACCAACCGACCGGAATCCCTGGATCCCGCTTTGACACGTCCCGGACGCTTTGACCGCCGCGTTCCGGTTGAGCTTCCGGATCTACGCGGTAGAGAAGAGATTTTACGCGTACATGCAAAAAAAGTGAAGTTAGAGCCAAACATCGATTTTTTGCATATTGCACGTATGGCGTCCGGCGCATCCGGTGCAGAACTGGCAAATATTGTGAACGAGGCGGCGTTACGTGCCATCCGCAATGGGCGCAAACGTGTCTCCCAGGGAGACTTGGAAGAGAGCATTGAAGTTGTGATTGCCGGATATCAGAAAAAGAATGCCATCTTAACGGATCGGGAAAAGATGATTGTTTCCTATCATGAGATCGGTCATGCGTTGGTGGCCGCACATCAAAGCCATTCTGCCCCGGTGCAAAAGATCACGATCATTCCCCGTACTTCCGGTGCGCTGGGTTACACCATGCAGGTGGATGAAGACAATCACTATCTTTTGACCAAAGAAGAGTTGGAAAACAAAATTGCCACACTGACCGGTGGTCGTGCGGCCGAGCAGATTGCCGTTGGAACGGTGACAACGGGTGCCTCCAACGATATCATGCAGGCGACGAAATTGGCACGCGCCATGATCACACAATATGGAATGAGCGACACATTTGATATGGTTGCTCTGGAAACACAGACCAATCAATATCTTGGGGGCGATACCACGCCTGTCTGTTCACCCCAAACACAGGCCGAAATTGACCAAAAAGTTGTGACACTGGTCAGATCACAGCATGAAAAAGCTGTAAAAATACTGACGGAACATCGTCGGCAATTGGATGTGTTGGCACAGTATTTATATCAACATGAGACCATTACAGGAGATATGTTTATGAAACTTTTGCAGCAAACCGGTACGACACTGCTCAGCGCACCGACGACGCATGAGGAAACGACAGATTCTCCCACGTCCTCGGAAACGGAATGATTTGTTTGTCCAACATTGAGTGCGCGATATGATAACATGGTTTTTTATCATGATCGTTGAACACATCGGATCATTCGTATTTGCCGTCAATATCAACAAAAGCGGTACTTTGGCCTTTTGCCGAAGTACCGCTTTTGTTTGGGTTGGGGGTGGAGAAATTTGCGCTTGAGATAGCTTGAGATAGCCGGTAAGTAATAGAAACGGAGATATTATAGTTCCTTTCGTAAAATATCACAACATTTCAGGCAAATCAGTTTGTCACGAAATCGGATAACCTCTCCCGCGCTGCCACAGAATACGCATGCCATGCTTTTTTTCTTTAGCACAATATGATCTTCTTCCAGCAGGATTTCCAAAGCGTCGCGCGGACGGATTCCCAGAATCTTTCGAATCTCCGTGGGGATCACAATGCGTCCCTCTCGGTCGATCTTTCGAACGATTCCCGATGTTTTCATTGCAGTTTCCTCCCTTTTGAACATTTTGCGTACAAACAATTGGAACCTTTGGATGTCACAAACAAAAGTATACATGTCTGAAAACGTCAAAAGCGACTTGCAGCGGCCCGTGTTCGGATGAAAATATCGATGGTGTTCAACTGAGAAATTGGGAAGTGTTGCCGATGTGTATAAAGCGTTTTTTGTTTGTTGTGTTGTTGGAATTTTTGTAAATCGATCATTACTTGTCTAAAAAAATTCCGACCCTTTTCTTATGACGAACGTCAATGCAGCTACGGGTTGGCAAAACACACAAACATGGCCGATGCATATATGTATTTACAGTATCTAAAGTATAACACAATTTTTGATAAATGTCAATTGCCATAGATTCAAAAGCGTCTGAGACCGTTGAAAAACGCATCATTTTGCCTGTTTCTTTCTTTTTGATCAGATTGATTTACAAGTTTCTTTTTGATTCTTTTGTATAATTTTAGGCGGTATCAGCCACACTGTGTATGACATATATACATCAAACACGGGGAAAAACCCGAGAGGGAGGAAGAACATGGAGAAGCAAAAAGAGCAAAAACAGCAAAAAAAGCAGATTCCGCTCTCGCCGGCGGTACAATCTGCAGTGAATGCCTTTCGATTGGCGGGAGAACAGACGGATCCCGATGGCTGGTATACCGGTGTGCCACGGGAAGCGAAGCGAAAAGACCAAGCAAGTTTGATGACCGATGTGTCGGGCGAAAAAGCGAAAGACGCACAACCGATTCAGGATGTGGATGATCTATGAACACATTCCCCGCCGTGTGAGATTTCACGCTGCGGGGACATTGTTTTGTGACAACGCTCCGGTTCGATATTTACATGATTTTCTTGTCATCAAAACCATAAAAAAGCTGAAAAAAGATTGTTTGGTGATATGTTTTTTTGCATCTCATTTTTTGTTTTTATCCGGCATACAATTGTCTGATAAGTGAATTAAGAACGGATTGTAAATTCTGATGCAAGGACGAAAAAGGGTTGATTTTTTTGGGTGGGTATATTATGATATAACATATAGGAAACAAGAATACCGAAAACGGTTATCGGTCATTTGGCAGATGCCGTTTTTTATGGTTTTTTTATTATGGTCACATTTGAAAAATAACAGATTTGCTTTTGCAGCAACAAAAATAAGCGCCTGTTTTGCAAACAGTCCAACAAAACGATACAAAAAGGAATTTCGGGATATGGAATACGGAAAACAAAGAAAAACGGATGCATGCGATTGCTCCGAAAAACATGAAATGTTTCAGATTTGTCATGGAAATATGACGCTTTTGGTCAATCCAAACGAATGCGCATACACATTGGCGATGGGCAAAGATATGTGGCGCTTTTGTGATGACAGTCATATCAAGATGCGTAACGGCGATGTGATATATCTGCGGGATGGGATGTGCAGCGCACACGAAGTGCAAACAGGCATTTCACATGGGATCGATGCGATCTATACGGGATTGCATGCCACTTCGGGCACGCCGTATGCTGCTTTGGTGATACATACCAATGTGTCGTTTGACAATGACACCGGAGATTTGCGCTTCTTTATTCGGGTGCAAGGCGATGAATATGACGCAGTGGAAACACTGTTTTTCCCGGGTGCTGTGGAATATGATGCGGCAGAGGGAGAAGGATATACGGTACTTTCCCAGGGACAAGGCCTTTTGTATTTTGCCGGACAAAAAATACAAATGGGCAATGGATACATCTTCAGCCGAGACAGTTATTTGCCCTTGTATGCGCAGACGCGTTTGGGCGGTGGGTATCTTGCTATTTTTGAAACGCCCTATGATGCGCAATTTCAGCCTGTTGGTTCGCGCGGCGACTGGTTGCAGCCCATGTGGCGACCGAGCATGGGACGTATTCGTTATCCGCGATGTGTTTTGTATCGCTTTTTTGATCGAGAGGAAAAATTGGATTATGTGCGTGTTGCCAAAGAATACCGTGCGTACGTGAGAACGAACGGCACAATGGTCACACTGCAAGAAAAATTTGTATGCAATCCCAACGCGCAATATATGATCGGGGCGCCGTTGATTCATTTCGATATCGTGCACAATTATAAACCAAACAGCCGTGTCCGTCCAGAGGGGGCACCCATGCACAGCTGTGTGCCGTTTGCCGTGCGTGCAAAAGAACTTCGCGCGCTGCATGATCGGGGGTTACAGAAAGCCTATATTCATACCGACGGATGGGGCGTGATGGGATACGACAACCAGCATCCGGACATTTTTCCGGTCAGCGAAGAGGCAGGCGGAGCCGACGGAATGCGTGATTTATCTGATACTTGTCGCGCGTTGGGATATCGGTTTGGGGTACATGATCAATACCGTGATTATTATCTGGACGCAAAGAGCTTTTCTTATGACAATGCGGTGGTTTCTCCCAATGGGCAATGTCCCTGGGAATGCATGTGGGAGGGCGGCGAACAGGTGTTTTTATGCGCAACGAAGGCACCTGCGTATGTACGACGCAACTACCGAGAGTTTGCACGGCTGGGAATTGGGATCGATGGGGCTTATTTGGACGTGTTTTCCGTGGCGGATCTGGATGAATGTGTTCATCCGGATCATCCGATGACGCGCGAAGAGTGTGCCATGTACCGACGTCAATGTATTCGCTATCTCAATCAGAATCACATCATATCCGCATCAGAAGAGGTATCTGAGTTTTTGGTTCCGGATTTGATTCTGTGTCACTGGGCACCGTATACTGCCGTGGGTTTGGAGGAATTTGATCGGCGTGTACCTGTGCCGTTGTTCAATTTGGTGTATCATGATTGTATCATCATCCCGTGGTGTGGTTTGGGTACGATGGTAGCCGGACAAACGGACGAATACAGCTACGAATGGGGTTATTTGCACGCATTGCTCAATGCGGGAACGTTCTATGTGAAAACAGATGCAACCGATAAAGAACTTTCCGACCTCAAACCGCTCATGGCGTTGCATGAAAAAGTGGGGATGCTGGAAATGACGGATCATACGTTCATAGACGGTGATTATGCTGTACAACAGACGACATTTGCCGATGGCACCCGGGTACAGGTGAATTATCGTGACAACACCTATTCGATTTGTGATGGAGAACATGCATAACAACGTATTTATGCGTAATCGAAAACCGGGGGTGTTATCGCGGGTCACGGCTCAAACACTTGCGATGGGATGCTGACCCAATTATTTGGTTTTCAAAACAGGCGCGTAGTTTTTTTGTGTGTTATTGAAAAAAGCAATCGCGGTGCGATGTTGATTGGCGCACAGCTAAAATATGCGGTCTTTTGTGTTATATACGTACGGATGATGTGCCACTCGATTCCGTTGCCGTAAAGTTATAAACATCGCAAAAGGTGTTGTAATCCTTTGAAAAACTTGTGGCGTTGCTTCTGTTTTTTTCAATGCGAAAAACAGAATGAAGATATACGGGCGCGATGCGCGTACCGGGTTTGTGTCCGGATGGATGTGGAACAAAGTCATTGTTCCCAGGGTGACAAGCCGAAAAGTATGTAGGAATGGAGTGAAGAGGAACAACATGGTATTCAGCAGTTTGGAATTTATTTTTGTATTTTTACCTCTTTGTCTCCTGTTTTATTTACCTGCATCCGGGAGATGGAAAAACCGTGTATTGTTCTTGGCCAGTATTATTTTTTATGCGGTTGGCACCATCCATCATCCGATTTATTTGGTATTACCGCTCTCAGCGGTGCTTGTAACATATGGTGCAGCACGAGGCATGCAGCGGTATCCGCATCGAAAGCGATGGTTTTTGGTACCGGCTCTGATTTTTTTATTCGGTTCGCTGTTTGTATTCAAATATTTCAATTTCGTGTATTCCAATATTTCCACGTTGTTTGATCTCAAGCAAATAACGACAGGGTTGATGTTGCCGGCAGGTATCAGTTTTTATACCTTTCAGGCGACATCCTATCTGGTAGATGTGTCGCGCGGTGTATGTGCACCTTCAGCCAATTTATTGGACCACGGGACCTATCTGATGATGTTTCCGTATGTGATTTCCGGTCCGATCTGCCGTTATCCGCGTATCCAACATCAGTTAGAAAAGCGCCATATCACATTAGAAGCGATTAGCAGCGGGTTGCAACTGTTTATTTTCGGATTGGGATGCAAAGTCTTGTTGGCAAACCGTATCGGCGGGTTGTGGAAACAAGTATGTTCCATCGGCTTTGAAAGTGTGTCCACGCCGTTGGCTTGGATGGGGATTTTGGCGTATTCTTTACAGTTGTATTTTGATTTTTACGGTTATTCCCTGATGGCAATGGGAATCGGACGCATGTTGGGATTTTCTCTGCCGCGCAATTTTGATCTTCCCTATATGTCTTGCAGTATGACCGAATTTTGGCGCAGATGGCATATGACGTTGGGGCAGTGGTTTCGCGATTACATTTACATTCCGCTGGGCGGCAGTCGTTGCAGTAAGTGGAAAACGATGCGCAATTTGCTCGTTGTCTGGCTGTTTACTGGCATTTGGCATGGAGCAGGATGGAACTTTTTATTGTGGGGGGCAATCCTGTTTGTGCTGGTTGCGCTGGAAAAGATCGGATGGGGAAAGGTGCTTGCACGCAGCCGTGTGCTGGGACATATTTACATGCTCATTTGCATACCTTTGACATGGGCAGTGTTTGCCATTACGGAGATAGACAAGCTATGGGTCTTTTTTGCTCGTCTGTTCCCGTTTGACGGACAATGGGCATCCCCGGTATTTTCAGGAGATTTTTTGAAATACGGACGGGAATACGGGATTTTGCTGCTGATTGGCTGTATTTGCTGCACGGGTGTTGCAGAACGGTTTGTGGAACGATTCCGCCGTAGCTGGTTTGGTATGTTGGTACTTTTGGCTGTATTCTGGGGTAGCATTTGGATGATCTACCATGGGTTAAACGACCCGTTTATGTATTTCCAGTTTTAATATTTTACAAGGGAGGGTATGCCGTCGGATGATAGGTTGTCTGACGTGTCATGAGTATGAAAAAGGACAAACGACGTCTTTCTGCACTTGTTTTTATTATTCTGTTTTGTATTTCGGTAGTGGCTGCGGCTCCTTTTTTGGTGTTCGGTCTGCTCAAAGATCAAGAAAAATCACCTGATTTACCGGTACTTTCTGATTCTTATCATCTTTTGATGAACACACCGGACAACGCGGATGCGCCTTTGCTACGACCCACAGGCATTGATGACGAAACGGATGAAACCGCTCAGGCAACTGACAGTACGGTACAAACGCAGGTGCCTCCTGCGTCTACGGATGCGCCTACCCCGCCGCCAAAACCACCTGTACTGACAGGGCGAAGTTTATTGATCGGAGATTCTCGCACCATCGGACTGAAAGAATACGGGAACCTCACGCAAGTGGACTATTTTGCGCAGGAGGGGCTGAGTATTTATCGTGTACTTTCCGAGCCGGAAAATGTGGACGGTGTGGGAGAGGTAATGCTGTCAGATCTTTTGGCACAGCGGCAATATGATATGATATTCGTCACACTCGGTATCAATGAATTGGGCTATCAGATGGAACAGACAGTGCGTCGGTATACGGCATTTATCAATCAATTACGTGCTTGGCAGCCCCAAGCAACCATCTGGATTCAGGCAAATCTCCATGTCTCAGCATCCAAATCTGCAAGTGATGAAGTTTTTAACAATCCGGCGATTGACCGTTTTAACAATGCGATTGCTTCATTGGCAGACGGTGATAAGATACGATATATAGATCCAAACCCGCTATTTGACGATGGGAGCGGTGGATTGCGTGCGGAATGTACGTTTGACGATATTCATATTTATGCCAAATATTATCCGCAGTGGTGCGATTGGTTGCGGGAACAAACCGGTGTGAAATAATCAAAGATTGTGATATGATTTTTTTGTGTTTTTCTTGACTTTATGACGGCCAACGATTTGCATGAAATGCAGAGATTGTTGGTCGTTTTTTATTACAGATCAGAAAAAAGATAAAAACACCTTTCCTTGTGTTGATTGCGGGGAACATGTTGCAGAACAACGAAACCAATCACAAACACAAAGGGGGGGATGTTCCTAACAAAATCACAAGATGCATTGCATCCATGCATGGGGACCCGGATACAAATCCGTGAGCTTTCATGAGAATGTTACATGGACTGTGAAACATATGGGGTGATCTGTACCAGTCGAATATGTGACGGATATGCAAAAAGTCATGGAATACGGTGTGATGCGCACGACTACACGGATTGTGAATGAAAAGATTTCTATGGGAAAAGCGGAGAAAACGGAGATGTAGAAACATGGTTGTGTATAATAGATTTTACCAATGCATGTTCCGAACTCCGAACAATGAAAGGTTTTAGAGTTTTGAAATGAATGCAATCGGAAAATAAAAGGAGATAGAAAAACAAATCGTATGCGTTTATCGCATACGATTTGTTTTTGGGTATCAAAAGAATTTTGTGAGGAGGATTCAAAACAGTGCGAGTACCGGTATTTTCATCCCGCATCGATATTTTTACGGTGCCATCAAACGATGGCTTTCACTCATTTAACATTGGCTTTTCATGGTAGCAGCGTGAGAAAAAATATAGTTGCAAATGTTTTTTGCGCCATTGTGATTGCACTCATTTTGGTATTTTTCGATAAGTTTTTCTAACGTTTGTGAATCTTGCAACAATGCGCACACTTGAGAACACAAACCGTTTGGAATCTCTCCGGTGAACGCATAACCATTTTGCAACATAAAATCGAAATTGTGTTTTTCACATCCCGGGATGGTATTCATATACACGAGCGGAACGCGTTTGGCCAACGCTTCTGTGGTGCTCAGGCCTCCGGCTTTGGACAAAAAGAGATCTGCGCTATCCAAATACAGCGGCATTTGATCGGTATATCCGACCAACACAACGTTTGACGGATAATGTTGTGCCTGCATGTGTTTATATAATTTTTCATTGTGCCCGCATACAACCGTCACATAATCGTCTTGGGGCAACTTGTCCGAGAGTATTTGTGTAATTTGAGGAATGGGGCCGCATCCGATCGAGCCGCAGGCGAACAGAACCATGCGTCCTTTTTCGGGAAGACCCAGATTTTTGCGGGACACAGCCTTTTGCTGTTTTTCAAAAAACCGTTGAGAAATTGGAATTCCCGTGACCACCAAGCGTTCTGCCGGGATACCATAGTGGATAAATTCCGGGATGGTCTTTTCGTGCGGGACAAAATAGATATCTGCCTGTGCCCGGCTGACACCGGGGGAACAGGTATAATCGGTGGCCACAAAATAATAGGGTGGCAAAGGTCCGTATTTATGCTTGACGCAAGAGAGCATGAGTGAGGCGAAAACATGGACACTGACGACCGCATCATATTGTTTCAGATTGATATAACGATACAGTCGTTTTGCGCCGATGGAACCGAAACGTTTGAAGAAATCGATGAAACGCAAATCTTCTTTCTCTTCCACCTGATATCCCCACCCGAAAGCCCGAGGCATATTGCGATAGACAAAGGAATGCCCGTTGCTGATCATTTTGGAAAAATGTTCGGAGGTAAACGCCAGCGCATCCATAATGTCGCACGTTGCGCCCTGTGTTTTTGCATATTCAGCAATGGCGGCTGCTGCGGAGTTATGTCCGCTGCCGGTGTTGCAGGATAAAATCAGAATTTTCAAACTTGCATTCTCCCTTGTTGATCCGTTTACACACAAGTTGTTTCCCAAGTTCAAGTATCTATTTGAAACCATCAGAGACATTACACGGTACAACATGTACGTTTATGCGGGAAGCGAAGATATCTCTCGCTTTATTATAATGCAGTGTTCGACAAAAGTCAACAGATTCGCTGTGTTGCATGTACAAGTGTCATCATATACGATTGGAAATTTAGGGGAATTTTTCGTGTCCACGCAAAAAACGCGATGTATCGACGAAAGGCAAAAAGGTGGGATGGAAACGTGTTTGATTCGACACAAATGATTTTGGATTTTTTAACAATACAGTTTTTTATTTGCTGAAAAAAGAGTGTAACATATATTATTAAATGTGTCTCTCTAACACGTGAAAGATTTTTTTGGATGCGAGGCAAACAGATGGAACACAAAACACAAGTGACGCAAAAAACGCAAGAAAAAAACCGAGATCTTACGGTAGGGGCACCCGGTGCGGTACTTTGGCGTTTCTGCTTGCCGCTGTTTGGCAGTGTGGTGTTCCAACAATTATACAACGTGGCGGACAGTCTGGTAGCAGGAAAATATATCGGGGAAGCTGCACTGGCTGCCGTGGGGAACAGTTACGAGATTACACTGATTTTTCTGGCATTTGCGATGGGATGTAACATCGGTTGTTCCGTTTTGATTTCCCAGCTGTACGGCGCACGGAAAATCGGTGAGATGCGTACAGCGGTACATACCTCATTTTGGGTAAGCGGCGTCGTATGTGCAGTAATGATGATACTGGGGTTAACCTTAAGTCGTCTGCTTCTTGCCCTGATTGATACCCCGATGCGCTTGATGGCAGACTCGGTATTGTATCTGGATATTTACGTCATGGGATTGCCGTTTGTTTTCTTTTACAATATCGCGAATGGCATTTTTTCGGCACTTGGTGATTCACGCACGCCCTTCTTGTTCTTGGCTGCGTCCTCACTTTCCAATATCGGTATGGATATCTTGTTTGTCAAGGTGTTTGGCATGAAGGTAGACGGTGTTGCTTGGGCAACGTTTTTGTGCCAAGGGGTTAGCTGTGTGCTGGCAATTATTTTTGTGTTCCATCGGTTGCACAGCATTAAATCCGAGGAAAAAAGCCGGCTGTTTTCGTTCCATCTGTTTCGTCAGTTTTGTCGGATTGCCATCCCTTCCACGTTGCAGCAAAGTTTTATTTCTGTGGGGAATATTATCATTCAAGGTGTAATCAATGGGTTTGGTACGGAAGTGATTGCCGGATATTCCGCAGCGATTAAAATGAACAATTTGGTGATTACTTCGTTCAATACGGTGAGCAACGGCATTTCCAATTATACCGGACAAAATTTAGGTGCCGGGATGGTACAGCGGGTGCGCAGCGGTTTTGCAGCCGGGCTGAAAATGATGGGCGGCATTGGTGTTGCGTTTGGTTTGATTTACTGGTTTGCGGCTGACTGGTTGGTGCGTCTGTTTATGGAGGATCCCTCTGCGGGGGCACTGCAATCCGGCGTTTCATTTTTGCATATCGTGGCTCCGTTTTATGTCATCGTAGCAGCAAAATTGGTTGCCGACGGTGTTTTGCGCGGCGCCAGCTGTATGGGACCGTTTATGGTTTCCACCTTTACCGATCTTTTGTTGCGTGTGGCATTGGCAATCCTGCTTTCCGCTCCCCTTGGAAGCAACGGGATTTGGAGCGCATGGCCGGTTGGCTGGACCATTGCCGCAGTGATGGCTCTGACATTCTATTTCCGTGGCAAGTGGCAGACCAGCATGAGCATGAATGCCTAACGGGCATATATGAAGACGTTGTCCGTTGTGCAATATATGTGAAATGTAAAAGGATATGAGTCACAACTTTTGTTTGACAGAATGATACGGAATTTACAAGAGCAGGCGTTGCTTTTTGTGCGCGCGCTGTGAATAATAACGAAAATCAAAGAATGCCCAAAGAAAATTGAGAACTTCACTTGACAAACTTCGCACAGTGTTGTACAATAAAACAAAGTTTTATAAAAGCGAAGATGGGGAAGGAAATCCCGTGTCTGTTCTAACAGAGAGCCGTCGGTTGGTGTAAGGCGGTGGCGGAGCGGTGATATAGCTCATCCCCGGAGCTGTCGGCCGAACAGATGAATTTTATTTTGTCTCTCATTAAGCCGGATCGGGTGCCTCCCGTTACAGAGGAGCGTGTTGGAAGACACGGCAGAGCGGATGATGATCATCAAAAAGAGTGGTACCGCGGAGAATAAAGTGAATTCTTCGTCTCTTTTGCAGGCAGTTGTATTGCGTCTGCAAAAGAGGCGTTTTTGTTTTTTGCTGAAAAGATGAAACGGGCATATGGACAGTCATCTTTTGGGCCTTTCTCAATCTGCTGTGGTGAATGACCGCGAGGGGATTATCTTAAGAGAAGTGAGGAGAAACAGATGAAAGGGTTTGAAAAATACGAAAAACAGTTTTTCCCGGCGAAAAATGTTCAGACAGACTGGATGAACAAAACGTATATAGACAAAGCGCCGATTTGGTGCAGTGTGGATTTGCGTGACGGCAACCAGGCATTGATTACGCCGATGAATTTGGAGGAAAAGCTCGAATTTTTCCGTCTGTTGGTCCAGATCGGTTTTAAAGAAATTGAGATCGGTTTTCCTGCGGCAAGTGAAACGGAATATACGTTCTGCCGTACGTTGATTGAAAATCATATGATTCCCGATGATGTCACCATTCAGGTGCTGACCCAGTCGCGTGCGCACATTATTGAAAAAACGTTTGAGGCGGTGCAAGGTGCCAAACATGCGGTTGTGCATTTGTATAATTCCACTTCTGTGGCACAGCGCGAACAGGTGTTCAAAAAGTCGAAAGAGGAAATTATTGAGATTGCGGTGACGGGGGCAAAGTTGTGCCTGGAAGAACGGAAAAAAACACCGGGGCATTTTACGTTTGAATATTCTCCCGAAAGCTTTACCGGTACGGAACCGGAGTTTGCAGCGCAGATTTGCAATGCGGTACTGGATGTATGGCAACCGACTGCCGACGATAAAGTGATCATCAATCTTCCTGTAACCGTTTCGCATTCTATGCCGCATGTGTACGCCAACCAGGTGGCATATATGTGCCAGAATCTGAAAAACCGCGAAAATCTCATTATTTCCTTGCATCCGCACAATGACCGCGGTTGTGCCGTGGCGGACAGTGAAATGGGACTTTTGGCAGGAGCCGATCGGATTGAGGGCACGCTGTTTGGTAACGGGGAGCGCACCGGTAATGTAGATATTATTACGCTGGCACTCAACATGTTTTCCCAAGGGGTGGATCCCCAACTTGACTTTTCGGATATCCCGAAGATCAGTGAGTTATATGAACGGGTGACGCGCATGCATGTGTATGAGCGGCAACCGTATAGCGGTGCTTTGGTGTTCGCTGCATTCAGCGGTTCGCACCAGGATGCAATTGCCAAAGGCATGCGGTATCGCGAGGAACACCACAGCTGTATTTGGAATGTACCGTATCTTCCGATTGACCCGACAGATGTGGGTAGAGTCTATGAGGCGGATGTGATCCGCATCAATTCCCAGTCGGGTAAAGGCGGGATCGGATATTTGCTGGAAAAGAGCTATTCTCTCATATTGCCGCCGAAGATGCGCGAAGTATTTGGTTATCATGTGAAGAGTGTGTCAGACCATGCGCACAAGGAATTGCAGCCGGCGGAAATTTATCAGATATTCATGGATAACTACGTCAATGTAGAGGGACGTTTGCGTGTCAGCGAGACGCATTATGCACAGAGCGACGGCATTCTGGCTACGGTGACGTTGACGCTGGACGGCGAGGAACAGACCGTTTCTGCACGCGGCAACGGTCGACTGGATGCGGTATCCAATGCAATCAAAAAAGTTGTGGGCGATTGTTACACGTTGGATTCTTATTCTGAGCATGCCATTGAAGGCAAAACCTCATCACAGGCGGCGTCATATGTTTCCGTCAAAGACAAAGCAGGTAACATCACCTGGGGCGTTGGCATGGACAGCGACATTATTGTATCTTCCGTTTATGCGCTGGTCAGCGCCATCAACCGTATGTTTGCACAGGCAAACAGTTAATTGCGGATGAGAAAAGACGGAAACGCAAATAGTATGAGGTTTCCGATCGTTTTTCTTGTTTTTGCGCAGGATAGACGAGCCGGAGACAGCCAGTTTGAGATGCAGAAAGGAACAAAAATAATATGAAAGAAATGACAGGTGCAAGGATCATTGTGGAGACTTTGATCGAGCAGGGGTGCCATACGGTGTTCGGCTACCCGGGCGGACAGGTGCTCAATATTTATGACGAATTGTATCAATGTCGCGATCGCATCCATCATGTGTTGACTGCCCACGAACAAGGCGCGGCGCATGCAGCGGACGGATATTCACGCGCGACAGGGAAGGTTGGCGTGGTGATCGCTACCTCGGGTCCGGGAGCGACAAATTTGGTGACGGGCATCGCCACCGCGATGATGGACTCGGTACCCATGGTTGCCATTACCGGTAACGTTCCGTGTGATTTGATCGGGCGTGATTCGTTCCAGGAAATTGATATTACCGGTATCACCTTGCCGATTACCAAACATAACTATTTTGTACATGATGTCAAGGATCTGGCACATACGATTCGGGAGGCATTTCAGATCGCGCGTTCCGGACGTCCGGGCCCGGTACTAATTGATGTTCCAAAAGATGTACAGACAGCGATGTGTGCATTTGAAAATGCGCCGATTTATCCACCGTTTGAAAACAAACGTGCTTCGCAGGAACAAATTGAACTTGCAGCAAAACTGATCAACGAAAGCAAACGTCCCTATCTTTACATTGGCGGCGGTGCCGTTGGCGCACAGGTTGCGGATGGTGTTCAAAAATTGGCGGACAAGATCGATGCGGTGATCGGCTGCACCTTTATGGGGTTAAGTGCCATTCCTACCGACAATCCCAGATTTTTGGGGATGCAGGGGATGCACGGACATTATACTTCTTCCATGGCACAAAACCATGCGGACCTCATTTTGGGTATCGGTGTACGGTTTAGTGATCGTGCGACTGGCAACAAATCAAAATACGCCAAACATGCCAAAATTGTACAATTGGATGTTGATTTTGCAGAGATCAACAAGAACATTGTAGTGGATGTCGGTATTTGGGGAGACATATCTGACGCGTTTGAACGGATTGCAGCACTCGCACAGGAGCAAAAACATCCGGAATGGATGGAAGAAGTCGAACAACTGCGCCGAAAAGAAAATTCACGGTATGTCAAGACGGATGCGCTCACACCGAAAAGTCTGATTGATATTGTAAATGAAACCATTACACCGGATACGGTCATTGCCACCGATGTGGGACAGCATCAGATGTGGGCCGCACAATACTGCAACTTCCGTCAAAAACGAAAACTGGTCTCCAGCGGTGGGCTGGGTACCATGGGTTTTGGCTTGGGTGCCGCCATTGGTGCATGTATGGGAAGCGGGTGCAAAACGGTTTTGCTTACCGGCGATGGCAGCTTTGGTATGAATCTAAACGAGCTTGCAACGTTGGTATCTCAGCAACTGCCGGTGGTTGTCGTCATTTTCAACAACGGTGTGCTGGGTATGGTTCGTCAGTGGCAGACATTGTTCTATCAAAAGCATTATTCCAACACCACACTGGATCGGAAGACTGATTTTGTAAAATTGGCAGAGGCCTTTGGTGCCAAAGGATACCGGGCAGCAGACGCGGCAACATTTCGAGACGTGTTTGAGAAGGCATATGCTGCAGGTGTGCCGGCAGTGATCGATTGTGCCATTGGTGCGGATGAATTTGTTCTTCCGATGTTGCCGCCGGGCGGAAGCATTGAAGATATTATCGTGGGCAAGGGGGAACAAAGATGAATAAATTTGTCATTGCCGTCTATGTGGATAACAAATTCGGCGTATTGACCCGTGTGACCAGCATGTTTACCCGCAGAGGGTTCAATATTGACGCGCTGACCGTGGGTGAGACGGAATCACCGGAGTATTCCCGCATTACGATCTGTATGAGCGGGAACGGTTATGCAAGAGACCAGATGATCAATCAGCTGCGAAAATTGTATAACGTCAAAAAGGTGGAACTGTTGGAACCGGATGATTCGATCAACCGGGAATTGATGTTAATCAAGGTAAAAAACAACCCCAACAATCGACAGGATATTATGACGGCAGTCAATATTTTCCGTTCCAAGATTATCGATTATTCCTCTGATGCGTTGTGCATTGAGATTACGGGTGAGTCAACAAAAATTGATGCATTTGTCGAGATCATGCGCGCATATGACATCATTGAGATGTGTCGCACGGGTGTCGTTGCCCTGGAACGCGGAAGCGGCAGCATTTTGGCAAAATAAGCGGCTGGCCGCTTTGTGATACTTTGCTTACAACATGTGTTTACATGCTTGTTTTATTTATTATTCGCGAGACGTATTACAACCATTTTATCAATATGAAAAGGAGAAAAATCATGGCAAACATCTATTATGAACAGGATTGTGATTTGAAACGACTGAACGGAAAAACCGTTGCGATCATCGGGTATGGCTCACAGGGACATGCACATGCATTGAACCTGAGAGACTCCGGCGTACATGTCATTGTTGGTTTGTACGAAGGCTCCAAGAGCTGGGCAAAAGCTGAGGCTGCCGGGCTGGAAGTGATGACTTCGGACAAAGCGGCTGCTGCAGCAGACATTATCATGATTTTGATCAATGACGAAAAACAGGCAAAACTGTATCGGGATAGCATTGCACCTAATTTGACTGCCGGTAAGACTCTTGCATTTGCACATGGTTTTAACATTCATTTCGGATGCATCAAGCCACCCAAAGACGTCAACGTGATCATGATTGCACCCAAAGGTCCGGGTCACACGGTGCGCAGCGAATATCAGGCTGGGAAAGGTGTGCCGTGTCTGATTGCGGTAGAGCAAGACGCAACGGGAGACGCATTGGAGATCGGTCTGGCTTACGCACTGGGCATTGGCGGTGCAAGAGCAGGTGTGTTGGAAACGACATTCCGTACAGAGACAGAGACAGATTTGTTCGGCGAACAGGCAGTGCTGTGCGGCGGTGTATGCGCGCTGATGCAGGCAGGTTTTGAGACACTGGTTGAGGCAGGATACGATCCGCGCAATGCATACTTTGAATGCATTCATGAAATGAAGTTGATCGTGGACTTGATCTATCAGAGCGGATTTGAGGGAATGCGGTATTCCATTTCCAATACGGCGGAATACGGCGATTATATCACCGGACCGAAGATCATTACCGAAGACACCAAAAAGGCGATGAAAAAGATTTTGTCAGACATTCAAGACGGATCCTTCGCCAAAGAATTTTTGCTGGATATGTCTGATGCAGGCGCACAGGTTCACTTCAATGCGATGCGGAAACGTGCTGCGGAACATCCTTCCGAAATTGTCGGCAAAGAGATTCGCAAGCTGTACAGCTGGAGCGATGAAGACAAGCTGATCAACAACTGATCCGGTACAAAACAAACAAGGCTACTCCCAAAACTGACCGCCAAAGCCGCAACGTTCTTGCGGCTTTGGCGGTATTGGAAAGCGCGGAGTGCCGGAAAGGATGATAAACATGATCAAAGATACCATTGTAGACGGTTTTGGCAATGCGCCGCACCGCTCACTGTATCATGCGCTTGGATTGACTGAGGAGGAATTGGCCCGTCCGCTGATCGGTATTGTTTCTTCGCACAATGAAATTGTGCCGGGACATATGAATCTGGATAAAATTACTGAGGCTGTGAAGATGGGTGTGGCGATGGCCGGCGGAACACCGATTGTATTTCCGGCCATTGCGGTTTGTGATGGCATTGCGATGGGTCATACCGGCATGAAGTATTCTCTGGTGACGCGTGATCTGATCGCCGATTCGACAGAAGCGATGGTCATGGCACACGGTTTTGACGGGCTGGTGATGATACCGAACTGCGACAAAAATGTGCCGGGATTGTTAATGGCGGCAGCACGTTTGAACATCCCCACGATTTTTGTGAGCGGCGGACCGATGCTTGCGGGACGTGTCGAGGGGAAAAAGACCAGTTTGTCCAGTATGTTTGAAGCGGTGGGTGCTTACTCAGCCGGAAAGATTGACGCGAGCAAACTGCGTGACTATGAGCTACATGCCTGTCCGACTTGCGGATCTTGTTCCGGAATGTATACTGCAAATTCTATGAACTGTTTGACGGAAGTGCTGGGAATGGGGTTGCCCGGCAACGGGACGATACCGGCAGTGTATTCTGCTCGTATTGAATTGGCCAAACACGCCGGTATGCAGATTATGGAGCTGGTGCGTAAAAATATCCGTCCGCGTGATATTCTCACATCCGATGCATTTGAAAATGCGCTGAGTGCTGATATGGCATTGGGTTGTTCTACCAACAGCATGCTGCATTTACCGGCCATTGCCAACGAATGCGGTGTGCCGTTCGATTTGGACATGGCCAATCAAATCAGCGCCAAAACGCCAAACTTGTGTCACCTGGCTCCTGCGGGACACACATATATGGAAGATCTCAATGAAGCCGGTGGTGTCTACGCGGTTTTGGCGGAACTGAACAAAAAAGGGTTGATCCATACCGACGTCATGAGCTGCACGGGAAAAACACTGGGAGAAAATATTGTCGGTGCGGTCAATCGTGATCCGCAGACAATCCGACCCATTGACGATCCGTATAGTCCGACGGGCGGGATTGCCGTTTTGCGCGGCAATTTGGCACCGGATGGTTGTGTGGTAAAACGATCTGCCGTGGCGCCGGAAATGTTGGTACATCGCGGACCGGCACGTGTGTTTGATTCTGAAGAGGAATGTATTCGTGTGATTTATGATGGCGGCATCAAAGCGGGCGATGTGGTCGTTATTCGTTATGAGGGACCGTCGGGCGGACCCGGTATGCGGGAAATGCTTTCTCCTACCTCTGCCATTGCCGGCATGGGTCTGGACAAACAGGTGGCGCTCATCACGGACGGACGTTTTTCCGGTGCTACGCGCGGTGCATCCATTGGACACGTTTCTCCGGAAGCGGCGCGTGGTGGTTTGATTGCCTATGTGAAAGACGGAGATATGATTTCGATCAACATTCCGGAATATCAAATTACACTGGAAGTGTCCGAGGAAGAATTGGCACAGCGGAAAGCACAAATGACGCTGCACAAAAATGAAAATCTATCCGGTTACCTCAAACGGTATGCTGCGATGGTTTCTTCTGCCGATAAAGGCGCCATTATCAACAAATAATATACAGAAATGCAAGACGGTGCCATTGCCGTTGTGTAAAGAAAAAACATCCTTTGATACGCTGGCTTTGATACACGTAAAGATATATTAGGCTATATGCTGTAGCGGTAGACAGGCGCATACCACGAAAATGAAAACAGTTTGGTGATTGATTTTTTCAGGTTATTAAGATTGCCGTATACCGCGTGGAAGATGGTTTATTTATGTTGCGTGTGAAATGAAAGCGATGCTGCGCGCACGTCTTGCATATATCTGTATTTCCTATCTCATGCAAAGGAGAACATGTCAATGGCAATGACAATGACACAAAAGATTCTTGCCGCACATGCGGGAAAGGATCAAGTGCAGGCCGGAGAGCTGATATTGGTTCGGTTAGATCGCGTGCTTGGAAACGATATCACCTCTCCTGTGGCCATTCGTGAATTTGAAAAAATGGGGTTTCAAGATGTGTATGACCGTTCCCGTGTGACCATGGTCATGGATCATTTTGCGCCGAACAAAGATATCAAAGCTGCCATTCAGTGTAAGATGTGCCGCGATTTTTGCAACGAAAAAAGGGTGGAACATTTTTATGATGTCGGGCAAATGGGTGTAGAACATGCGCTTTTGCCGGAAAAAGGATTGGTGGTCAGCGGAGATGCGGTGATCGGTGCCGATTCTCACACGTGCACGTATGGCGCGCTGGGGGCATTTTCCACCGGCGTGGGTTCTACGGATATGGCGTGCGGTATGGCAACGGGAAAAGCCTGGTTTAAGGTACCCGGTGCAATTAAATTTGTTCTGCGCGGCGAGCTGCAGCCGTATGTTTCCGGCAAAGATGTGATTCTACATATTATCGGTATGATTGGTGTGGATGGCGCGCTCTACCGTTCCATGGAATTTACCGGACCGGGCGTGGCAGCACTCAGCATCACAGACCGGCTGACCATTTGTAATATGGCCATTGAAGCGGGTGCGAAGAATGGTATTTTTGAAGTCGATGCGCAAACGCTTTCCTATATTCGGGAACACAGTGACAGAGAGCCGGTGGTTTACACGGCCGATCCGGATGCGGAATATGACAGAGTGATCGAGATTGATCTGGCAAGCATTCCGTCTACGGTGGCATTTCCACATCTGCCGGAAAATACGCGACCGATTGATCAGGTGGGAGATGTAAAGATCGATCAGGTCGTGATCGGTTCGTGCACCAACGGTTATTATGAAAACATCAAAGAAGCCGCAAGCATTCTGCGTGGCCGCAAGGTAGCGCCCGGGGTGCGGGCAATTGTGATCCCTGCGACACAGGCGATTTATCTTCGCGCAATGCAAGAAGGATTGCTGGCAGATCTGGTGCAGGCAGGCTGTGCGGTTTCCACGCCGACCTGCGGACCGTGTCTGGGCGGACACATGGGAATCTTGGCGCCGGGTGAACGCGCCGTGGCAACAACCAATCGTAATTTTGTCGGCAGAATGGGTGACCCGACTTCTGAAGTATATCTGGCATCTCCTGCGGTGGCAGCGGCCAGTGCGGTGCTGGGAAGAATTGCTTCGCCCACGGAACTGGGAGGTGCGGCACAATGAAATTTCATGGAAACGTGATTGCATATGGTGACAATGTCGATACGGATGTGATTATCCCGGCTCGGTATCTGAATACCATTGACAAAAAAGAATTGGCTTCTCACTGTATGGAAGATTTAGATCGGGATTTTCAAGAGAAGGTCAAAACACGTCAGATCATTGTGGCGGGGAACAATTTTGGTTGCGGTTCTTCCCGCGAGCATGCGCCGTTGGCGATCAAAGAGAGCGGCGTACAGATGGTCATTGCCAAAAGTTTTGCCCGCATTTTTTACCGCAATGCAATCAACATCGGTCTGGCGATCTTTGAATGTCCGCAGGCGGTTGAGCATATTGCAGACGGACATGAGGTGGAAGCGGACAGTGATACGGGAACCATCACGGATGTAACCACGCGCGAAGTTTTTCAGACGACACCTTTTCCGCCGTTTATTGCGAAAATCATTGCCGACGGCGGCTTGGTGGAAGCGGTGAAAAAGGGGGACATCTGAGATGAACAAACATATTGCACTGCTTCGCGGCGACGGCATTGGGCCGGAAATTGTAGACAGCGCCGTTTTGGTACTGAAAAAAATTGCAGAAAAATATGGTCATTCCTTTCAATTTACGCCTTATCTTATCGGGGGGAGCGCCATCGATGAAACCGGTGCGCCGCTGCCCGAGGAGACGGTGAAAGGGTGTCTTTCTTCGGATAGTGTACTCTTGGGTGCTGTCGGCGGCCCAAAATGGGACACATTGCCGGGAAATCTGCGACCGGAAAAAGCGTTGTTGGGCATTCGTGCAGCGATGGAGTTGTACACCAATTTGCGTCCGGCAAAGTTATATCCGGCTCTGCGGGATGACTGCCCGTTGCGCCCCGATATTGTAGCAAACGGTTTTGATATCTTGATTGTACGCGAATTGACAGGCGGTATTTATTTCGGAGAACGCGGCATGCGCGAGGGTAAATACGGGGAAGAGGCGTATGATACCGAGTGTTACAGCGTCATGGAAATTGAACGGATTGCACGTGCTGCGTTTGATGCAGCAATGCTTCGGCGCAAACAAGTCATCAGCATTGACAAGGCAAATGTGCTGGAAAGCTCGCGTTTGTGGCGAAAAGTCGTGCATCGCGTGGCAGAAGAGTACCCGGAAGTAACTTGTACCGATATGCTGGTTGACAATGCGGCGATGCAATTGGTGAAAAATCCCGCACAATTCGATGTGATCGTCACTTCCAATATGTTTGGTGATATTTTGTCCGATGAGGCAAGCCAAGTGACCGGTTCTATCGGCATGCTGCCCTCTGCGTCTCTGGGCGCCACAAAACGCGGTCTGTATGAGCCGATCCACGGCTCAGCGCCCGATATTGCGGGAAAAGGCATTGCCAATCCCATTGCAACGATTTTGTCCGGTGCATTGATGCTGCGATATGCGTTCGGGATGGAACGTGAGGCACTTGAGATGGAACGTGCGGTTGACGCAGTTCTGGCATCCGGTGCGCGCACGGCAGATCTTTCTCATGGGGGTGTTTCACTGAGCACGGAAGAAATGACGCAGCGGATTCTTTCACAGCTCTGAGAAACATATATTTTGTGCGGCGCAGAGAGAAACGATATGATATGAGAACGTGCCGCAAGTGGTAAAGGGGAATGGAACGATGGAAATTGCCGGTTTGATGCAGGGCTTTGCGTCTGTGGTTCTGTTTGAACGCATGATACAGGCGCCGGTACTGCGTGCATTGCAGACGTATCTGTCATTGTGCCAGACATCCAGTGATCTGTCTTTGCGCACGGCTGCATACAGTCGTTTTGTCTCGGCGTTGTATCGTACACAGGCAGATGCGGATCTGGGAAAATATTTGCAGCATGAACTGGAAGAGGATGACAATGTTTATGTACGACAAAAAGCTGCCGGAAACAATGTTCCGGCGGTGATGCAAGCGGCATTGGAACAGGAATTGTCGTTCTTTTCTTCCCTGACGACGCTGACTTGTGCGCAGTTGCAGGAAGCGGGAACGTTGGACAGCACAAATGCAGCCAGATTTGATAATACGCAGACGGATTTGTGTTCCTTTTATCATGAATTGATGTCGCAAGTGAAGACAAAAGGTTTTGGCATGTTTGCACATTGCCGTATGTTCCAGGTAGATGTGGAAGGAAAGCTGGTTGCTGTTCCGGTTTGTGACCCTGTGACGTTGCCGGAATTGGTTGGATATGAGGCACAGCGCAAAGAGGTTTGGGACAACACCGTGGCACTTTTGGATGGATTGCCTGCCGCCAATGTGCTTTTGTGTGGCGATGCAGGTACCGGTAAATCTTCCACGGTCAAAGCCATTGTCAATGGGCTCTGGCAAAAAGGGTTGCGTTTGATTGAATTACGCAAGAAGCAGCTGCCGCTTTTGCCGCGCGTGATGGAGCAGATTGCGCACAATCCGTTGAAATTTATTATTTTCATCGATGATTTGTCGTTTGCACAACAGGATGATGGTTTTGGTGCGCTGAAAGCAATGTTGGAAGGATCTGCCGCAGCGAAAACGCCGAACGCGGTGATCTACGCGACCAGCAATCGCAGACATATTGTGCGGGAGAGCTTTTCAGCACGGCAAGGGGATGATGTGCATCGCAACGATACCATAGAGGAAATGATTTCTCTATCTGCACGGTTTGGACTCAGCGTTTTGTTTGTCAAACCGGACAAGGCGTTGTATTTGCATATCGTATCTCAACTTGCAAAAGCAAACGGTTTGCACTGCGATGAAAATACGCTGACGACAGGTGCAGAGGCATTTGCGCTTGGGAGAGGCGGACGCAGTGCACGGGCGGCAAAACAATATGTAGACAGTCTGCTGCGACAAGAGCGGCCGACAAAAGAGGAGGAGACTACAACATCATGCTGACATTGGACAAGGTTTATCACGCCGGATATGTACTGAAAAATGTAATAAGAAAAACGGATGTGATCAAAGCACAGCGTATTTGCCCGGACGCGGATGTTTATTTGAAAACGGAAAATTTGCAAATTACGGGTTCCTTTAAAGTACGCGGGGCATATTATAAGATGTCGCAACTTCGTGAAGAGGAACGGAAGCATGGAGTTATCGCATGCTCGGCAGGCAACCACGCGCAAGGTGTGGCGCTGGCAGCACAAAAAAACGGAATCAAAGCGGTGATTTGTCTGCCTGACGGTGCACCCATCTCCAAAGTGGAGGCGACCAAACGTTACGGTGCCGAGGTTTGTTTGGTGCCGGGTGTTTATGATGATGCTTACAACCGCGCCTTGCAGCTGCGCGATGAAAAAGGGTACACGTTTATTCACCCGTTCAATGATGAGAGCGTGATTGCGGGGCAGGGCACAATTGGGTTGGAACTGTTTGACCAATTGCCGGACCTGGACGCCGTCGTTGTGCCGATTGGTGGTGGCGGTTTGATCGCGGGCATTGCCTTTACCATGAAAAATTTGAATCCCAATGTGAAAATTTATGGTGTACAAGCTGCCGGTGCACCGAGCATGTTACGGTCGATCACGGACGGGGAGATGGAGGAACTGGACGATGTGTCTACCATTGCCGATGGTATCGCCGTGAAAAAGCCGGGGGACTTGACCTTCTCATTGTGTCAGCAATACGTAGATGAAATTGTCACCGTGAGCGACGATGAAATTTCAGCGGCCATTTTGGCGCTGATGGAACAGCAAAAATTGGTGACCGAGGGGGCAGGTGCCGTTTCGGTGGCAGCTGTCATGTTTAACAAAATCCCGGTGAAAGGCAAAAAAGTGGCGTGCCTGTTGTCAGGTGGTAATGTGGATGTGACGATCTTATCCCGTGTGATTGAACGTGGTCTTGTGATGTCCGGCAGACGGTGTCAGTTTATCATTGAATTGATGGACAAACCGGGACAATTGCTTGGGGTTGCCGAGATTGTGGCAAAACTGGGTGGCAACGTGACCAGTGTCTTCCATGAACACGCAGGAGAAGGCGCAGATGTGAACGGATGTTACTTGCGCATCGATTTGGAAACGCGGAACTTTGAACACATCGCCGCCATTCGCAAAGCATTGGAAGAGGCGGGGTTCCGAATCAGATAATATTTGATCAGCGATTTCCAATATCTTATACCAAACAAGGTGATAACAGTCGAAAATACCAAACATACCAATGATCAAACAAAATCGATGATAAAAGATGATAAGAAAGGATGAAACGTGATGGAAATTGTGGCAACCAATCAGGCACCTGCGGCCATCGGTCCCTATTCACAAGCAGTTAAGACCGGAAATTTGCTGTTTACTTCCGGGCAGATTGCCATTGATCCGGCCAACGGAGAGGTCGTCAGCGGTGGAATTACCGAACAGACAGCGCAGATTATGAAAAATCTTTCTGCAGTTCTTGCAGCAGCAGGCGTGAGTTTTGATGCAGTTGTGAAAACCACGTGCTTTTTGGCGAACATTGCGGATTTTGCAGCATTTAATGAAGAATATGCCAAATATTTTACCGGCGAGACAAAACCGGCACGTTCTTGTGTGGCAGTGAAAGATTTGCCGCGCGGTGTGCTGGCAGAGGTGGAGGTCATTGCCCAACTGGGGTAATCGCGTTTTTCATTCTCGTGCATCAAAAGATATGGCAGAGGATCAACTGTAACCCGCAGAGATTTGATCCCATTTTGATGCATGATTGTGTTGCATTTCTCAAAAAATAAAAACGGAAACACAGGCGCACAACGTATGAAAGATCATACGATGGCGGCAATGTTTCCGTTTTTTTGTGTCTTTATGGGTTGCACATCATTGATTGCAAGATGGAACAACCTGAGAAGATGTTGGGATGAGAGGGGGAGTATGATCGCTTTCCCGAATGATTTGCCATGCATCACATAAGCGCTGTAACGACCAGGCTGCATTGGCAGGACTGGTGGAGGGCAGACGAACTGCCAAAATCCCTGTTTGTGCAAAGAGATAACGACGATACAACGTATCTGCGGTGGCGCCGTTTGTGAAAATAGCATGAATGGGGGCGCTGCGCAACAGTGGAGAAAGATCGTTTGGCACGGCATTGCGGATGGATGCATCGGAAGAACCATGTAGCGTACATGATGCGATGACATCCCAAAGAGCTATATGTGTGTGGGCAAGCAATGCACGTTTTTCAGAAACCGTTTGCGGGATGGGGCATTGATATAAGGTTGCAAGGACACGCCAAAACCGATTTTGCGGATTGCCGTAATAAAAATGGTTTTTGCGGGAGAGTACAGATGGGAAACTGCCCAAAATCAAAATGCGTGACTGCGTGTCCCACACGGGTGGAAAGGGGTGAGAAACGGTGGTGGATATTTCGTCCGGCATTTTGTTTTTGTTACTCTTTGAAACGGTTTGTGTTTGGCTTGGTTTGGAATGTTTCATATGGTACACCTACACCTTTTGCGTCGGATTTCCGTGCTTTGTGTGAACGTATATGGCGTTCAGTGTCCGTCGTACCAGTTATCACCGATTTGTACATCCACTGTCAAGGGAACGGCCAGCTGTACCGTGTGTTCCATCTCTTCCCGCATCAATGCGCTGACTTCTTGCGCCTGATCGCGTCGGCATTCGATCAGCAATTCATCGTGCACCTGTAAGATCAGGCGTGCATCAAAATGGTTCTGTTCCAAACGGCGTGCAATACGAATCATTGCCATTTTGATGATATCTGCGGCGCTGCCTTGGATGGGGCTGTTCATCGCCACACGTTGGCCAAATGCTTGCAATGTTTTTTTGGTGGAGGATAGCTCGGGAATATAACGCCGCCGTCCGAACAATGTGGTGACATATCCGTCTTCTTTGGCTCGCTGCACAACATCTTTCAAATATGCGGCAACGCGTGGATAGGTGGCGAGATACGAGGAAATATATTCTCCTGCCTCTTTGCGGCTCACACCGATGTCTAAGGCCAGTGAATAGTCGCCGATCCCATAAACAATACCGAAATTAACGGCTTTTGCACGTTTGCGCAATTGCGGGGTAACCAGTTGATGTGGGATACCAAATACTTGGGCAGCGGTCATGGTATGAATATCCGTACCATCCAAAAACGTTTGTATCATCGTTTCATCGCCGGAAATAGCGGCAAGCAAGCGCAATTCGATTTGAGAATAGTCGGCGTCGATTAGTACATAGTCGCTGTTTTTTGTCGTAAAAAAGCGGCGCATTTCTCGTCCCAGATCCGTACGAATCGGGATGTTTTGCAAATTGGGTTCTGTGGAGGACAGTCTTCCCGTGGCGGTAACCGCCTGTTGAAAGGTGGTGTGCACACGTCCTTGTCCATCGGCTGCTTTCAATAGTCCGTCGACATACGTGCTTTTGAGTTTGGTTACCTGACGGTATTCTAAAATGTCATCCACGATCAGGTGAAAACCGCGGAGCTTTTCCAACACTTCTGCGTTCGTACTTCTCTTTTTCCCGCGGAAAGGGAGTTGTAATTCATCAAAGAGTACTTCCGCCAACTGTTTTGGCGACAAAATATTAAATTCGTGTCCTGCTGCAAGATAAATTCGTTCTCGCAGTTCTTGTGCCATGTGATCCAGTTGCGTGCCGAATTGTTTCAGCGCTGCGGGGTCCACGTGAAATCCTGTTGATTCCATACAGAATAATACGCGAGCCAGCGGCAGTTCGATTTCCGTATACAGTGGCGTTTCCATGTTTGCCTCTTTGAGTTGTGCCTTCATAACATCGTGCAGGCGGTACAACAGCACCGCGTCCAAGGCACCGCTTGGGGCTTGTCCGGCATCGGTGTGCAGATACTGTAAAAAGAGCTGACGCAATTCGTATTTTTCACCTGGATGCAAGCAATATGCTGCCAACATGACATCAAAAGCCACATCCGTTATTTCCAAAGTCGTGAAATCGGTCGCTTTTTCTACAGTATCATGCGCGCCATGGTCACTTGGTTTTTTGTTTGTTTGATCCGTATTGTCATTTTTGTTTTCCGATGGCACGTTTGTACACAGAAAATGGTAAAATGCCTTGGCGTCATAAACGATGAGGCGCGGGCATAGTGCACAAACTGTCTGCTGTTCTTGCAGGATATCGGTCACAGGAATGGCATAGCAAGCTGTGCCATCGGAGAAATAACATGTTTCATTTGCAACATATACAGATAAATACCCGTTTGGGGGCAGTTGTGCGACGGTACAGGTTTGTACTTCGGGTACCGTTATGGTTTGCACGGAATCTGTTTGTGCAGCCGACTCGCCTGAAGTTGTTTCCAAATCAAGCTGTTTGAGAAAGCGGGAAAACTCAAGTTTTACCAAAAGGTCATGCAGTGCGGGTTTTTCAAATCCCTCATTTTTCAGATCTTTTAATGCGACGCCCAGCGGGGCATCGGTCACGATGGTTGCCAGAAATTTGGAAAATTCGGCATCTTCTTTTCCGGTCGTTAATTTTTCTTTGACGCCCTTGGCGATTTCTTTGTCTTCCAGATTTTCATACAGTGCGGAAAGTGAATGATATGTGCCGATCAGCTTCAGCGCCGTTTTTTCTCCAATTCCGCGCACGCCGGGAATGTTGTCTGAACTATCACCCATCAGCGCCTTTACATCGACGAACTGAGCGGGAGCGATGCCATATGTTTCACGAAATGTTTCCGGTGTGAATGACAACGTGTCGCGGTTGGTAGCGAGTAGAACGGTCGTTTTGTCGCTGATCAGCTGCAAAGCGTCTCTGTCCCCGGTGAGCAAATAGGTGTGCACGTTTTCTTTTTCTGCCATATTAGCACAGGTACCCAAGACATCATCTGCTTCATAGCCATCCATTTCTATCACATGAAAGCCCAAGGCCTGGGCACACTGTTTTGCAAAAGGAAACTGTGTCAACAATTCCTGCGGCGTCTCATGTCGTCCCGCTTTGTATGCTTCGTAAGCTTTGTGGCGGAACGTGGGGGCCTTGCGGTCAAACGCACAGACCGTGTAAGCGGGCTGAAGCGTTTGCAGTTGACGGGATAGGATGTTCACAAATCCGTATAGTGCGTTGGTTGGGATTCCCGTACGGGTGGTCAGCGGACGAATACCGTAAAAGGTACGATTGAGGATGCTGTTGCCGTCCACACAGAGCAAACAAGGCGTTGCTGTTTGTGCGGAGGAAATGGGTTGTTCTGTATGATTGGACATGTCTTGCTTTTCTTCTGCTTGCATGGTTACATTCCTCTTTGTTCGTTGGGATGAGCGCGGATGCGCAAAACCGGGCGTGTATGACGCGCCCGGTTTTGTTGATTGATACATGAAAAACAGATATTTTCTATGACTTATTCTGCAACTTCTGCATTTTGTGCCACAGTGGCGGTTTGCTCCGCTGTTGGTTGCGGCGGTGGTGCTGTAGAAGCAGTGGTTTCTGCAGGTGGATCAGTCTGCACAGGTTGGGTAGGCTGCGGCGCTTGAGTCTGTGTTGGCGCGGTGGTTTCTACCGGTGCGGGTGGTTCTGTTGGAGTCGGTTCGGTAACCACAACTTCAGGAGCCTCAGTTTGTGTTGGCTGTGTGGCCTGCGTGGTTGTTGTGGGACGACGCGTTGCTTGCGTTTCATCTTCATCATCGTCATCCTCATCCTCATCGGGAATATTGTTATAACTGCTGGTAGTATGACGAGTTGCACGCGTTGATTCTGTCGTTTCCTTTTCCTCTGTGACCGTGATCTCAATTTGCTCCATGCCGCTGTCCGGGGCTTTGAACGATATGGTAACAGTTCCGACTTTTAATGCGGTTAATGTCTTTGTTTCAGGGTCGTAAGACAAAATGTCGCCGGTTCCGATACATTCATAGGTGACATCAGCGGGTTCGATTTTTACAATGACGGACTCACCAACGGTCATTTGTTCCAAATCGAAACGGTTTTCAATGGTAATATCAGAAATTTTACCGTTGTTTAACGTCAATGCCAAAACCAATGTGACAATCAGAACAACAACAGCTGCGGGAATGGCGATCAGCAATGCTTTCTTTTGTTTGGAAAGCCCTTTTGCGCCGGCGGCGTGCTTGCCTTCCACAACAACCACCAAAGCGCTCAAATCTCCGGAAATCCCTGTGTCTTGGGCAGCGGATAAAATGGCGTTGACCATTTCCTGAGACGATTTACAAGAACGGATATGCCGCATCATGGATGCAGGAGACAGTGCTTCCGTGACCGGAGCAGAACAAGCAATGTAAATATCGCCCGGCATCACTTCTTGTGTCAGCAGATATGGAGTAAAGGACGACAAAGAATCGGAATCGGTATCGGAATTAGCCACATACGCATCAAAATCAAATGAAGCATCTGTGGGGGTATCCGACCATTCATCCGCATGTGTTTGCGTTTCATCTTCATGGAAAACGTCCGAAAGATCGTCGTTGTTTTCATCGGGATGTGATGCATCTGTCTGCGTCTGTTGTGTTGTTTCTTCTTGTACGTTCGGTGCGCCATCTTCTTTTGTGGTTTGGGATGCGGTCGGCGGCGTACCAAGTGGTGGCATCATAACATCCGGGCCATAGAGTACTTCAAATTTTCCGTCGCGGATGCGCAACACGGCGCCGTTGCCGACGGCGGCAATGGTCATGGTAGCATTTTCCAAAAAGCTCATGGCAGTGGCGCTGATCTGATATGTTGGGCGATCGCTCCCCGTATTGCCACGCATCACAAGTTTTTCCATATCGGCAAACGATTTACAAAGTGTTTCATCTGTGACACTTGCCGTTTCAAAGCAGTCGGCAAAGTGCTCCAAACATGCTTGTACCGCATTTTCGGAATTGCTTTCTTTGTCTGTGTTGCCAAAGAGTGCAAATAACGCTTCTTGCGTTTCTTTGCCCTGATATTGCAGCAAATCCCCCTGGTCGGAAGTGGTTGCGACAGAACAGGCGCCATTGCAATACAAACGATCAGAAAGCGTGCGGCGGAAAGAATCTTTACGGCTGCCTGCAGCTGCTGTGATTTTCATAAAAATATTGTCCTTTCCGTGATGGTGATGGATGATGTTTTTCTGAAAAATCCGGTTCCAATCATTCTATGGAAAAAGTAGACCTATGTATCATCGGCGGTCCGATTGACCGGATACTTGTCTTATTTTATGCATTTCAAATCAACGGTATTATATCACAGATATGGAAAAAATGCAACTCTTTGTCAGTACTGCAAAAAGATGGGCGAAAATTTGCCGCTTGCGATGACGCAATATATAGCTCACCATAAAGAAACATCCCGTGTTGCATGCAACACGGGATGTATAATATCGCTTTGTTTGAAATTAGATTTCAGCGAAGTATTTAATGGTGCGGACCATCTGGCTGGTGTAAGAGTTTTCGTTGTCATACCAAGCAACAACTTGTACCTGATATGTGTCATCGTCAATCTTTGTAACCATAGTCTGGGTCGCGTCGAACAAGGAACCGTAACGCATACCGATTACATCGGAAGAAACGATCATGTCCTCGTTGTAGCCGTAGGACTCAGAAGTAGCAGCCTTCATGGCAGCGTTGATACCGTCAACGGTGATGTCTTTGCCTTTGACAACTGCAACCAAAATGGTGGTGGAACCGGTCGGTACAGGAACACGCTGTGCGGAACCGATCAGCTTGCCGTTGAGTTCCGGAATAACCAGACCGATGGCTTTTGCAGCGCCGGTGGAGTTCGGTACGATGTTCTGTGCACCAGCACGTGCGCGGCGCAAATCACCTTTTCTCTGAGGACCATCCAGAATCATCTGGTCACCGGTGTAAGCGTGCACAGTGGTCATGATACCGCTCTGAATGGGTGCATAATCGTTCAGTGTTTTTGCCATGGGTGCCAGACAGTTGGTTGTGCAGGAAGCTGCAGAGATGATTTTGTCATCTTTGGTCAATGTCTTTTCGTTTACGGAGTAAACAATTGTCGGTAGATCGTTGCCTGCGGGAGCAGAAATAACGACTTTCTTTGCACCTGCATCAATGTGTGCCTGTGCTTTTGCTTTGGAGGTGTAGAAACCGGTGCATTCCAATACAACGTCTACGCCCAGTTTGCCCCAAGGCAGTTCAGCTGCGTTCGGGATTTTGTAAATAACAATTTTCTTACCGTCAACGGTGATGTAGTTGTCTTCACCTTCGCCTTCGTGGAAATCCACGGTATGACCCATTGCAACATAATTGCCTTGTGCGGTGTCATATTTCAGCAGATGTGCCAACATTTTTGCGCTGGTCAGATCGTTGATGGCAACTACTTCATAACCTTCAGCGCCGAACATTTGACGGAAAGCCAAACGGCCAATTCGGCCGAAACCATTGATAGCTACTTTAACTGACATGATAGATACCTCCCAAATGATTTATGAAAAATGATTTATAGATTTTTCCATCCCATATATTTTACATGATTTCCCATCAATATGCAAGACCTAATTGTAAATTTTTTCACAAACTTGTCGTTTCTACTTGAACTTGTCGCTGCAATAGATGCATTTGTCGGATCAAAAAGACGGAAGATTGAAAAAAAGAAAACACAGGGCATGTTTTGTTCTTGCTTTTGTGCCCTTTTTGCGGTATCATATCATCAAAGAAACGGTGCTTGATCGCTTTTTTGTCTAAGAACATACAAGTATGGAGGCATAAAATGAAACTCAGATTATATCGAGAAGAAGATGCAGCGGTATTGGCACAGTTGTTTTACGACACGGTGCATACGATCAATGCCCTTGATTACACGCCGCAGCAACTGGATGCGTGGGCACCTGTGCAGCGTGATCTGGCAGCATGGCATCATTCTCTTGCATCACATGTGACTCTTGTCGCACTGATTGACGAAACGATCGTCGGTTTTGGCGATATGGATGCGCAGGGGTATTTGGATCGATTGTATGTGCACAAAGCATTTCAGCGCCGCGGCATTGCGACGGCGATCGTGGAAGAATTGGAACGTGCGGTGTCGGTACCGACATACGCGGTACAAGCTTCTGTTACGGCCATGCCATTTTTTGCACGACGCGGATATCAAGTGTTACGGGTTCAGCAAGTTTCTCGTAACGGGGTGATATTGAAAAACTTTTGGATGGAAAAATAGGGGCAGGGTAGTCAAGAAATAAGACCCGTCCAATCAGACAGATTCACACAAAAAAATTCCTCTTTGCGGAAAGCATATCCGCAAAGGGGAATTTTTTATGCGCAAAGCACAAGAAATATGCACGAAACGAACGGGTTGTTTACCGATTATTTCTTGGGTTTTGAAGCGCAGCTATTGCCATACAAACCAGTATTGGAGCGTTTGGCATACCGTTAAGATTTGTTGGCAACGGCTTTTGCACGGTTGATATATTTCAGACGTGTGGGCGTGTCCAAAATTTTCTTGCGCAGACGAATATTTTTTGGTGTAACTTCAATCAGTTCATCATCCGCGATAAATTCAATGGCTTCTTCCAAACTCATGGTTTTCGGCGTTACCAATCGCAGTGCTTCATCAGCACCGGAAGAACGAATGGCGGTGAGCTGCTTTTTCTTGCATACATTCACGCAAATTTCTTCCATTTTTGGACACTCTCCGACAATCATTCCCTCATAGACCGGGCACTGATTGGAAATGAACATCGTTCCACGGCTTTGTGCATTAAACACACCATAAGAAGTGGATTCACCTGTTTCTGAAGCGACCAATGATCCTGTGAAACGACGAACGATTTCTCCTTTGTATGGCTGATAGTTTTCAAATACGGAATTGATGATGCCCTCACCCTTGGTGTCTGTCAAAAATTCGGAACGGTAACCGAACAGACAACGTGTGGGAATGAGATATTCAATGTGCATACGGCTGCCGTGTGGCTCCATGGTGAGCAATTCACCTTTCCGTGCACCGAGTTTTTCCATCACGGATCCCATACAATCTTCCGGAACGTCAATATAGACATGTTCCACCGGTTCCATTTTTACCCCGTCAATCTCTTTCATAATGACGTGTGGCGTACTTACCGCCAATTCATACCCTTCACGGCGCATGGTCTCAATCAAAATGGAAAGATGCATTTCTCCACGCCCGCAGACACGGAAACAGTCCGTGGTTTCCCCGTCTTCGACACGCAAAGAGACGTCTTTGAGCAATTCCTTGTAAAGCCGATCACGCAGTTGACGCGAGGTGACATATTTTCCCTCTTTGCCGGCAAAGGGAGAATCGTTCACCGAAAATGTCATTTCCAGCGTTGGTTCGCTGACCTTGACAAATTCGAGTGGTTCGACATGATCTGTGGCGGTGAGCGTGTCGCCGATGGTGATATCTTCCAAGCCTGAGACACATACAATATCACCCATCATCGCATGATCCACATCAATCCGTTTCAGTCCGTCAATTTGCATGAGTTTCTGCACGCGGCTTTTTTTCGAAACTTCGGGATCATGATAGTTACACACCGCAACTTCTTCATTCACGTGCAGCTGACCGCGTTCGATACGGCCGATACCGATACGACCGACATAATCGTTATAGTCGATGGAGGAAATCAGCATTTGCAACGGGCCGTTTTCATCCCCTTGGGGTGCGGGGATGTATTTCAAAATGGTTTCAAACAGCGGAATGAGATTTTCTCCTTTTTCGTAAGGGGAATAAGAGGCGGTACCATCCCGTCCGCTGCACCAGATCATGGGACTGTCCAATTGTTCATCGGAGGCATCCAGATCGAGCAACAGTTCCAAAATTTCGTCACCGACCTCATCCAGTCGAGCATCCGGTTTGTCAATTTTGTTGACCACCACGATGACAGGTAGTTGTAATGCCAATGCACGCTGGGTGACAAATCTTGTTTGCGGCATAGGACCTTCTGCTGCGTCTACGAGCAAGACAACGCCGTTGACCATTTTCAAAATACGTTCCACCTCGCCACCAAAGTCGGCATGTCCCGGGGTGTCAATAATGTTGATTTTGGTGTTTTTGTAATGAACGGCAGTATTTTTGGATAAGATGGTGATACCGCGTTCCCGTTCCAAATCGTTGGAGTCCATGACACGTTCTTCTGTCACTTGATTTTCTCGGTAGATACCGCCCTGTTTGAGCATTTCATCTACCAATGTGGTTTTTCCGTGGTCGACATGGGCAATGATAGCAATATTTCTCAAATCTTCTCTGATCAAATTGGTACACTCCTGTCCTTTGTTTCCTGTTTGATATGAATCATTGTTTTCTTTTGTTTTATTTGTTTTTATACTGAGGATGCTATGATTTGATGTTTTTTCATGCGATAAAACAGACGCGGAAAAAGACGGATTGGGACGAAAAACAGATAAAAAGCGCTGCATATTTCCGCGTTTTATGACATATTCTATTAGTAAATCACAATTCGCAATTGTTTGATGATTGCATAGAATTGTTTACCATTGCAATGGCTTTGCAAACAAGAAAGGGTAGTTTTACCTGTTTGCAAAACAACTGAAATACAGATCTTAGACACTATATGATACCATTTTCGTTTTGTTCTTTTATATCTTTTTTATGAATAAAAGAAAAATATAGCGTTTGCATCTGTTTTCCAATCTACAAGGCACATGTCTGAAAAAGCGGCGATATTTGGATGCCATCGGATGTGACGACGCATGTCCATCTTGCTGCAAGCTTTAACCAATTGGCTTTATGATACCGAATATCACAATCGCAAAGTCCAATCAATTACACAGTGAAGATGAACAAAAGACGAAAATGGGCAGAAAAACGGGGGAAAAACTGATATGGCGATCAGCCTAACCGTACCGCCAATACAAACAAAAACGAACGCGCCGTGGCAAGTGCATACGGCTGTGATTATGGCGGGAGGAAAAGGGACACGGCTACAGCCGTTAACCGATGAAATGCCAAAACCTTTGGTACCCATTGCCGGAGAGAGCGTTTTGACACACATTTTGCGTTTGCTGCAACGTTGCGGCATTTGGCGCGCATTTTTGACCTTGCAGTATCGCGGGGCACAGATTCGAAAAAAATATGGTTCGCATTTCGGAGAGATGCAACTGGAATATGTGGAGGAACCGGTGCCGATGGGAACTGCCGGCGGGGTGAAACATGCGCTGGAAAGTGCGGGTGTGACGACACAAACTGTATTGGTGATCAGCGGGGATGCCGTGTGTGAGATGGATTTGTGTGCAGTGATGCGGCTACATGCACAACGCATGGCGCATGGAACGTTGGTCGTCACCGATATGAAAGATCCCACGGGGTTTGGCGTGGTCACCACAGATCGCGAGGATCGAATCACCGGATTTATCGAAAAACCGCCGCGTGCGGTGTGGGAAAATATGCCGGTACGGTATGTAAATACCGGAATTTATGTGCTTTCCCCAGCCCTTTTGCGTCGTATTCCGGACCATATTGCGTTTGATTTCGGAAGAGAATTGTTTCCCATGGCGCTGCAAGAGGGATATCGTTTGTTTGCCGCAAAGAGTCACGGTTACTGGTGCGATATTGGGACACCGGCATCATTTTATCGTTGTAATTTTGATGCAGCAGCGGGGAAAATATTCCCTGTTCATACCAACGCGTTTTGTGCGCAGCACTCCATTGCCGGAGAAAACTGCAACATCTCTGAGCAAGCGGAGGTGCGGCGGTGTGTCCTGATGGAAGGTGTCACGGTAGAAAAAGGTGCGCGTTTGGCACATGCAATTTTATGTGACAATGTGAGAGTGGGAAAAGACGTAACGGTGGGACACGGTGCTGTGATCGGTCCCGGTGTTACCCTGCAGGACGGAATTGTGGTTCCGCCGGGCGCGGTATATTCTTAATGGGTGAGGTGTGCACACGAGATTGATCTTTGCAATCCATTTGTTTTTCATGATGACGGGATACGTGTTTGTTGGGAAAGCAGCTTGTGATGATATCACATGTTGCGTCAAACGGCACGTGTCCCGTTTTTTGGAAAAGCAACTCCTATATGTTGAGGTATTTGTACAGAAAAATTAACGGTATTAGCCATACAACTCCACTACGAATGGAAGCAACAAAATATTTTATGTTGTTTATTTTCGTTTTTTCCATCTTTGAAACGTGTTTGAATGGTTTTGGTTGTAAGGTGTAATATCAATTGAAAATGTGCCTATCCGTTTTCCTTTGACGCATTGTTTTTGGTTGCCGCTTCTGCTTGTTCCAGTGCTTCAAATGCGGCGCGCTTGCAGGTATCTATATCGGGAAAACTTGTAGGGCAAAAATTGTGATCCAACGCGTATTTCCAGGAATTTTTGTTATCGGAGTTACGGGAATTTTGCTGACATAGAATGAGAAGATGACCGCGGATTTTCAGATATGCATTTTGGTTGCGGGAAATTTTCCAACTGCGGGCGAGAAAATTTTCCAATCGCTTTTGTTTATTCTTGAATTGCTGCTCGCGCCGTCTGGCGGTTTCTATGTTTCCTTCCATTTTCCCGCTGCAAACACAGCCGGCGCCAATTTTGCGTGGAAAATGCGGATGAACCATATGATGAACATAGCGGATGATCTGATGACCGCACATGCCGCAGATACCAATTGGTTTTCCAAGATCCGTGATGCCGACGCAATACCATCCTGTTTTGGGGACATCCGGGCGTTCCCAGAGATTTTCTGTATCGGTCATTTCCGGTGCATTTGATTCGCTATCCGGAGGCTCCTTTTGCTCCCTTGTTTTCGCAACCGGGCAAGAGTCTATTGCGGTTTCTTCGGTATTGTGCTCCACTTTCACCGTTGTATCGGGATGATTGGACATCACTGCAGGATCGGAAAACGCAGTTTTGTCAATGTCATTTTGATCATTTCCAGAAATGTGTGTGGTATGCGACGGCGATGGTGTTCTTGTTTGCGCAGGTGTTTGCTGCGGCACTTGTGTCGGTGTTGGAGGTGTTGTATCTTCCTGCATCAAAGACAATTGAATACCTTGCGGGGAAAATTTTTCACTTTGTTGTTGTGCATCTTGTGCTGGGGGTGCCAAACGGGTTTTTGCTTCAGGCATCGTTTTTGTGGGGTCGGATAGAGAGGTATCTTGGATTGCAACATTCTTGATGTTTTCCAGCCCCTGCTCATGACTGGCCGCCATAGACGGTACAGGATCTCCATCACAAATCTCCGTTGTTTTTTCGTCATTTTTGTTTGGTTGTTCAGATGGGGTATCATCTGATATCTGCTTCATGTTTTTTGATTCATCGACCGAAAGGGGTATGGGATCTGTCGTGCGGTTCTTTTCTTCTGTGACGGCGGGGGGAGGGACATCGCTGGGGACGAGGGGTTCGTGGCCGGGAACCGTAGGCAATGTATGTTCCCTGGAAAAATAATTGGCAGAAATATCACGTGTAGCGGAAAGACGTTCAAAATAAACACGCATCGTTTGATTGTTTTTTCCAAAAGAAAGGATTTTACCCGTTCCAAATGCGGGATGCTGTACACTGTCACCGACTTCCAATGGTTTATGGTCTGTATGCTCGGGTGTCGGTGTGCAGAGCTGTGCGGCATATTGATCTGCCTGTTCCTGCAGCTCTTTGGAAATGGTACCGATGCGTGTGTAATTTTGCTCGCCGATTTCTTGTAGAAACCGGGAGGGGAGTTTTTGTTTTTCGTTTTGGGTAAAACCTTCCGAATCCATCAAAAACAAACGTCGTTCTGCACGCGTAATGGCGACATAACACAAACGTCGTTCTTCTTCCAATCCCATTTCTTTTCGTTCTTCCAGTGTCTTGGAGGAGGGAAAAATACCCTCAGACATGCCAACAACAAATACATACGGGAATTCCAGACCTTTGGCGGCGTGAATGGTCATCAGTTTGACCAGATCTCTCGTGTCTTCCTCTGTCTCACTTTCATTTGACTGGAGCGCGATTTGCTGCAAAAATTCACCGGGGGAAACGTGCTCGCCAAAATTTTTTTCATATTCATCAGAGATCCTTTTGAATTCAGAAAGATTCTCAAACCGTTCCATATCGCCCAGTGTACGGATATATGTTTCATATCCGCTGTCCGCACAAACTTTTTCCACAAATTCAGACAGCGTAAGTGTTGTGCTGGCAGTTCGTAAGTTGTCGATCATGGGGACAAAATCGCCAATATCACTGTTGGCAAAGACTGGGTCATTTAGATGCGACGAGAGTGTTTCATACAGTGAACCTTCTTGTTGTAAAGATAACAGATGCTGCATTTTCACCCGGCCGAATCGCCGACGGGGAAGGTTAACAATACGCTTGAATGCCGCATCGTCGTCCAAAACAATCAGGCGTAGATAGGCAACGATATCCTGGATTTCTGCGCGATGATAAAATTTGACACCACCGAAAATTTCATAGGGGATACCGCTCTCTGTGAATTTCTTTTCGATGATGCGGGAGAGAAAGCCGGCGCGATACAACACGGCAAAATCGGCAAACGAGGCGTGTTCTTCTCGCCGAATTGCTGTGATATTTTCCACGATTTTTTCCGCTTCTTCATATTCATTTTTCGTATGATAGTGGATGACCTGATGTCCGGCACGTTGTTTGGTAAACAGATCTTTTTTCAAACGCATGCGGTTATGATCAATCAGCGTATTTGCACAATTCAGAATTTGTGGCGTGGAGCGGTAGTTTCGATTCAAAAAAATGGTTTGGGTTGGGCGATGCGTTGTATCAAAGTCCACCAATAGTTTTACATCGGATCCGCGCCATTCATAGATGTTTTGATCGGGGTCACCGACAATCATGACATTGTGGTATTTTTGTGACAATTGATCGATGAGCTCCATTTCTACCGTTGAGCTATCCTGAAACTCATCGACCTGAATATAATTCAGTCTATCCTGCCATTTGGCCAACACATCGGGGAAACGGGCAAAAATATCCAACGTGAAATATATTAAGTCTTGGAAATCAAGGGCGTAAATTTGTTTTTGACGTTGGAGGTATTCTTCCATGATTTGATCGTCGGAAGATACAATCTGTTCCGAAATTTGACATTTATATGGGGCGCGCATGTGCTGCACGTATTTTCGCTGTGCCTTGATATTGGCGATGGATTTGAGGATTTTTTCAAAACTGGCGTAATCGAGTTTTCGTTCGTACTTTTGATAAATATCTCCGAGAATCGATTTTTGCTGGGAGGTATCCATGATTTGAAAATCCTTGGGATAGAACATTTTTTCGATGTCGTCCCGCAGTACGCGCACGCAAAAACCGTGATAGGTACAAATGAGCGTGGTATGATATGCGCCGCCGAGCAACCGGCGGACACGTCGTTTCATTTCACCGGCTGCTTTATTGGTGAATGTAACACAAAGAATGTTCGCCGGATCAATGCCGTATTCTTTGACCAGATAGGCATAACGAGATACCAACAGCTTGGTTTTTCCGCTGCCGGCGCCTGCAATCACACGCAGATAACCCTCTGTGGTTTGAACTGCCTTTCGCTGATTGTCATTCAGAGAAGATAAATAATCCAGATCCACGGCGGTCCTCGCTTTCTTTTGTCATATCCGGTAAGATCATTGAAAAACAAAGTGAGATAATTTATGAAAAAAAGGACGATACAAAGAAATCTTTTGCACGTGATACGACACTGATATATTGATCTGAAATAAAAAACAACAGAGTGAGCGGGTCCATCCCCCGTTCGCTCTGTTGTATGTTTGATCACCGGTGTTTCTGTTTGCTGTTTGAAGCGCATGCCGGGGATATGTGATACAGATCATTTATGTGATGTTGGATATTGACGTTACTGCTCCATTTCGACCGGCAAGCCACTGTTTTTAGCGAATTACACGCACGCGAATCATGCCGTCGATGGCAAGCAATTTTTCTTCTACATGGGAAGGAATATCACCCACGATTTCAACAATGGTATATGCATAGTCTTTCTTTGAGCGGTTTACCATATTTTCAATGTTGATGTTGTTGTCACCCAACACAGAAGTAATTTTGTTGAGCATATTCGGCACATTGGAGTGGAATAGGCAGAAACGGATATCTCCCTCGCGTGGTAAAGAGCAATTCGGATAATTGACACTATTCGTAATATTGCCGTTTTCCAGAAAATCAATCAATTCCTGTGCAGCCATGACTGCGCAGTTATCTTCGCTTTCCTCAGTGGATGCCCCCAGATGCGGAATGGCGATAATCCCGGGAACATTGATTGTTTCACTATCCGGGAAATCTGTAATATAACGTGCAATTTTTCCACTTTGCAATGCTTCTTTGATGTCTGCAATGACTGCCAAATCACCACGGGCAAAATTCAAGATCCGTACGCCGTCTTTCATCATTGCAATATTTTTCTTGCAAAACATCCCTTTGGTTTCCGGTGTGGAGGGAACGTGAACGGTGATATAATCGCAAGTGGTGAAAATATCTTCCATACTTGTTGCTTTTTTCACGGCACGGGAAAGCGCCCAAGCTGCATCAACGGTCAAAAATTTATCAAAGCCGACAACTTCCATACCCAAAGCAACAGCCGCGTTTGCAACCTGGGTACCAATGGCTCCAAGACCGATGACACCCAGTTTCTTACCGATAATTTCATGGCCGGCAAACTGGCTCTTTCCTTTTTCCACCTGCTTTGCGACGGTCAATTCGCCGTCTTTCAGCGTTTTCACCCATTCAGCTCCGTCGATGATGTCACGCGATGCCAACATCAAGGCACAAATCACAAGTTCTTTCACGGCGTTTGCATTTGCACCGGGTGTGTTGAAAACGACAATTCCTTTTTGCGCACATGCATCTACGGGAATGTTGTTCACGCCTGCACCCGCCCGTGCAATTGCTTTGAGTTTGTCGCCGAAAACCATATCGTGCATCGCGGCGGAACGCACCATGATCGCATCCGGATTTTCAATATCGGTTCCGGTGGTATAGTTGGCGGGATCGTAACAATCCGTACCTTCTTTTGCAATTTTATTGAGCAGTTGAATTTGATACATTTCTTTTGATTCCTCTCTGGTCGTCAGTCAATGGATGATGTTACTGTTTGGGATTATTCTGTGCAAATTCTTTCATGAATTTTACCAGGGCTTCTACGCCTTCGATGGGCATCGCATTGTAAATAGAAGCGCGCATACCGCCCACGCTGCGATGTCCCTTGACGTTTTTCAGCCCGGCTTCACCGGCTTCTTTCGCGAATTTTTTGTCCAGATCCGGATTGCCCGTGACAAATGTGACGTTCATCATAGAACGGAATTCTTTTTGTACCGGTGCAATGTAATAATCCTGTGAATCCAAATAATCATAAAGCACGGCACATTTTTTCTCGTTGTATGCTTTCATCGCATCCAAACCGCCCATGTCCAAAATCCATTCATATACCATTTTTGCAATGTAGATAGGCCAGCAAGGCGGCGTGTTGTACATGGAATCATTTTCGGCCATCAGTTGCCAATTGAGCATCGCGGGCGTGTCGGGACGGGCGTTGCCCAAAAGATCTTCGCGTACAATCACGACTGTCACACCGGCAGGCGCCATATTTTTCTGCGCGCCGGCATAGATGACACCGAATTTGGAGACGTCTACCGGTTCACTGATGATACAAGAGGACATGTCGGCTACCAAAGGGATATCTCCCGTATCCGGAATATAGTTGAATTTGGTGCCGTAGATGGTATTATTAAAACAAATGTGTACATAATCCGCATCCGGGCTGATGTCGTCACGCGTTACCACGGGGATGCGGGAAAAATTGTCGTCTTTGGAGCTGGCAATGATCTTTGCATCGCCATATTTCATCGCTTCTTTTTGTGCTTTGGTGGAAAACTGACCGGAAAGAATATAATCGGCTTTCCCGTTTTTCATCAGATTGAGAGGAACACAAGCAAACTGGGTGGAAGCACCGCCTTGCATAAAGAGAACTTTATAATTGTCCGGGATGTCCATCAGTTGGCGCAATAACTTTTCCGCGTCTTTGATGATCGCGTCGAATTCCGGGCTGCGGTGACTCATTTCCATGACGGACATACCGCTGTCACCATAACACAACATTTCGTCTGCAGCACGTTGCAATACAGGGACGGGAAGCATGGAAGGACCGGCAGAAAAATTATAAACGCGTTTCATGATTGAATACCTCCAAAATAATATCGATCACATTGCTTAAATCAACCGAAATGTGATTACTTACCAATTTATTATACTCTATTCCATTCTTTTCGTCAATAGCAACCATGAAAATTTACCGCTTTGAGGGGCATCTTTTACATATTGCAATGGTACAGATTGGAGGGGCAGTGCGATTGGATTCAAAAGATATTTAAAAGGTCAGGGGAAAAAGAGGAGCGTTTTCAACAAATTTTACGAAAATTGAAAAAATACTTGACATGAAAAACGTTATGTGATAAAATACTTCCGTTGACGGTTCTAATACACGCCAAACCAAACGCGAGGGTGGCGGAAGTGGTAGACGCGCACGTTTGAGGGGCGTGTGATGTATGTCATGCGGGTTCAAGTCCCGTTCCTCGCACCAATGTGTGGGCGACTGCAACTGCCGTTAACTCACGCATCATACGCGGATGTGGCGGAATTGGTAGACGCGCTAGATTCAGGTTCTAGTGAAAGCAATTTCATGTGGGTTCAAGTCCCTTCATCCGCACCAAAATAAAGCCCAAACGCATATTGCGTTTGGGCTTTTTTGTAAATGAAACGGAGAAGCAAAAATGAGATTCAAGTGGGAAAAATATCATAGCACCTATGAGAAACTTGTGGATTCCTGGCTGGATGATGTAGCTGTAAAATTCACTGGTCTTGATGATGGCTGGAATGATTTTTACAGTTACTGGATGCAAGTATCCAAAACGGATGATACTTGTGAGGATTTTTGCTTTATCGTTTCGGAATGTGACGTTCCTTTTGCTGAGCACGAAAGTGTAGATTCGATGCAAAAGTGGTAACATGGAGAGTCTCAGCGTTTGATCTCGCTACACAGTTTGCATTAAAAGTTTTTTATACCCACATGATGACGTGCTTACAAATCAATTGATGTGTTGTTAAAAAACATGCTTGCAACTATGTACCAGATATGGTACAATATAAATGATAAATTGATTTGGGGAGGATTCATGGAATGGAAAGTTTTGAACCAAAAAAACTTGCTTTAATCAGAATTTGGCAAATACTTAAAAAATATAGTGATTATGATCATCCATTAACACAAGAAGATATCTCCAGTTATCTTAAAAACGATTACGGTATTGTAATTGAACGGAAAGCAATTAGCCGTAATATTTCTTTGCTAAAAGAGGCTGGGGTAGAAATTGAATCAAAACGCACCGGCAGCTACTTGGATTATCGGGAATTTGAAGATTCAGAGCTGCATATGCTAATTGACGGTGTACTAAGCAGCAAATATATTACTGCAAGACATTCCAAAGATCTGATTGATCGTATTTGTGAATTATCAAATAAGTATTTTCGTTCAAATATTAAGTATATTCACTCTGTAAATGATTGGAGCAAAACGGACAATCAAGCATTGTTTTACAACATTGAACTAATTGATAGCGCGGTGGAAGAGGGTAAGCAAATCCATTATGATTACAATAAATATGGGATAGATAAGAAGTTACATAAGTCATCCCAGCAATACGTAAGTCCTTATCTTATGATTCTTCATAACCAACGGTATTATCTTATGGCATATAGTGAATACTGGGGAAATATGGTGTTTCATCGTCTGGATCGTATTACGAATATGACCATGACAGATAAAAAGGCTACACCGATCAGAACAGTCGCAGGTTTTGAAAACGGTATTGATTATAAGAATCTTTCGACAGCAATGCCTTATATGTATACTGATGAACCGGAACGCATCGACTTTCTTGCAGACATCAACATCATTGATCAAGTGATTGACTGGTTTGGTACAGATATAAAACTGATGAAAACGGATGATGAAAACAAAGTTCAAGTTTATGTGAAAGCGAGTCCCAATGCGATGGAACACTGGGCAATGCAATATATTAATTATGTGGAGATCATTTCTCCTCAATCACTTCGGACGCGGATGAGAGAGTCACTGAAAAACGGTCTTATGAAATATAAATGACATAGGGATACATTCACAGAGTATGGTATGGATGTACGATTGCATTTTCGTAAGCAAGATGGATCATCACTGCTACATGGTTAAAGACCATATCAAAATATTTATAAAAAGGCTGTAGACATATCTACGGCCTTTTTGTTATGTGCCAGCTATGAAATATATGAAAGCATGTTGATGATACATGCCCCCTTTTACATTATACATTTTAGAAAACATAAAAAATCAATAGATCTTGCGGTATATCATTCATCAAAATAACAAGATAAATCTTTGGTACAAGAGAACTTTAAAAACGAAAGAATATGGGTTGAATAAAAATTTTTACTCCGATGGATGTATATATGTCATCCGGATATTTTGTCAGATTATGATGTATGTAATAATAGATGGGAACTGTTTTTGCGTACTGTTTTTGGTGCATTACAAATGATATAATTTGCTCGTAAAGAAGATAGAGGGCGAAAAAAAGATGGGGTGATATTTGTCATGCAATTTTATAAATTTTACGGTATTATCATGAATTGGTCCGATAAAGACAAAGGCCGAAGCGCAACAACTGCCAAGACAAGAAATATTTATTTGAAGAGTATTGATTTCAATCGATCCTTTCACAAAAAGATATTTTTTTATGTGGAAAGGATTGAAGACAACATCTTGACAGGTGGAATTCTGAGCTGCAAATATGTAAAATTACATGAACAAATAAAAGCATATCTGAGTTTATTAAATATTTCGTTGACGGATATATGTTTGGAAGAAATTACCTTCCATGCTGCATGCGTCATGCTTCGAACAGCAAGTAGAAATTCTTATATTCATGATGACGATGAAATTCTTGAAGAATTTGATTTGGATCGCTTGCGCAGTAGATTTATGGAAAACTTGAATTATGAAGAAAAAATAATAGAGCCATCGGACAAGACTGTAATTTATAGAGAGGCAGAAAAAAATCTTGTAAAAGAAACGTTCATTCCCGAACTTGATCGTATCTATACAGGAAAAGCAAGACGCAATGCAATCGGCCATCCTGTTCATTATATGATTCAAACGGACGATCGAGACACACGTATCAGTACGTATCAATTATTGTTGCAAGCTCTTTATGCAAATGAAAGAATACCCAGCAAAAGATATTATTTGGTTCATTTTCATGCTGGTAAAGGATTTTCAAGAACGTTATACGATTGTCTTTATAAAAACAATATTGGCGGTACAATGATTGTCAATTATCTTGCCCAGGATGAGGATGAGGATTATCTTGCCACGGGTGAACGTGAAACCATTGAATGTTTGTGTGAAACGATGAAAAAATATCAGAATCAGGTACTGACAGTTTTTTGTTTACCTCGTGAATGTGTGAAAACAAGAGAAATATTTTATGAAAATCTTGGGAACACGAGCTTTGTAGAATTAAAAGAAGATTTTGTATTTGGAACGGCTGCTGCAAATTTTTTGAAAATACTGGCGAAAGATGTCGGTATCAGAACAGATAAAAAACTTTTTGCCAAGTTGGAACATGATAAAGAATATCTTGCACCGGAACTGCATGATTTGTTTGACAATTGGTATCATGATAAGCTTAAAAGTTGTATTTACCCACAGTATAAGGAAATCATATCTGTGAAACAGGAAACAATAAAATCTGTACCAAAAGGTTCCGCATATGATGAACTTATGAAAATGGTCGGTTTATCCGAAGTAAAACATGTGATTCAACAAGTTCTTAATTATCACAAGGCACAAAAAATGTTTGCGACAAGAGGTATGAAATCGGATAGGCCGACGATGCACATGGTGTTTTCCGGAAATCCGGGGACTGCAAAAACAACGGTTGCGAGACTTTTTGCGAGAATTATGAAAGAGAATCATTTGCTTTCAAAAGGTGAATTGATCGAAGTGGGCAGAAGCGATCTTGTCGGAAAATATGTGGGTTGGACTGCCTCTATGATTAAGAAAAAATTTATCGAGGCACAAGGTAACGTATTGTTTATTGATGAAGCATATTCACTTGTTGATGACAGAAGTGGTTCTTATGGAGACGAAGCGATTAACACAATTGTTCAGGAAATGGAAAATCATAGAGATGATACGGTAGTCATTTTTGCTGGTTACCCGGATAAGATGGAAAACTTTTTGCAAAAAAATCCGGGCTTACGTTCCAGAATTGCTTTTTATGTTCCCTTTGCGGATTATAATACCGAGCAACTTTGCGAAATCGCAGAGTTAATTGCTCAGAAAAAAGGACTTCGTCTTACATCTGAAGCCAGTGAAAAGCTGGCGGGACTATTTGCATCTGCACAAAAAGGAAACGATTTCGGAAATGGTCGCTATGTTCGCAATATTATCGAAAAAGCAAAAATGGCGCAGGCAACCAGATTGCTTTCTCAAAAATACGATTCCATTACCCGTGAAGATGTTACAAGTTTATGCGCCGAGGATATTGTTATTCCTGTTGCGTCTAAGCAAAATCAAAAGCGAATTGGTTTTATAATCTAAAATTATGGGATATAATGAATGGAAAATAGCAGTAAAATCATGTACGTGCAACATGAAATGCAGAAATATAAATATTAGAAGAAAACAGTGGCTTGTGTTTTGATTAGCGGAAACAGAAAGGCAAAAAACAATTTGATCATACGTAGAATGGAGATAAAATCATTTGGTAAAATCAAATATTTAACAGCTCAATTTGATCCACACTTTACCGTTCTTTCATCAAATTATACGCAGGAAATACTGTATGCTGTTTGGATCATTCTTAACAAAAAATTGCAAGGAGAACTACCTGAAAAGATCCCTGTTCGGGATAATACTTCAATTAAAGCGGAAATTGAAGTAGATGGAACAACTTATTTTGTTTGTGCGACACCAAATATTTCAAAAAATGAATTTGAATATCAAATATCAGTAGATGAAACACAAAGATCACAAATAAATTTTTATTCGTTGATTCATCAGACGCCGGAAGAAGAAATGTTGTCTTGCTTTCTATTTAAGAAGAATTTATACTCACAATGTTTGAAAAAATATTTAGATATAGAAAATAACAAACGCGAACTTATTTGTAAAACAGAGGGAGTGAGCATTACCAAAACTTTTCGTGTTTGCTTAAAAAAGTTTATTGAAAATTATATGCCGCAGAAAATGCCGGGGGAGACGGATCTTTATATTATATTGAAAGATAGTGGCGATTTTATGGTGGAAAACGAAAACGAGCCCGGAAAACAAGTGCAATTGATGAAAACACAACAAATGATACTTGAGTGTGTTTGCTATTTAACTGTCAATCATTTTTGGAAACAGATTGAAGCAATTCGTGACATGCATCATCCTACTTGGCCGCTGATTTTCATGAATATGGAAGAATTGACGGATCATTTTTCGGAATTTTCAAAACTTATCGGAGATCAACATCGACAAATGATACTGAACGTAGAAGCAAAAAAACACAAAAGAATTTTGAATCGTAAAGAATATTGAGAGACATTCGAAAGGACGATGAAAAATGTATACGAATAATCGTACAATGTGTAATGTGGATTTTTACCAATCTTTCAAAAAGATTCGGAAGAGTCGTTGCTTTGGAAAAATGGGGGACACCTATCTTTTGATTTGTCGTATTGTTCGGTATGGCGTTCATGAGTATTGTTACAACGAACGTACAAATGTGTTTGCGAAACGGAATGGAACAAAGAAAATACAGCTTGAGGGAAAAGCAAAAAAGAAAGTTGCAAATGCTATCGCGCTTTTTCAGACTGATGTGAGATTAGCAAAAAATGAATTTTCAAAAGTTCCGTTTGAAGCATTGAACACGGTTTTATATTACAAACATGTATCAAAAAACACTTATCATTACCTCATCGAAAAAAATTACAATGAAAAAGAAAAAAGCGAACAATATATGTATTATGATGGCTCCATAAGAGATATCATCAACAACTTGTTGATTTGTGTTTGTAAAGGCGAAAAATCATCGAACATAGCGGACGACACGGAAAAAGATATTATGCTCAAGAATCTACGTTGTTCTTACGCAAAAAATATTACACTGCACCCGCTCTACATTTCTGCTGTCGAAAACAAAGACATTCATATGCAAAGGCAGATCCGAAAATATTATTTTCTCCCCATTGAAAAAAAACAAAGTCTGATCTCAAAATGTCTTGGCATAAAGGTCTTGCCGAGCCTTTCTCAAGACTACGATAAAAATTATATTGTTGATGCTGATACAATATCACGTTCTGTTTTGCGCCGTTCCGGATATGTTATTTTGCATCGCCCATATTTTGCGATGACGGGGAGTACACATGAAAAGTGGCAGCTAAACCCGCATCGCAAGCGTGGAGTGGATGCAGCCAAAATTGTGGATGATTCGATATCCTTTGATGAGTATTTGAAAATGTTTGAAACATTTCAAAACAAGTCATAAAGAGCCTCAGAATTCGTGTATCACTTTAGATGAGCAAAAATTGCGAACAATTCATAGCGAGTCGGGATGGGTGAGTAAAGGCTATTGTTGTTGAAGGCAAAAAATTCTTCTTCTCATGATTTCGGGTTTGTTTGTCATTCGAGTGTTCTTTTTAATCTCCCCTATATATTGGAGCCGGTCTGTAAAAAGCGGACATGAAAAAAGAGCCTCCTGTGGTAGAATGAAAGTTCATTCACCATAGGAGGCTTTATGATATCGAAAAGTGACAGGCACACAGAAGAGTTAAACCCAAGGATGCTTTGTATGAAAAACAAAGGAAAAGCAAGAAAGAAGATCGGGGAAGTACCCGGATTTGGTAACAAATACATAGCTTTTCCAAACAAGTACAGTGGCATGGAAGAAAAATTTACGAAGGAACGGTCATCCATTGAAAGGGATGATCACCTTTCAAAATATTATGAAATTACGGAAGAAATCAAGGTGGTAGAACTGCAGCGTATGGTTGCATGAAAAGGGGAGCAGCTCGAAATGAAAAATGAACTGATGCGGGAGCGTCTCTCGCATCATGTTTATTAACAGGAGATATTGATTCCAATGTTCAAAGGTTTATTCTTTTACCGCATCCACAAGTGCTTGCCATACTTTGACCATTGCATAGGTGTCCAGCTCGCAATATTTCAAAAGATTTCGTCGAGCAACTTCTTGATCATGCTCTTCCATGTACTGAATTTTTGGAAAGATCGACATGGCTTCGCCCCCATTGTGAACACCTTCAAGATTGTGATAGTCAAGAGTTGGATCATTCGGAAATATTGCGGGTAAGACACTTTTAATGGAAAAAGAGCTTCCCATTGCGCGGTTATAATAATAACCGGATTGGAATGGTACCAAAAGATCTCTTATGTTTGACGAGATATGCAGTAAATGATCGGATAAATCGGAAAATTCATGTGCAAGATTTTTGATTTGTGTGCATTCAAATGATTGATTATAGGCTAATACACAGGCATTTTCAGGTATATCCAAGCAGAGCTGTTCCGCCAATGCTCGTCTGGGGTCCGTTCCTGATTGCGCAAGAAATTCCTTATGTTTGAGGATTCCGTTATCAGTTTCTATATAGTGTAAAGAATATTGGAACGGTATTTGTGTATAAGGTTTTGTCCCGATAAATATTGGAATAACCGGTTGCATGGTCTCAAAATCTAAAAAATATAGCGGGAACGAAAGGGTATCCAGAAAACTTTTAATATGGTCTTTTTCAATATAAGTCCCTTTGTCTGATAATGCATACTCTATTTGTCTTAATTGTTTTTTGTTGGTAATTTCAGGACAGGAAAGGAGGTCACTATATGCAATGTATCCTTTCTTGTATAAGTCAATTTTTTCTGAAAAATACATCTTATAGAGATCGAAAACGGAGGGCGTGGGGATGTGTTTAGTACAGTACTTCCAGAAACCGCATGGATAGGGATTGTGGCAATGTGCAGATAGATCAATATCAGGTTCATCAGAGCAAGACAAAAGCTGCTGAGCAAGCGATAGGTTTGCTGTAATATTTTTTTCTTCTTCATCCACTGCGGATGTTACATCTGTAATTTTGAAAAGCTTATGAATATCCAATTGGCCATCGAAAATGTAATGATTATCCAAGCAAATTAAAAATATTCCATCCAACTTGACACCACAGTGCGTAAGGACATATTTTTGATAAGCTATGTCAGCAATATAAATGTCTTTTTTATCGTGTGTTGAACTTTTTACTTCGTAGATTGCCCAACCGTTATCTGTTTTTCTTAAAATATCGACAGCACAATATAAACCTTTGTAGTCAAAAGATGCTTCACATATAACGTTCGTCCCTTTTTCCATTTCACGCTTTGTGGCAGAAATCATGTTCGGTAGGTCAAGTTTACCGTTCTGATAAGCCGTGACCTCTGTATAGTTACCGAACAATCCCATTGCAAGATCTCCGACTTCATTTCCAGCTTCCATTCTGGAAAGAACATCATCTGTTAGCTCAAGGGCGTCTGGCTTATATTTTTTTAACCAAGCCTTCTTTGGGCATTGCCACAATTCACAGTATTTTGATTTAGATAAATACAACATCTGCATTCTCCTTATTATGTTTCTTTCCATTCTATTTTCAGTATTTAATTACCGGTTATTTAGATTATAACATATTCCAAGTGAGATAACTAACTAAATTACTCATTTTTTCTCTTACCAACTTTTTCATAATGTTTTGGACGTTCTATACCGATCTTATATTCTGCTTTTTCTTGCGTGCTTTCGTTATGAGTAACATCCATTTTATGATAACGAAAATGACGTGGTCGACAACTATGTTTGCCGGTTTATATGTTTGGCAAGTTTTTATGTGCGGTGTGGGTTAAAAGCAAGTAACTGCTGTTTTTCGGCTGTGGTGTGGGTGATACTGTATGAAACGGAAAACACGGTATGTACGACATCAATGTGTCTTCGATTTCGAATGGTGTTGCTTTTGTGCGGCGTTTGAGGGTTGACGGTTGTCGCCTACGCATGATGTGATGAAACATTTTTTACGATAAAATATTGTGTATATCATTGCAACGTGATACAATAACAACAAATCAAAAACAAGAGAGGCGTATTTCTCAATGAGCAAGGGCAAGGATTTTATTCGTAAAAACAGAAAAATTTTGATGATTATTGCAATTGCGATTATTTTACTGCTTACGGCAGGCATTTATTTGATATGGCAGCTAAATGTTGATACAGAGAATCAAGTTGATACAAAGAATCAAATTACCACACAAGCCAAGGATAAAAATGAAATTTCTAACGAAGAAAGTGGAACAGAACGCCAGGTCGAAGAGAACAAAGAAGAAAACAAAGAAGAAAACAAAGAAAAGAACAAAACAGAAAACCAACAAAATCAACAGGACACGGTTCAAGCGCAAACTGAAACACAAGAAGAAAACAGACTTCCAGACTCAATCCCTTCCCAACTTCCGGATGCAACAAATTCAAACAGCAATACAGATAGTGAATGCTTGGTGGGTACCGATTCGGCAAACAATTCCCACACCCATGTATGGAAAGAACATACCGCTCAAAAGTGGGTACCTAATATCGTAACAGTGGTGGATCAACCGGAGCAGAATATCAAATATTCCATTTATAGAATGTATTGGTATACTACCGGCACATGGGAGGAGACACGGGATGCTGAACGTTTCAACACATGGTATCATAGTGAAGAGGGCGGATTGTATCCATTATACCATCCTTATAAAAAACCGGAAGACAACCCGCTGTTTCTTGAGTATGACAAAAACGGAAACCCGACATATATCAATGATCATGTGATTGCCGGTCCATATTATGAGACCATTCCGGCGGTTACCCATGAAGAAGACCACGGTCATTATGAGACCTATGTCGATTACTATTATTGTGACTGCGGCGCCACCAAGTAAGAGGATCATAACAAAGAATAGAATATAAAATTATATAAAATCAGCGCAGTTTTCGGTATAGATCAAGTCCAACGGCTAAAAGTTGATCACGTGTATCATTCGAATTTATTTGTTGTTGTGCGTTCATGTATCATGTTTTCCAAAATTGGAAGAAGAACGCAATGTTTGATGGTGAACTGACGAATACATCCATCTGCTTTTTTCTATCACGGTTGTTATAGTTACATGATGACAGTTATCTGCAAAATAAATGGTGGGGGTAAATTTCGTGTTTTCAAGAATTCTTATTGGATGATTTGAGATAATACTTTATAGAATGACTTTGATTGAAACGTTTGGGGGAGGGAACGATGAAACTGATTTTAAGTGACAGACCCTTGATAGTACCAAAAACGGAAGACCACGACATAAAATTGATTGATTTATCCCAATTAAAGATCACAAACTGTATTGGCTGTTATGGGTGTTGGACCAAAACGCCCGGAAAATGTGTGATACGGGATGATGCGGTTCAGGTTTATCCCTTGATTGCACGAAGCGAGAAAGTGATGTATATCAGCAAAGTGAAATATGGGAGTTATGATACGATCATGAAAACAATGCTGGAACGTGCCATCCCCGTTCAACAGGCGTTTATTCGTTTATTACATGGAGAAACGCATCACGTGCAACGCAAAGTAGTGCCAAAACAAGCGGTTGTGATTGGTTATGGGGATATCTCTGCTATGGAGCGTGAAGTGTTTTCGCGGCTGATCGCACGAAATGCAAACAATATGAATTTTGAGAGTTATCGAGTCCTTTTTTCATCAGAAAATGAATTAGAAGAAACGGTTCGAAAGGAGCTTTTGGCATGGAAAAGATCATGATAATCAATGCAAGTCCACGTGCACCGAAATCAAACTCTCAAAAATATGCAGCATTGTTTGAACAGTACAGTCGTGTTCCAACGCAATATTTTAATCTTACAAAAAAAAATCACGCGGATCTTTGCAGCGTGATAAAAGATTTTTCAGATCTTTTGTTTGTTTTTCCTCTGTATGCGGATGGCATTCCTTCCACTTTGCTGGGGTTTTTAAAATCACTTCAAGAATATCCCCTACAACACAAACCCGTGGTATCTGTCTTGATCAACTGTGGTTTTATAGAACCGGAACAAAACGATGTTGCAGTGGAAATGGTACGCTTGTTTTGCGAAGAAAACGGATATCCGTTTGGTTCCGTTTTAAGAATCGGGAGTGGAGAGGCAATTCTTGCAACGCCGTTTCAATTTCTGGTACGACGCAAAATAAAAAAATTAGCAAAATGCGTGGCAACACACCGCAGACAAAATTTACGTGTCACGATGCCCATTACCAAAAAAATGTTTCTTCGGGCATCTACCATATATTGGGTCAATTACGGCAAGAAAAACGGCATTACAAAAGAGCAAATGGAATGTATGCAGATTGAGGATGGCACATTTGATTCGTAAATGTTTGTATTTTCTGTATGATGATTTTTGTTTCCCTTATGACTTCAACAAAAAGATGGTTCTATCGGGAATTGTTTCGGTCAAGGGAAATATATGAGGTGAATCTAAAACATTGCCTTCATCATTTAATCTATAACACTCATGCAGCCAGTTAAGATTTGTGATAAAAGGCCATTTGGGTTATAAAAATCCGGCAAGTGTTTGGTTTTATAATCTAATACTACTATAAACAAATACAGGCAAAAACAAGATTGCGTAGACGATGCTCAATTTCTATGCTTTTCTGTTTTTGCCTGTACTTTTTTTATTTTATTCTTTATGGAGCAAAAAAAATATGGAAAGAATTGGTGAAAGTGGTTATGGATTGCCGTAAAAGGGTTGCACATTTGCATGAAATCATGTATAATATAATTCATATTTATGAACATTCGATTGGGGGAATGGAAAATCATGGGAGAAACCATGCAAATTATGATCACGATGATCGTGTACATGGCCGCAGTTATTGCCATTGGCATCGCATTTGCGCGAAAGGCAAACAAAAGTTCTGAGGCCTATTTTCTTGGAGGGCGTTCGCTTGGGCCTTGGGTGACCGCTATGAGTGCAGAGGCATCGGACATGTCCGGTTGGTTGTTAATGGGGTTGCCGGGGGTTGCCTACTGGTGCGGTATTGCGGATGCGGCATGGACAGCCATCGGGCTTGCTGTGGGGACGTATGTGAACTGGCTGATCACTTCCAAACGGTTGCGTCGATATAGTGAGCGTGCAGGAAACGCGATCACGTTGCCGGAATTTTTCTCCAATCGCTTCCGTGAAAAGAAAAAAGTGGTTATGACCATTGCTGCGTTGTTTATCCTGATATTTTTTACCGTTTACGCGGCCAGCTGTCTTGTCACCTGCGGCAAGCTATTTTCCACATTGTTTGGTTTTAACTATGTTTCCATGATGATTGTCGGCGCTGTATTCGTACTTGTTTATACGTTGATCGGCGGCTTTTTGGCGGAGAGCGCTTCTGATTTTATGCAGGCGGTTGTGATGATCTGTGCGTTGGTTGTAATCATTGTAACGGGAACGGTTGCCGCAGGCGGTCCGGAGGCGGTTGCAGAAAATGCGCAGAAAATCCCCGGATTTTTAGATTTCTTTGGAATCGCGACCCCGATTCTTCAAAAAGACGGTGTGACACAAATGGATGTCAACGGGGTTCCGTTATTTGGTCTTGCCGGAAATTACAGCATTTTGAGTATTGTTTCTGCTTTGGCCTGGGGCCTTGGTTATTTTGGCATGCCGCAGGTATTGTTGCGGTTTATGGCCATTCGCAGCGAGCGCGAATTGACCCGATCTCGGCGGATTGCTACGGTTTGGGTGCTGATCTCACTGACGGTAGCAGTTCTCATTGGTGTTGTCGGACGTATGTTGTATCCGGATGCACTGAACACCGCATCTTCTGCAGAGAATATTTTCATTTTAATGTCCACACGGCTTTTGCCGCCAATTATTGCGGGACTTGTGATGGCCGGAATCTTAGCGGCCACCATCAGTTCTTCTGATTCCTATCTGTTAATTGCGGCATCTGCTTTTTCCAAAAACATTTATCAAGGGCTACTACATAAAAAAGCCTCAGACAAACAGGTTTTGTGGATTTCCCGCTTGACGCTATTGATCATTACTGCCGTTGCTATCTTTGTTGCACTGGATGAAAACAGTGTCATTTTTACCATTGTCAGTTTTGCCTGGGCTGGTTTCGGTGCCACATTTGGCCCTTTAATGCTTTTCAGTTTGTTTTGGAAACGACTCAATCGTGCGGGCGCCATTGCCGGTATGATCGGTGGGGGCTGTATGGTGTTTGTTTGGAATCTTTTGGTGCGCCCGTTGGGAGGCTTGTGGGATATCTATGAGCTGTTGCCGGCATTTATCTTCTCTTGTCTGTGTATTGTTGTGGTCTCCCTATTGACGGCGCCTCCTGCAAAGGAAGTACAGGAAGACTTTGAGGCCGTCCGTCGCGGTAACCACTAAGTGATTGAAATTTTTTCTACATTGTTTGTTTTTCCAATGATGAGATGATACAAAGGCGGTTGTCGAACAGATAACAGTTTTTCGTGATTTCATTATGTCGAATCATTAGATTTTTTCCGGGAAAAGCCGATATTGGCTTTTCCCTTTTTTGTTTTGTCAAAGTATTGTCAATTGAAATGATTTTGCACGCTTTCTGGTGTTTGGACAATGGTGCGATTGCTATGCCAATATATAGAAACAGTAATGCTTACTGAACCAGCAAAAAGTTTTTAAAAAAATTAGATTTTAGTGACTTTTTCGCCAGTATTCGACATTTTTGGTACATGACATCTATTATACTATCGTTGTCAAAACATTTACCAGATGGTTAGGTGTATTTGCATCACACGTGGTATCAAACGGATGGTTTGAAGCACTTCGATGCAGCGGGTGCTTTGCAAACTTCTTTTTCAAAATGGTATTTTTGTGATGTGTGTATGCGCTTGACATCTTTTGGATAGGCGATATTTATAAGTTGACGAAAGGGGTGGGAGATGGATATAAAATCAATTTTAGAATTGGTAAAAAATAAAAAAGAAAGAAATGTTCTTGACAAAAGGTCCATATTACGGTAAACTATAACTACATGTAGGCTCCAAGATGCAATCGTTTGCTGTATCGTAGGTTGTTTATTGAGGAGCAAAGTGGTTTTATTGCAATGTATTTTGCAATCATCAATCATTTTACGGCATTCTTTCTGATCCTTGTTTTTCTGCATCGCGCCGAAAACCTTGATACATAGAGATGCATCGCGGAAATGCAAGGCGTTCATGGTGATGAATGTATTTGTATTTCCGCTTTGTTTTTATTATGGCGTCGGATATGAGTCACCGTGCGGATACCAAAACAGAAAAAGAAACGATTTTAGAGAAAAACAAAAAAATACTATATGAGAGGTGAATGTCATGGGGAACAAAGCAACACGGCAGACAAGCAGTAAACGCGCGCTTCTGGCAAGCGTATTGTCACTTGTCATTTGTGCGGCCATGCTGGTAGGGACCACATTTGCGTGGTTTACCGACAGTGTAACAAGTGGGAAAAACACGATTGTTGCAGGTAATCTGGATGTGGAACTGGAATATGCGACGGTTGATGATACCGGCGTATTGAGTGGTTGGAAGAGCGTGGACGGTGCGACCGATCTGTTTGCAGATGGGTTGTGGGAGCCGGGATATGCGCAGGTGGTTTATTTGCGCGTCAGCAACCTTGGCACGTTGGCACTGAAATACCAATTCTCGCTCAACATTACAAGCGAAACGCCCGGAACAAATGTGAGCGGCGAGCAATTTCTGCTCTCCGACTATCTGCAATACGGTGTGGTAGATGGACGAGACACAGCGTTTGCAACACGTGCAGATGCCATTGCAGCGGTGCAAAATCCTGCTCCTTTGGATACATATACAAAAGCCGGCAATCTTGAGGCAGGAGCAAATCCGGAGTATGTGGCACTGGTTGTTTACATGCCGGAAACGGTGGGTAACGAAGCCAATTACCGTGGCAATGCCATTCCGACCATTGAGCTTGGTTTGAATCTGACTGCCACGCAGGATACTGTGGAATCCGACAGCTTTGACAATACATATGACGAAAATGCCGATGACGCTTTGCTCTTTGATGGCGGTACAACAACAATCAATCAGAATGTTACAGTTCTGAATGCGGATGGTACTGCGGTGACTGCAACCGGTGACGGTACAGTTGTGAATATTACGGGCGGTCGGTACGATGGCGGTGCCGGTGGCAACAATGCCTGTGTATGGGCTTGTCCGGGCGCAACGGTAAATATCAGTGATGGTACTTTTACGGTTGGCGCAGATGCATCCGGTGCGGGTAACAGCGTCATTTATTCCTCGGGTGGAACGGTCAACATTTCCGGCGGCTTTTTCTATACCGATTATTCGTGGAACAATCGCTATTACGTTTTGAATTTGCAAAACGGATCCGGTGGTACCATTCGTGTTACGGGCGGAACATTTGTCAATATGGATCCCTCAGCGGGAGATGATGTGGATGGCGGTACCTTTGTGGCAGATGGGTACACGGTGGTTTCCGAAGTGCGTCCGGATGGTGACATTTGGTATACCGTTGTGAAAGATGTGCAAAATGCTGCTGATTTTGCCGGTTTGGAATCATTGAGCGGAGATAGTATTCTGTCACAAGACATCACATTGAATCTCACGGGTTACAGCACATCTTTGGAAGTTGAGAAAACATTGAATCTTGATTTGAATGGTAAAACTGTAACATTGGCTTCTACCAACAATTCCAACATCTTTTATGCATTGGGTGTGAATGGTGGTCATTTGACGATGAACGGCAAGGGCACCGTTGATGCGACGGCGGCAGAAGATTTATATTGTTTTCATGTATATGCGCCGTTTTATACGCGGGGAACTTTGACCATCAATGACGGTTCGTATTATAGTCAAACAACTGCGGTAAATGTGCAGAGAGGCGTTGCAATCATTAACGGCGGTTTCTTTGACTGCGATGGCAGTCCCTATACCATCAACTGCATCGATAGTGCTTATAAAAACGGCACCGCCAATATTATTGTTTATGGCGGCACTTTCGTGAATTTTGACCCGTCGAACAATACGGCAGAGGGTGCGGGCACAAACTATGTGGCAGCCGGCTATACCGTTGTTTCTGAAGAACAGAGCAATGGAGATATCTGGTATACAGTGGTACCACAGAACTAAATTATATCCATTGTTACTTTCTTTAATAGCATAGATATTGAAGCGGAGGATCTTGATATGAAGCAAAAACAACGAACCGAGCGTGCGCTGTTGGCGAGTGTATTGTCACTTGTCATTTGTGCGGCCATGCTGGTAGGTACCACATTTGCGTGGTTTACCGACAGTGTAACGAGTGGGAAAAACACCATTATTGCGGGTAATCTGGATGTTGCATTGTATTATCTTGACGATGCAGATCAAGAAATTGCCGTTGATGCTGACACAAATGTATTCGATGAAAATGCATTGTGGGAGCCTGGCTATGTGCAAACGGCTCGTTTGAAAATTGCCAATGAAGGCACGTTGGCGTTGGAGTATACGTTTGACATCAATATTTTCAACGAGACAACGGGTGTGAATGTAAATGGAGAGACATTCCGTCTGTCTGACTACATTCAATTTGCGGTGATAGATGGTAATCAGACCTTTGCGAGCCGTGCAGACGCGATTGCTGCGGCACAAGCAGCCGGATCGGCGCCGATTTCTCAGCTTTCATCAACAAAGAATGGTGTGTTGTACCCTGCCGGTGTTGCTGATCCTTCTGAGGAATATGTGACTTTGGTTGTTTACATGCCCCAGACGGTTGGAAACGAAGCCAACTATCGCGGCGACGTTGTACCGACCATTGAGTTGGGCGTGAACTTGCTTGCAACGCAGACACCGTATGAATCGGATAGTTTTAACGATCAGTATGATGATACTGCGGGCGAAGTGACTTATACACAGGCAGGTGAATATACCGTAGATCTGAACCAAACACCGATTTACGGAAACGGTGACTGGGGCGCCATTCAGGCAAGCGGCCAGGATGTGGTTGTCAATGTTACCGGCAACGGTGTGGTCAAAGCCCAAGAAAGTGCTACCCGTTACGCGATGGCTGTTTATGCCGGCGGTGGGGCGACTGTAAATATTTACGGCGGTACTTATACACAGGAAATTACCGGACCGGATACGCAATATGATATGATTTATGCCGACAACGGCGGTCATATCAACATTTACAACGGCACGTTCAAGAGCCATACACCGAAATGGACACTCAACATTTTGGATTCTGCTTACACAGCAGGCACTGCAAGCATTACCGTTTACGGCGGGACATTTTATCAGTATAATCCCGCTCAGGCAACGACAGAGCCGGGCGGCAAGCCGGTAAGTTTGTTGGCGGACGGTTACACCGTTGTTCAGAATGGCGATTGGTACACCGTTGTCAAAGAGGATGCTTACGTAGACAGCGCAGAAACATTGGAACAGGCTGCGGCAGAAGGCGGTACTGCATATTTGACCAGCGATATTGCGTTGAATGAGGCATTAACTATTCCGGAGGGAACAGAGTTCACGTTGGTGCTCAACGGGAAAACCTTGACGGGCAACAATCCCGGTTCTTGTTTGGTCAACAGAGGAACGCTTACCATTAACGGTAATGAAACCAGCCATATTTATACCACGGATGTACAAGCCCAAGGCCGTCATGCAATTGAAAATTACGGCACTTTGACCATCAACGGCGGCGTTTACGGCAGCGACCAAAGCCGCGGAAATGCATTGCGCAACTATGGGACGGCTGTCATTAACGGCGGTACCTTTACCGCGTGTGACAACTATGTAAACGGCGGTTACGCATACGCCATCGCCAACGGTGACGATGAGGATTATAATAATGCCACGCTAACCATCAATGATGCGGTTGTGTATGGTAATATGAACGGTGCGATTGCAAGTGACGGCGGAAAATTGATTGTCAATGACGGTACATATACGCTTGGCACCGGGGAGCAAACCAATTTGTTCTATATGATTTATACTTCCGGTTTTGGTCAGGTCGAAGTCAACGGCGGTACCTTTACACGTAATGTGAACAATAACCACGGCTTTTTCAATAACGATGGTGTCGGTGGTATCACAATAAATGATGGCACGTTCAATGACTTGGTGAATGATAGTATTACTGTCAGAGGAACTCCATATACCTTGACTGTTTACGGTGGCACATTTGGCGCAAATATAACCGGTGAATATAATGATTATCGTGCCTGATTGATCGTATTACAATGGTTTGGCTGTGTAAAATGGTATTCCGTTGATCATATAAAAATATTTATTTTTATCCTATGAGGAGTGAGTGATCTATGCATAACAAACAAACCAAACGTGCACTGCTGGCAAGTGTATTGTCACTTGTTATTTGTGCGGCAATGCTGGTAGGTACCACATTTGCGTGGTTTACCGACAGTGTAACAAGTGGGAAAAACACGATTGTTGCAGGTAATCTGGATGTGGAACTGGAATATGCGACGGTTGATGATACCGGCGTATTGAGTGGTTGGAAGAGCGTGGACGGTGCGACCGATCTGTTTGCAGATGGGTTGTGGGAGCCGGGATATGCGCAGGTGGTTTATTTGCGCGTCAGCAACCTTGGCACGTTGGCACTGAAATACCAATTCTCGCTCAACATTACAAGCGAAACGCCCGGAACAAATGTGAGCGGCGAGCAATTTCTGCTCTCCGACTATCTGCAATACGGTGTGGTAGATGGACGAGACACAGCGTTTGCAACACGTGCAGATGCCATTGCAGCGGTGCAAAATCCTGCTCCTTTGGATACATATACAAAAGCCGGCAATCTTGAGGCAGGAGCAAATCCGGAGTATGTGGCACTGGTTGTTTACATGCCGGAAACGGTGGGTAACGAAGCCAATTACCGTGGCAATGCCATTCCGACCATTGAGCTTGGTTTGAATCTGACTGCCACGCAGGATACTGTGGAATCCGACAGCTTTGACAATACATATGACGAAAATGCCGATGACGCTTTGCTCTTTGATGGCGGTACAACAACAATCAATCAGAATGTTACAGTTCTGAATGCGGATGGTACTGCGGTGACTGCAACCGGTGACGGTACAGTTGTGAATATTACGGGCGGTCGGTACGATGGCGGTGCCGGTGGCAACAATGCCTGTGTATGGGCTTGTCCGGGCGCAACGGTAAATATCAGTGATGGTACTTTTACGGTTGGCGCAGATGCATCCGGTGCGGGTAACAGCGTCATTTATTCCTCGGGTGGAACGGTCAACATTTCCGGCGGCTTTTTCTATACCGATTATTCGTGGAACAATCGCTATTACGTTTTGAATTTGCAAAACGGATCCGGTGGTACCATTCGTGTTACGGGCGGAACATTTGTCAATATGGATCCCTCAGCGGGAGATGATGTGGATGGCGGTACCTTTGTGGCAGATGGGTACACGGTGGTTTCCGAAGTGCGTCCGGATGGTGACATTTGGTATACCGTTGTGAAAGCGGCACAAACAGCTGATGAATTGACGACGGCTCTGAATGATGCTAAACCGGGAGATACCGTTGCATTGTCCGGAAATGTGACATTGTCTGCACCACTTACCATCAACAAAGATATTACGATCGACGGTTTGGGAAGCGCTGCTTTCAGTGGCAACTCCATTACGGTAACTGCGGATGTCACATTCAAAAACTTGACGTTGGACAAACCTACCAATTCCAACAACAACGCAACACTGGTATATGCACATGACGGTTGTGACAGCCTAACCTTTGATGGTTGCACGTTCTCTGATCCGCAATGGGAAGCCATTCAGATCACTTCGTCGAATTTCAAAAGTTTGACGGTGAATAATTGCACCTTTACTGCCGCAAATGTGGAAGGTGCACCCAGCAATTATGGGAATACAGAAAATCAAGCGATTCGTTTCATTCATATTGAACCAGATGCAGCTAAACGTGTCGTTGCAGATATTACCATTACCAACAATGTTTTCAAGAATTGTGATAATGTGGTAGATAGTGTGGTAGGTATCTATTATGTCGATGGTTCGACCATTACGGTTGGCGGAAACAGCTTTGAGCAACTTGGTGATGTCGGCGGTGTCAGCAAAAAGTTAAGTGTCGGCTGGCCGGAAGAAGAAGAACTGAAAGTGGTTTCCAACTGGACCGGTGACGAAAAAACATTTACCATCAATGGCTGAGGCGGAACCAACAAGGAACGTTTCAAAATAGACATCTAAAATGTAAAACGTGTGCGGCGGATAAAAGCCGTAACATCATATTTTGTTTTTCGCCCGCTATGAGTATGATGGCGGGCGAAAAAACAAAGGTACAGAGGCTTTGTTTGCGTGACATGCACGAAAGCACCTCTGTGCCTTTGTTTTTGATCAAGTAACATAGAAATGCATACCAAGTATAAAACGGTGTATGATAAATACAGAAAGTACAAGGCATATCGATTGGACAGGAGTTACGATGAAACGACACAGGAAAGAACGGAACAAAAACCGGAAAGAACATCTTGCATCATCTGAGCATGTGCGGGGATCGATCTGTCTTTCTGACCTGAAAACACCGTGGTATCGACGTTGGTATCTTTGGTTGATATTGGCAATTGTGCTATTGCTTGCCATTTCAGTACCGGTCGCGTTTCATATTGTGACAAGTGGAAAAGATATAGAGACTTCGGTGGGGACGGAAGTGTTGGTTCGTGCAGATGATCTGACACCGGTTACGTTGTTCCCGGGAGAGACATATACAGATCACTGTATCGTGTCGGAGGGCTTACTGCAATCGTCTACATATTTTTGCAGCAGCGAAGATGCTTCTGTGGCGTCCATCTCTTGCGATACCTTTGATAGCACACAGTATTTGTATTATACCATTACGGGTGATGCTGTCGGTCAGACGCGTGTGTTTCTTCATTTACAAGAGCAAAGTGGTGTGATACATACCATTGCTATTTCGGTATGCGTGACGGCGGATGATACGAATGCTAAATCAGAAGGGGTGTTGGAATCAACAACAGCTACGACTTCTGAATTTTCATCTGAAGAAGACAACACGGGTGCTTTGTTGGACACACAAGCATCGTTATTGCAAGGGAGCGAAGAGGGTGTTTCAGATGGTTTCATATCCAATGACGCGGAAAATAATGCGGAATTGGATGAGTTTCAAACCGAGGGGACACAGGGCGCGTCAGACGCTGTTGTTTTAGAACCAAAGGACGGGGTTGTCTATATTACCCCATCGGGGGAAAAGTATCATTTCAGCCGTTCCTGTGCCGGGAAAAATGCCATAGAAACAACCCTTGATGCAGTACAAGGCATACGAGAACCCTGCAAAAAGTGTGTGAAATAATGGTTTGTGTAAAACAGTAAAATTCTCATTGATTACCTTACAAAAAACATTTGACTGGAATCTGTGTGCGGGGAGATATGTCACAGTTTGAAAAGAAGTGATAGATATTTTAATTTTCGAAAATGTTTGATTTTTTGCGAAAACAGGCTTGACAGAAAACGGAAGATATGATATAATAATCAAGCCGTGGAGAGCGGCGCAACATCGAGATGCTGGTGTGGCTCAATGGCAGAGCAGCTGATTTGTAATCAGCAGGTTGATGGTTCGACTCCGTTCACCAGCTCCATATGGGGGATTTCCCGAGTGGCCAAAGGGGGCAGACTGTAAATCTGTTGTCTTTCGACTTCGATGGTCCGAATCCATCATCCCCCACCATAAAAAAGCACAGCATTGTAGAGTTAAACTCTCGTGTTGTGCTTTTTGTTTTCATTGATATAATAAAATTACAATTAACCAATACCATATATTAGATACTATATAGTCGAAAGCTTTCAATTTAAAAGTAGGAGGTGAAATTTTGGAACTGGAAAAAGCAAAGCAAATATTATCTGACAACTTAAAGAATATTTTTGCATTTTCTCTGTCAAGGCTTTATGATAAGTCAGAAGCAGAAGATTTAACTAACGATATCATCTGTGAAGTATTGAAGTGTGTGCAGCAATTAAAAAACGATGACGCTTTTTACAGCTTTATGTGGCGAATTGCGGAAAATACCTTTAAAAAACGTATCCGCAAACGTAATTATCAAATGATAGAGTTTGACGAAAGCTTTGTCGGAACATGTTGGACAACGCCTGAAGACGAATATATGGAAGCAGAAGACCTTAATCTTTTGCGCCGAGAGTTATCTCTTCTGTCAAAACAGTATCGTGAATCAACGATTGCTTATTATTTTTACGGAAAGAGCTGTTCCCAAATTTCAACCGACCTCGGAATAAGTAGTGAAATGGTAAAATATTATCTTTTTAAAGCGAGAAAAATATTGAAAGAAGGAATGGGTATGTCAAGAGAATTCGGAGAAAAAAGTTATAATCCCGGAACTTTTCGGATGGACTTTTGGGGTGGTGGTGACAATTCTTGTTATTGGCAACTGTTTAAAAGAAAACTTCCCGGGAACATACTGCTTAGCGCCTATTATACTCCCGTAACAATTCAGGAGTTAGCAACAGAACTTGGTGTTGCGGTAGTTTATCTGGAAGATGAAATTGAATTGCTCATGAAACATGATATGATCAAGAAAATTGGAGAAAAATATCAAACAAACATTATCATTTTTACAGATAGTTACGAAAAAGAATTGGCAGAAAAAATCAAACCTGTATATGAAAAAGCAGCAGAACGATTTAACGAAAAGCTGTCAGAACTTCTTCCCACATTGCAGTCATTGGATTTCAAAGGAAATGATTATAATTACAACCGGTTGAAATGGACTTTTGCAAATCTGACAATGGTGTTTGCAATAAATCTTTCCGATGGTATAGGACGAAAGCGATTTGGAGATTATCCTTTACTGTCAAACGGCTGTTATGGATTTGTGTTTGGGTATGATAACGATTATAAACATCACCACTTTCATGGCATCTACGGTCATTGTGAGAACAGTGATCATACTGCATATTTTTCAGTGGAAAACTATCGTATTATTGAAAAATGCCAATTTTGGGAGCCAGTAAATTTTATTCAATCGGTTGAAGCAATGTGCGACGCCATTCTCGAAAAAAAGGCAAACTTAAACAATGATATGTTATTACGACTGATTGATGAAGGTTTTATTGCAACCCAAGATGGGAAATTATCAGCTGAGTTTCCGGTATTTTCGTCTGAAATGATTGATGGCATAATTTGGCAATTATTAAAACCATTGGCAGAAGAGGTATGCGATTGTATAATCCAAATCTGTGACACCGCCGATCAGATATTAAAAAATTATATTCCGAAAGCTTTATTGCCTCAAAGCGCTCAACTTGCATTTATCCATCATCAAATGGATGTTATGGCCTTTATTATTGAGACAATGGTCGGGAAAAATCAGCTTGTCATACCGGTTAAAAATGAAAAGCTTTGTGTTTTCGGTGTGAAAAGATAATTTTATACAATTGTCTTGTACAGAAGTTCAAATTCACTCTCCAGAATCTCAAAAATATTTTTTTCATGTTGCTTAAACAAAAAGAGTCCGAATACAATTTGTATTCGGACTCTTTTTTATTTTTATGTGAGTTTTACATATCAAACAAGATCTTAAGTTTTTACACATGAAAAAATCCGACATGCTGTAATATGTCGGATTTTTATTATACATTATTTTTTCCCTCCAATTGTGCTTTCATGCTTTCTAATAAAATGGCATGAGGAAAAGATGAAATGACAATGAGAAAAAGGAGAGGATGTTGTCTCACAGCCCAATCCTTGTCTAAAATAGATGCTGTGTTAGATATAGGCGATGTGTATTGATTAAACATCAAATGACGGAACTCACGATTCTATTGAATTTTTCTCACATAACGTGAGGTTGCTTTCTGCTTGCTTTTTGATATAATAAAAATGAAAGAAGCGCTGATTTCAAATAATGATAAGGATTGGTTACTATGATGAAATTGACAATTGGGAAAAATTTAAAACGTTTACGCAGAGAAAAAAATATTACACAGGATCAACTCGCAGATATTCTGGGTGTGTCGTATCAATCTGTTTCCAGATGGGAAACCGGGGGTTCACTTAGATAAAGATACCACATCAATCCCACGCTGACTTTTGCTCAACCGATACAGCCGGAGGGCTGGATAACAAGAAAAGGCGGT